>WPCG01020291.1_pt1 | contig 25194 bp, 19 predicted proteins | sample 5403311 | NCBI WGS metagenome assembly WPCG01 (sample SAMN12869467, study PRJNA574797) | sludge metagenome | isolation source: wastewater treatment of Control | place: China:Beijing | collected 2019-05-17 | reverse complement strand
TCTTCTTCGGCCATATTTCCTCACATAAACACTTATAAACAGCTCATCACATCATACGTGGTAGCTGACTTCTTATCAACTGAGGTAAATTATCTAGCTTTTAAAGCTTAGAGAAATTTTTCGTGCTTCTGTATCAATACTTAGAATCTTAAAGGTCTTAGTCTCGTGAAGCTTAAACACATGTTCTGGATCAGCTTTTTCCTCACTGCCTTCATTTAATTCAGATACATGCACCAATGCTTCAACGGCTGGGCTAATCTGAATAAACGCTCCGAATGGTGTAATTCGGGTTACTCGCCCTTCGACTTCAGCACCGATTTTATACTTGGCTACTTCCTTTAGCCATGGGTCCTCTTGCAGTTGTTTTAGGCTCAAACTGAGTCGATCCTTATCAATCGCAATAACCTTGGCTTCCACGCTTTGACCAATCTTTAGGTAATCAGAAGGGTTATCTACCCTGTCCCAGGAAATTTCAGATATATGTATTAGGCCTTCAATTCCGTTTACATTTACGAATGCTCCGAAATCAACAACTCCTGTAATCGTTCCGCTAACAGTTTCACCAGCTACCAACTTCTCGAGTCGCTTCTGCATATCCTCACGAACAGCCTCTTTTTCACTAAAGATAAGCTTATTCTCTTTGCGATCAACGTCGAGTATACGAACGCGAAGTGTCTGACCAATTAAGCTGTTTAACCTCTGTAATATCTCATCCTTATCTGCTCCAGCAACTCTTGGATAGTGTTCAGCTGATAGCTGTGACACAGGTAGAAAGCCTCTTACACCCAGTAGTTCAACAAGTAAGCCACCTCTGTTGGCATCGTACGGCACTACTTCTACAATTTCACCTTTTTCGTTTTGCTGAACTAAATCATCCCAGCCTCTGTCTTTTGCTGCCTTGCGCAAACTCAAGAGAGCCTTGCCTGGCTCAAACTCTGGTTCAATTACACTTGCAGTAACAGAATCACCTACCTTCAGATCCTTATTGCCGAATCCGATTTCACGACGCATGACCACACCAACACCTTGAGCGCCAAGATCTATCCATAATTCGTTTTTCTTAACCGAGAGGACTGTCCCCTCTACTACTTCTCCGGTTGCAAACTCGCCCATAGGCTGATCCTTGAGCAAAGTCTCCATAGTTACAGCTTCTTCAGCTTTTACCATATTAAATTGTTCTCCTTTCATTGACAGAGCTCACTTAGAGTTTTCTGTTCGTCTAATGATATATTGTATCTGTAAGCGACTTCGAAGTCAAAACACCTTCCCCCACTCAACAACTACGATTCTGTACAGGTTGCTAGGCGGTTAATATAGTAGACTATTAGTAGTGCAAATGAGTGAGTGATTTACGAGGGAGAGATAATTATGGTTAGTGCCCCGAAATTATCAACAATCATCATGACTATGACAAATAGAGAGGTCATATGGATATAATTGATGTTTATAAATCTACGTTTTCTTTTGTCCCCTCAGATGTATTCCACTGGTCTCCTGAAAGTAATACAATATTTTTCAATAATTCTGAAATCACTAGTGATACCGGTAAATTATCTTTGTTACACGAGGTAGCCCATGCGCTCTTACGTCACACTACTTACCGATATGACATTGATCTAATCAAAATAGAATCTGACGCATGGCAAAAAACCAAGTTTCTTGCATCAGAACGTAATGTTGTTTTTAACGATGAACATGCCCAGGATTGTTTGGAATCCTACCGATCTTGGCTACATAAGCGTGCGACCTGCCCCAATTGTGATCAGGTAACCTTAGAGTCTAAGCCTCAGATCTATGCATGCTTTAATTGTGGAGTGCAATGGAACGTATCTCGTAATCAATTATGCCAAATACAAAGAAAGCGTCTTTAATGACGCTTTCTCAGCACAAGTCTCTTAATTCATATGTATATGTTCTAGACAGCTTTTGTTCGACGGCTGATTTTGCCACCTTTAGCACCAGCAGCTCTTGCTAGTTCTCGGTTGGCGAAGAAACCACCAGTAGTGCCGTTCTTTCCACCTTTTGCACCAATACGAGCATAAAAATCCTTGCCGTATCGAGTCTTGTTAGTATTAGCAGCAGCTTTACCGCCATCTTTAGTTCCTGACATGTTCTATCTCCTCTTGTGGTAAACACTAGCACCCACCTGAAGTTGCTCACACATTTACATTAATACTCAAATACACTAACACGCTATAGTTTATATGTCAATATTATTATGTTAAACTACCTCCATGTCTGTTGAAATTAAAGGAACTGGTGTTGAATGTGAAGGTCTGAACATCATTACGAGTTCCCGACCGTGGGATATGGAAATTGATGCTTTAAAAGAGGCGGAACTAGTAGACCCAGACTTTCCTGTACTCGATGTTGTGGGGGTGGCTCATCTGTAACAGCTCGACTACTTAGTCAGGGATACGACGCCTATGCTCTTGATCCTTTATATACATCACGTGAAGTTGCACTCGAGGTTATTGGTCATTCCTTTGCGGGAATTGCCATGAGCGCCATGATCAGTGGAAGTGAAGATGAGTTGAATGAACAGAATGCTTCGTTTGCTACTTTTGAAAAATCTATAAGCGAAAAACCTAACAGATATGTGGGCGAATCAATACTGGACACCAACATTGAGGAAGATAGGTTCGGTACAGTTTTATCATTTGTGATGGTGGAAACATACTTAGCAAAGGCTGGTAACGCTGTCTTCGAGAAAGCCCTTCGTCAAATGGCAAGAATCACTCACCCTGGCGGAAAAGTTATCATGACTACAGGAATACAGTATCTTCCTCCTGAGACTCTACCGAGAAAAGAATTCGATGATTTAGAAGCATTTTTTGGAAGAGAAGGTGCTATCTATCTAGCTCAAGATACAGATACCTATCGATTCGAAAAGTATTTGGAGCGATTAGCGACTCAGCGATCTGCATTAGAAACCTTAATGCAAGAAGGTCTTGTCGAACCAGATAGAATTATCCGACACTACTATCAACCAGAAGATGAATATGCAAGCACAACTTCACTAGTACTAGAAGTCTTATAAGTCTTGTGTACTCTATGCCGGCGTCGACCTACTTTCCCCACAAGGAGTATCATCGGCGCAGGAGAGCTTAACTTCCGAGTTCGGTATGGTATCGGGTGTGGCCTCTCCGCCATTAACACCAGCATAGAAAACACAAATTCAGAACTTACACACCACAACAGTCTGCTGACAAACAAAGTTTTGCCACACTACTGTTGTTCTTGGTTTATTTTGAATTTTTTATCTCCGGTACGCAGTCGCAATATTATCCATATAGCTCCTTATGCGTTCCTCGACAAGAAAATACAAACTAAAATCAAGTGTGTAACTTCTGCTATTAGATGTACAGAACGGGAGCACTCAGATTCAGTTTGCGTTTTCTTCTCGAGAAGTGCAAAGGAAATGTATGATAATACATTGACTGCGCCTCACAGAGAAAAAATGCGAAATGGACTGAGAGCATCAGCAGTGCAATCAGCTCTGCTGATTAGCAGGCTAATGCGTTGCTTTCGTTGTGTGTAAATGCAAAATATACTAGTCATACATAAGCACGAAAAGTTCAATGGATCATTAGTATGCTTAGGCTGAACACATTGCTGTGCTTACACCGTGCACCTATCAACCAGATAGTCTTTCTGGGATCTCATGGGGAAACCTAATCTTGCGCAGGGCTTCGTGCTTGAGATGCTTTCAGCACTTATCCACTCCGAACATAGCTACCCGGCGATGCCGCAGGTGCGACAACCGGTACACCAGAGGTTCGTTCATCCCGGTCCTCTCGTACTAGGGATGACTTCGCTCAAGTTTCCAACTCGTCCGCATCGGATATAAACCGAACTGTCTCACGACGTTCTGAACCCAGCTCGCGTACCACTTTAATCGGCGAACAGCCGAACCCTTGGGAGAGGCTTCTCCCCCAGGATGTGATGAGCCGACATCGAGGTGCCAAACAGCGCCGTCTATGTGAACTATTGGGCGCTATAAGCCTGTTATCCCCGGGGTAACTTTTATCCGTTTGCGCTGCCGGTACCACTACCATGAACAATAAATGTTCGGACAGCGGATCACTAGCTCCCACTTTCGTGCCTGCTTGTCGTGTATGACTCGCAGTCAAGCTGGCTTGTGCGCTTACACTTTCCACTCGATTTCCATCCGAGCTAAGCCAACCTTTGAACGCCTCCGCTACTCTTTAGGAGGCAACCGCCCCAGTTAAACTACCCACCAGACACGGTCCTCGGACCTGAATTTACAGATCAATTTTCATGTGTAGGATCTAACATAAGCTAGTTGTTTTGCGACATAGATAAAGAACCTTACCGTAGCAAAGCATTTATCTATCATCTTAAACATTTGCTTACGTCTAAAGCCTAAACTTGCTCTGCAAGTTAAGGCCCGAGTAAGAGCCAAATGACAGCAGGGGTGGTATTTCACGGGTGACTCCACGGATACTGGCGTATCCGCTTCAAAGTCTCCCACCTATCCTGCACAAGCTGCCACTCGACACAATGTCAAGCTGTAGTAAAGCTCCACGGGGTCTTGTCGTCCTGATGCGGACAGACGGCATCTTTACCGCCATTGCACTTTCACCGAGTCCTTCGTTGAGACAGCGTTCACATCGTTGCGCCATTCGTGCGGGTCAGAACTTACCTGACAAGGAATTTCGCTACCTTAGGACGGTTATAGTTACCGCCGCCGTTCACCGGGGCTTCAGTCGCTCGCATTCACAAGCTTCCTTAACCTTCCGGCACCGGGCAGGCGTCAGCCCCTATACATCATCTTTCGATTTAGCAGAGACCTGTGTTTTTGGTAAACAGTCGCGTGAACTCTTTCGCTGCGCCCCTCACTACACAATCACAGATGAGTAATCGTAGTATTTAATACATCGATTATCTTTTAAGTTCATCTGTAACTTTGTAGTGAGGGGAGGCCTTATCCCGAAGTTACGGCCGCTTTTGTTGCCGAGTTCCTTAACGAAGGTTCTCTCGCACGTCTTGGTCTACTCGACCTGAGTACCTGTGTCGGTTTGCGGTACGGTCGGAAACAACATGACATGATTACGCTTTTCCGGGCAGCCTGGACTTGTTAAATTCCATCCTTACGGACAGTTTCATTCGTATCTCGCCCGAAGACTTAATACTTAGACGGTCATAACCATAAGACCGCTTAACTACCACGCTGCGCACATAATCACTAGATTGTTACCGGTACGGGAATATTAACCCGTTGTCCATCGCCTACGCTATTCGCCTCGGCTTAGGCCCGACTAACCCTGGGATGACGATCATCGCCCAGGAAACCTTACTCTTTCGACGTTAAAGATTCTCACTTTAAATATGGTTACTTATTCCAGCATTCTCACTTGATATCACTCCACCATACCTCGCGGTACAACTTCAATGCAGATATCAACGCTCCTCTACCACTGCAGTATGAGACAAAACCTACGGATTTTTTCTCATCGCTATCGCTGCTCTTTTTCCCTTTTAAGGAATTTTGAATCAATTTACGCGGAAATTAATCCAAAATAATTTTGGCAGTCTAACGACAAGATCCATTGGTTTAGTCCCATACTGCAATTCGCAATTTCGGTATATCACTTAGCCCCGTTACATTTTCCGCGCAAAAGCGCTCGATGAGTGAGCTGTTACGCACTCTTTAAAGGAATGGCTGCTTCTAAGCCAACCTCCTCACTGTCTGAGCACTTTCACATCGTTTCCCACTTAGTGATAATTTAGGGACCTTAATTGGCGATCTGGGCTGTTTCCCTTTCGAGCACGGAGCTTAGCCCCCGTGTTCTAACTGCCGTGTCTTGGCATACGGTATTCATAGTTTGAGAAGAGTGGGTATCCTTGCGGACCCCAGTTCTATTCAGAGCTTTACCCCCGTATGTTGCATTCACGACGCTAGCCCTAAAGCTATTTCGAGGAGAACCAGCTATTTCCAGGTTCGATTGGCATTTCACCGCTAACCACAGGTCATCCAAGCATTTTGCAGCATGCCCTGGTTCGGTCCTTCACGACGTGTTACCGCCGCTTCAACCTGCCCATGGTTAGGTCACCTGGTTTCGGGTCTACTCCCTAGGACAATTATTTCGGGCTATTAACCCTCGCTTTCACTATGGCTCCGTCAAATGACTTAGCCTGCCCAAAGAGAGTAACTCGCTGGATCGTTCTACAAAAAGCACGCCGTCACCGGACAAGCCGGCTCCGACTCCTTGTAAGCATGCAGTTTCAGATTCTATTTCACTCCCCTTCCGGGGTTCTTTTCACCTTTCCCTCGCGGTACTGGTTCACTATCGATCACAAGATATATTTAGCCTTGGAAGGTGGACCTCCCAGTTTCAATCAGGGTTTCACGTGTCCCGATCTACTCGAGACAACACCTATAATTACAAGCTAAGCTTTCGCATACGAGACTATCACTCTCTTCGGTGATCCCTTCCAGGATCTTCTGCTAACAAAGCTGTTCTTATTGAGACGATATCAGCGTCTCTTCACCAACACTCAGCTTCGATGTTTTGATCAGATAAATCTGACCAAAGACTCCGAAACCGATGTGTTCATGAATTAGTGTTATCTCACAACCCCTTACAGACATTCGTCTGATAACTTATCCGTCTGTAAACAGACGGAAATCTATAAGGTTTAGGCTCTTCCCCGTTCGCTCGCCACTACTAGGAGAATCGTTGTTACTTTCTCTTCCTCGGATTACTAAGATGTTTCAGTTCATCCGGTTCCCGCTTATTGACCTATGTATTCAGTCAACAGCAATCCTACATAACTAGGATTGGGTTTCCCCATTCGGAGATCTTCGGTTATAACGCTTGTATATCAGCTCACCGAAGCTTATCGCAGATTTCCACGTCCTTCGTCGGTATCTTATGTCAAGGCATTCACTGCATGCCCTTATGTAACTTTTCGTGCATATGACTAGTAAATTTTGCATTTACAGTCTGTCACCTAATTGTCAAAGTACGTATGATCACTGTGCAGTCGGGCATTAAAAAAGCCGCAACTCTGGCGACCATCTAGGAACAAAAAATTTGTTACTGGCTAACCAGAGATCTCTCCAAATTGTTTACTCATAGATAGTGTCCTGTTTGTGTCGATAAATTGTAGCACACCCAAACAGATGGTTGCAAGCACTACTTCTCTATGTCGACAACTGGAAGGTATACACAACGACATCCATATATATGAGTGCAATTTGCGTTGGGAATCAACTGAATATTTTTTGCCTCTGATATGCTTAGAATTGTCCCTTGAATATTTTTGCAGAACTCACAGGAGTCAGTTGCAGCTAGAATTTCAACTTGATCAACTACTTCAGAACGTTCAAAGTCATTAAGAACTGGATTGGATGCATTAAGTTTCATCTTGTGACCTAAGCTCTTGTATTCTGTTGGATTACCGCCTTCTTTTTGAATGTATGCAGCCATTTCATAGTAAGTAGTACCTAAACCAAAAAAGTCGTTTGATTGCATCTGTTTCTGAAGTTTTTGATTAAAACGCTGCCACTTCTTATCTTCTTTACTAAAATCCATACTTATAACTATACCAAAGAGTTCTTGACGATTTTATAGTACCCGAGTTAGCTATCTATATAGCGATTAAGGAGAGAAAGGGGAAAAGTATGAAACATATTTGTACAAACTGCGGTCAAGTTCATGAAGTAGAATTAGGCGAAACTTGCACTGAGTAATTTACTATTATAGGAGTTAAATTTAACTGGTGGGCGATGAGAGACTCGAACCTCCGACCTCGTCATTAGACGCTCACAACGTTCGCTAGAAATGATAGGAGTTAAGCTGACACTGGTGGGCGATGAGGGACTCGAACCTCCGACCTCGTCATTATCAGTGACGCGCTCTAACCAACTGAGCTAATCGCCCACAAGTGTCAACTCAACAATTTCAAACTGCATTTTCAGTGACGCGCTCTAACCAACTGAGCTAATCGCCCGAACAATCGTGATGAGGAAGCAACAGGGACAATTCGAGCCAGGTGCGTCGCACTTGGTCTCATCTCCGCTCGTTTGCGAAAAAATGTAAACACTTTTTCGACTTCACTCGCTTCACCGACCCTGGTCGCTTCGCGACTATCAGGGTTCTCGTTGTTTCAATAAGATTTATTGTCTGCCAGATGGCAGTCAATAAATCTTGGTGGAGACACAGGGACTCGAACCCTGGACCCCCGCCTTGCAAAGGCGGTGCTCTAGCCAACTGAGCTATGTCCCCTCGTCAACGTGTAATGCTGCGTTGCCCAAGTTACCGACAAAACAAGTTTGCTCGGTAACAGCAGGCAACTCAACAAGTCGTTTCCTCTCAATTTTCCAAACAGCAACGAGTTGCTTGGTTTAGAAAATTGGATACTAGACCCAAACATTGTACGAAGATATACGAGTCTAAACAAGCAAATGGCCCGAGAAAACTCGAGCCATTGCTTAAAAACTTAACAGTACAGCGCCAAAAAATCGTTGTGTGATGACCTATTACTAGGAGTCAACAGCATCACACAGGCTGAAGACTCAAGGTCGACCTTCTGTAGTCTAGCTACAGTTTCTCCCTAGAAAGGAGGTAATCCATCCGCAGCTTCCGCTACGGATACCTTGTTACGACTTAACCCCAATCATCGATTTCACCTTAGGCCCTTAAAGGGACTTCGGGTGCCTCCGACTTTCGTGGCTTGACGGGCGGTGAGTACAAGACCCGGGAACGTATTCACGGTAGTGTGCTGACCTACCGTTACTAGCGATTCCGGCTTCATGGAGGCGAATTTCAGCCTCCAATCCGAACTGAGACCGGCTTTGGTGGGATTAGCTCCATCTTGCGACTTGGCTGCCCATTGTACCGGCCATTGTAGCGCGTTTCTAGCCCCAGGTGTAAGGGTAATACGGACCTGACATCATCCCCTCCTTCCTCCCCGTTACCGAGGCAGTCTGTCTAGAAAAATCCAACTAAACATAAGGGTTGCGCTCGTTGCGGGACTTAACCCAACATCTCACGACACGAGCTGACGACGGCCATGCAACACCTGTCACTGCGTTCAAAAAGCACAGATTCCTTTCGGAGTCCTTCGCAGGATGTCAAACCTGGGTAAGGTTCTTGGCTTATCATCCAATTAAAGAACACGCTCCACCGCTTGTGCGGGTCCCCGTCTATTCCTTTGAGTTTTAAACTTGCGTTCGTACTACTCAGGCGGGATGCTTAACGCGTTAGCTTCGATTCTGAAGGGGTCGATACCTCCAAACATCTAGCATCCATCGTTTACGGCGTGGACTACCGGGGTATCTAATCCCGTTCGCTCCCCACGCTTTCGAGCCTTAGTGTCAGCAACGATCCAGTAACCTGCCTTCGCCATTGGTGTTCCTCCTAATATCTACGGATTTCACTCCTACACTAGGAATTCCAGTTACCTCTATCGTGCTCTAGTCTAATAGTTCAAAGCATAGCCTTATGGTTGAGCCACAAGATTTCACACTTTGCTTAGTAGACCACCTACGCATCTCTTTACGCCCAATAATTCCGGATAACGCTTGCCTCCTCCGTATGACCGCGGCTGCTGGCACGGAGTTAGCCGAGGCTTATTCATGAGGTACCGTCATAATCTTCCCTCATAAAAGCAGTTTACAATCCGAAGACATTCATCCTGCACGCGGCATTGCTCCATCAGGCTTTCGCCCATTGTGGAAAATTCCCTACTGCTGCCTCCCGTAGGAGTCTGGACCGTGTCTCAGTTCCAGTGTGGCTGATCATCCTCTCAGACCAGCTAACGATCGTAGTCTTGGTAAGCCATTACCTCACCAACAAACTAATCGTACGCAAGCTCCTCCCAAACCGCCCGAAGGCTTTAATCCGAAGACCATATGCGGTATTAGACTCGGTTTCCCGAGCTTATCCCTCAGTTTGGGGCAGATTCTAACGTGTTACTCACCCGTCCGCCGCTCCCTGCACACTTGTAACTTCCATGTTTCTTATACACTTTCAAAACCAAACTTATATAAGTTCGAACTTGAGTTGAATAAGCGAAATTACAAAGGTGCAGGGCGCACGACTTGCATGTATTAGGCATGCCGCCAGCGTTCATCCTGAGCCAGGATCAAACTCTCCATAAAATTTTTACCAAAAAATTTATTAAAATAAATGGTGACGCTGCACTGCTAAATTTTTAAGGTCCACTCCAGTTAAATTTCTCAAGAGACTGCCATCCACAATACCAAGAAAGCTTATCAACAGTCAAGGGTTAATATTGAATGGATACTTTTTGAGTAGTTATTTAGCATCTTTAATGGGCAGTGCAGCTTGTGAATCTTTGTTGTCATCGCTTACTTCATCTTCACCAGGAGCCTTGAGCATTAGTGCAACAGAGGCAACTACATCACCATCGTTTAGTTTCATAATACGGACACCTTGAGTTGTTCTGCCGATTTCAGAAATCTGCTTGAGGCCGGTCCGGATGGTTTGTCCCTGCTCGGATATTAGGATAATCTCCTCAGCCATATCGCGCAATGAACGCATAGCAACCAGATCGCCAGTTTTCTTGTTAACTACGGCTGACCGAATTCCGACGCCCCCACGTCTATGTGTTGTAAATTGTGCAACTTTAGTACGCTTACCATATCCGTTATCGCTGATGACAAAGATGTTTGCATCCTCGGCGGCGATGCCAGCACCAACGACGCTATCACCCACGCGCAATCTGATTCCGCGAACTCCTCGGGCAACTCGTCCCATTGGACGAACATCCTTCTCGGAGAATCTAATGGCTTGACCCTTGCGAGTTGCGATGATGATATCTTCATCACCAGTAGTCGTCATAATCCATTTGAGTTCGTCGTTTTCATCGATTCGAATAGCAATCAGACCACTCTGGCGGACATTCTTGTAGTCTTCGAGGGCGGTTTTCTTAACAGTTCCTTGTTTGGTCACCATGAACAGGTAGCCTTCTGATCCCTGCTGGCTAAGGTTTACAATTGACGTTACACGCTCTTCTGGCTGTAACTGTAGTAAGTTGACGATGGCTTGACCCTTAGCCGCAAGACCTACTTGAGGCACTTCGTAAGCCTTTAGTCGGAATAGCCGTCCCTTGTTGGTAAAGAACAATAGGAAGTCATGCGTATTTGCAAGAACAAGGTGTTCAATAAGGTCTTCTTCTTTCGTTATCATGCTACGCCGACCCTTGCCACCACGGTTCTGTTTCTTATAATCATCTGAGAGTGATCGCTTAATGTAGTTTCCTGCTGTAATCGTAACAACAACTTGTTCATTTGGTATCAGTTCTTCTTCACTAAACTTACCTAGTTCATGTACGACTACTTTAGTGCGTCGTTCATCTCCAAATGATTCTTTCATTTCCAATAGTTCTTCCCTAATAATAGAGAGAATTCGCTTCTCATCTGATAAGATAGCCTTTAGTTCCTTGATCAGAATAACGAGTTCAGCAAGCTCATCTTCGACTTTCTTTCTTTCAAGGCCTGCCAGGGCACGAAGTTGCATAGCTAGAATTGCTTTGGCCTGTAGTTCAGACAGTTTAAATTTCTTAATCAAATTTGCTTGTGCTTCATCAGTAGTAGCGCTCGCTCTTATCGTTGCAATTATTGCATCAATATTATCGAGAGCAATCTTTAATCCTTCGAGTATATGAGCTCTAGCTTCGGCTTTACGGAGTTCATATTCAGTACGTTTACGAACCACTATCTGTCGATGCTTCAAATACTCAGTTAGAATTGTATGTAGTCCCAAAACTCGTGGCTGAATACCATCAATCAGAGCCAGCATATTAAAGTGATAGCTTGTTTGGAGCGGTGTCATCTTGAATAATTGGTTCAAGATTTTTTTAGGATAGGCATCTTTCTTGAGGTCAATCACTATCTTTACATCACCCCTCGCGCTTTCATCACGGAGGTCACTTATACCATTGATTTTCTTGTTTCGTACCAGATCGGCTATCTTCTCAATCAAGGACGACTTGTTTAATGCATAAGGTATTTCTGTTACGACAATTCGATGACCGTCTTTCTTAGCGGGATTTTCCTCGATGTTAGCTACAGCCCGGATAATTATGCCACCTTTACCCGTTGTGTATGCGGTTCTTAGTGATTCTTTACCATATATGATACCGCCAGTTGGAAAATCTGGGCCCTGCACATGTTTTAGTAGGTCATCTGTTGTTGCATCTTCGTTGTCGATCAATTCAACAGTTGCATCGACAAGTTCACTTAGGTTGTGTGGTGGGATATTCGTTGCCATTCCTACGGCAATACCAACTTGTCCATTTAGTAGTAGGTTTGGTAATTTTGCCGGTAAGACAGAGGGTTCTTGCTTGCTGTCGTCGAAGTTGGGTCGGAAAGGAACTGTTTCCTTGTCTATGTCAGTAAGCATCTGTTCTGCCTGCTTCGTCATTCTAGCTTCCGTATAACGGTAGGCAGCTGGGGGGTCGCCGTCCATTGAACCAAAGTTACCCTGACCGTCAACCATCTCGTAGCGCATTGACCAAGGCTGAGCCATTCTAACCATCGTGTCATAGATTGAAGAATCACCATGAGGGTGGTAGCTACCCATTACATCTCCGACAACAGTTGCGCTTTTACGGAATTTTGCGGTCGAGCGCAGACCCGCCTCATTCATGACATAAAGGATTCGACGCTGGACGGGTTTCAGACCATCTCGGACATCTGGTAATGCTCGAGAAACAATCACACTCATCGAATACTGAAGGTAGCTCTCCTCCATCTCGTCTTCAATCGTTCGCGGTTTTACCGATTTCGCCTTATCCTCGTCGAGAATAAGCATCTGTGTTTCTGGTACTACTTCAGTCTCAGGGTTAGAAGTATTATCTCCCACTACCTCCTCAGGTATTTCGTGTTCTATTTCTTCTGGTGTATTTTCTTCGTCTGTCATAGCTAACTCCTAAATGTCCAAATCTTTAACATATTTAGCACGAGTCTGAATGAAGTTCTTGCGTAGTTCTACCTCTGTGCCCATAAGTTTATTAAATATTGCGTCGGCCTTTTCGCCGTCTTCGACATTAACCTGCAACAATACCCTGTTGTCTGGATTCATGGTTGTTTCCCAAAGCTCAGTTGCATCCTGTTCACCAAGACCCTTGTAACGTTGTAATAATGTCACTCCGGCTTGTTTATAGCGAGACTTCTCTTCTTCGTCTTGATCAATCGGTGCGTCAAGTTCATCATTCTTCTCAGCGTCTGCTTGTTTCTTAGCTTTACGCTCCTTAATAAGCGTATCAATTAACGCATCCTTTTCTTCATCATTATAGGCATAGTATTTCTTGCGATTTGCGACAATTTTATAGAAAGGCGGCTGGGCTATGAAAATATGCCCGGCCTCAACCACAGCTCGCATATGTCGAAAGAAGAAAGTTAATAGTAAGGTTCGTATATGGCTACCATCAACATCGGCATCTGTCATAATGATAATTCGTTCGTAACGGAGGCCGGCGAGATTAAACTGCTCCTCGATACCGACTCCTAGCGCTTTGATGATGCTTACTATCTCTCTATTTGCGAGCATCTTATCTAGTCTTGCACGCTCAACATTTAATACTTTACCTCTTAACGGAAGGATGGCCTGAGTTTTACTATCACGACCACTTTTGGCAGATCCTCCAGCTGAATCACCCTCTACTAGATAAATTTCTGAGTTTTTCGGATCTTTACTAGAACAGTCAGCGAGCTTGCCTGGCAGAGAGGTTCCCTCTAGAACTCCTTTACGGATGACATTATCACGAGCAGCACGGGCAGCTTTCCTTGCTTGAGACGACAGGATTGCCTTTCCAACTATTTTCCTAGCAATGTTCGGATTTTCATCAAGGTAATAAGTCAGATATTCACTCAGAACTTGTTCAACATAGGTTCTGACTTCTGGATTTCCAAGTTTATTCTTTGTTTGTCCTTCGAATTGAGGGTCGGGTAGCTTAACCAGTATTACTGCGGTCAGCCCCTCTCTAACATCTTCACCTGACAGATTCTCTTCTTTTTCTTTAATCAGATTATTCTTGCGTCCATATTCATTAATTACCCTCGTAAGAGCAGAGCGAAATCCGGTTAAATGAGTTCCCCCATCTGGGTTGTAAACGTTATTTGCAAAGGCTTTTACAACTTCATTGTATGAGTCAGAGTATTGTAGTGAAATCTCGACCATAGATTCGTCCACCTTCTTCTCGACATAGAATGCTTCTTCACCGTAAACGTCTTTACCCAAATTAAGGTGACGAACGTATGACTGAATTCCTCCTTCGAAGTAGAAGCTGTAGGTTTGATCAGTTTTCTCATCAACAACCGTGCCCTTAATACCTTTGGTCAGGTAGGCTTGATGTCGTAAATAATCTAGCACCCATTGAAATTCAAATTCGACTGTTTCAAATATTGTGTCGTCGGGATAAAAAGTTATCGTTGTACCTGTTACATCAGTTTTGGTCGTTTTCTTGATTGGGCCTAGTGGAACTCCTTTGGCGTATTCTTGAACATGAACAAATCCATCACGACTAACTTCCGCAATTAATCTGTTAGAAAGAGCATTCACAACACTGATTCCCACTCCATGAAGACCGCTGGACACTTTATAACCACCGTTACCGAATTTACCGCCAGCGTGAAGTACGGTAAGTACAGTTTCTAATGCACTTTTACCAGTTTTTTTCATATTTGAAACTGGTATTCCTCGACCATCATCAGAAACCCTAACACCACCATCAGCCATAAGGGTTATATGTACAGATGTCGCAGCCCCGGCAATTGCTTCATCAATCGAGTTGTCAGCTATTTCTTTAATTAAATGATGCAAGCCTTCAGGACCTGTTCCACCTATATACATACCAGGTCTCTTGCGAACTGGATCCAGTCCCTCTAACACCTGTATCTGAGAAGCGTCGTAATCAGATGCTTTGGACTTTGTATTTGCCATTTAGGATAACCTCCATACATTTGAAACTGCTTGTCACCCCAGCAGAGTCCACCATTATTAATATCCTTGAGTAAAGTATAGCTATGAAGTGAATTACAGGCAAGTCTTGTATGTGGTGGTACTACTGTGTTTAAATTGAACACATAGGTTATACACCAAACGAAAATGAAACACCCAATCAAACAGTTAGTACGTGACGCAAAATTCAGTCCTTCACTGATAGATACTGTTGTACGTACTAAAAATCGTCTCTCCAAAGACCAAAGGATTCGTGCGATTGCAATTATATTTGCACTCCTCACGGTAGGAGTGAATATTCTAATGTATGTTTCACCCCCTGATAATTCATTAGCATCCAGCACTAATGACTTAGTCGGTGGAGGGCTAGGTGAAAACGAGAACAGAGCTAAGAAAATTCTTATACAGGCATTAAAAAACAATCAGAACCCTAGCGGTAGACAAGAGGAAGAGCTACGAGCAATTTATGCTCATTACAATATCAAGACTAAGGATATATTTAATGCTAGAGAAACCGATATTTGCTTGAGCTGTGATGAGAAGCTGTACGTGATAAGCCGAGAACAAGTATACGCTTCTACCCAAGAGAGCACTGTTACAGAAGGTGGTATAACCTACTATGCTCAGCCTCTGACTGCTTTGCAAAGCGAAAATAACATTGAGCAATCAGTCAAAGCCCTAGAAATTAGAAAAGGCCTGTTCGTGCTGTACGATTCTGGAAATATTGTATTTAGTAAGAAATCAAAACCATTGCTATCTCTGAATTCATCTTTACCCCAAAACGACAAAGCCAATGGCGCAACTACCGAATCGCACCGATTTGTTGTGAAAAATATTGGCGAATACAAAGCTATTTTTACTCAATTGGAAATTTACCTCCCAGATAAAAGCGAACTTGTTGAATACAGCACTGGTGGGCAGGCTACAAACTATTACCAATCAAGTTCAGCAGATGGATCCTCCGCTATTGTTGTAGAGTGGGATAAGTTAAATATTCAAGATGAACAAATAATTGATGTGGTAATAAAAAAGCCACTTGAACAACCTGAATACTGTCTAGAGGCTAATCTACATTCTCTTGAAACTAACGCAACTAGCAATAAAAGTTGTGTAACAAGCCTCTCTAGCACTGAAGAAGACTCTCTGACTGGTGATTCTGAGTTAAGTGTCAGTGCTATCAATACAACTACGGGCACAGAAGCAAGCAAGGCAAAGGCTAGGGCTGGTGAAATAATTAGGTACGACATAAAAATTGAAAATCCAAATAATTACCCATTACAAGACTATGAGATACCTTCTACAGATATAAGTGACATTACGGAGTATGCTGAAATATCCGATATAAATGATGGAATAGTTGTTGATGACAGAATTCAGTGGTCTGTTATAAGTCTTGAGCCTGGTGAGTCCATGGTTAGGTCGTTCATCGCCAAAATCCATAAAGACATCCCAAGTACTACTAAATCAGCATCTGACCCAAACTCATATGACTGTAAACTAACAAGTGTGGTTGGTAACACAGTTTTAAACATCGGCTTAAAGTGTGGAATCACAAAAGAAGTTGAACAAAGCGTTAACAGTCTCCCTTACATCAACAGTTTGTTAATTGTTAGTCTTCTAGCCTCCACAGCCCTTCTCTCTTGGTTTATGTACAATGAACACAGGCATTTATTTTTACAACTTGAATTAATACATAATCAGCATATGCATAGAAAGTAATTAATCATGGTAGCAAAATCATCAGATACTAACTTAAATTCTCAGAATCTTTCTTCGGGTAAGCATAATCCAGCAATGCATAATGATATTGAAGCAAAGGTTTTTCATGTCTTTTCATCATCTTTAGCTCGTCCTTCAATATTGCTTGGAGCATCAATTGGCGGGTTTACCGGAAGTATTAGTTTGTACTGGCTAGCAAAGTATTTTGGTTTCAATTACTCGGCATCTTCATCACTAATCTGGCTACTAGCTGGAGCAGGAATCGGATTATTGATTGAAATAGTCCTATCAGGGTTCAGAAAAAGTTCTAAGTAGCGGATTATGCCTGATTTAATTGACCAAGCCTACTTGGTTTTATTGGATGGCTGGACTTTGTGAATCAGCCCTTCGTTATCAATATAAATCTGCCCTATCGATTCATTAGCGCCGTCACCAAAGTCAATGCTTGAATCAGAAGTATTATTGATTTTGACTTTATTTGTGATTGCCTCAAGATTGGCTAGTATTTCTATTTCTTTAGGGTCTTGGGGAGGCTCTTCTAGCTGGGTTAATGTAGACGACTGCTTGGAATCTGATGGAACTAAGAAAGGAGTTTTATGATGTTCTGGTGTGATTGTTTTTTGTTCAATAGCTGATGTTTCCTTAGATGGCGTTGATTTTTCATCTTCAACTGACTCATCAATTGAAACCGTTGAGGTTTTCTCAAGATTATTTTTTATCTCAGCTGATGCTGAAATTAACTTAGCTCTTATTGATGATTTTGAGTCATTCACCTTGGGGTTAATTTGACCATGATTTAAAACTGGCAATCCAGTTTGATCCTGTAATTGATAGTTTATTGGTTCTTTATGGTTCTTTATGGTTGAGAGGGATGAATCTGTAGCATCCTCAATCTGGGTACTTTCGTTAGGGCTTATGGATGACCCTTTAGTAGCAGGCTCGCTAGCTTGATTAGCTGGGGTACCTTTTGCTGATGTATTTTTCTTGAGTACTGGAAATGGCACACGAGCCGGAACCCTTGGGACTGGTGGTGGTGTTGGGACTGGTGCTGGGACTGGTGCTGGTGGTGGTGTTGGGACTGGTGCTGGTGCTGGTACTGGTACTGGGACTGGGGCTGGGACTGGTGTTGGGGCTGGGACTGGTGCTGGGGTTGGGGTTGGGACTGGTGTTGGAGCTGGTACTGGGGTTGGGGTTGGCAAGTTACTCATCTTATTAGGAACAGATTTTGCATCAAGTCTTTTCTTAGCAAGCCATTCGTCAAGGAAAGAATTTGCCCCTGGTTTCTTGATGTTTGACGGAACCTGACCCGCGGGTAGGCCTCTTGCTGGAGCACCAGCAAGCCCTGGCCGACCACTAGGTCCGATTGCTGGTTTTCGTGCAGGTGGGGCTTTGGTCTCTAACCTCTTAAAAATCTCTTTTTCAACTCCAGACCTTTCTCGTCCATACTTCGAAGCGGATAATTGTTTTAGAGCTGTTGACAACTGGTCGTTGGGTTCGCCAAACGGTGGCAAGGTATTCATGCTAAACGGTTGAGAAGGAATACCCCCAATCATTAACCGGACAATTGCATTATGATTAGGAATTTTAATTATGTCTTGAGAATCAAAGATCGGCGTAAACTGTTTTACCAAGAAATCAGCATCTGTGGCTCCAGCTCTCATAGCAATAATCGTACCTACGTTTCCAAAAACAGCATCACGAATTTCCTCAGTCAGCTGACCGATAAACTGATTAGCGACGATAAGATTTAGTCGATACTTCCTAGCTTCAGATAAAATTGTTGCAAATGAATCTGTAGAAAAGTTCTGGAACTCATCAACATATAGACTGAAGTCAATTCTTTTATCTTCGGGAATGTCAGCCCTGCTCATTGCGGCAGCTTGGAATTTCATTATAAAAATCATCCCCAGTAACTTAGAATTCAGCTCCCCGACTCTTCCCTTGGAAAGGTTTACAATTAGAATCTTCTTTTTATCCATAACTTCTCTCAAATCGAAGGATCCGCCAACTTGACCAATAATATTTCTCATCATTTCGTTGCTCACGAAAGCACCGAATTTACTCACAAACCAACCAAGAACTTCGCTTTTGTGGTAATCGCTAGTTTGGGCCATTTCCTTATTCCAGAAATCTAATACTGTCGGGTCTTTCACATAGGCCAATTTTTCTTTTGCAAATTGTTTATCCGTAAATATTTTAGGTATTTCTATGAAGGTGGCACCCTTAGGGTCTGCCATTAGAGTTAGTGCAGCATTACGAAACCAGTGCTCATAACGAGGACCAATAATACCTTGGTGTTGTGGATCGTAGAGTTTATAAAGCATGTTAATTGCCTCTTGTATAAGGAAGTCTTTTTGATTGTCAGTTTCGAATTCAAACAAGTTAAGACCAAGTGGATTATCCATATCGCCTGGATTGAAATAAATAACATCTTCAGTACGACTCTTTGGGATCATAGACATAACTTTCTCTGCCCCGTCTCCGTGAGGATCGACAAACGCCAAACCATTTCCTTCAACCATATCTTGAAGGATCATATTCTCTAGAAAAGTAGATTTACCAGTACCTGTTTGTCCGACAATGTAAACATGTCTTCTTCGGTCATCTATACTTAATCTAATCTCTTTCTTAATCCCTCTGAAGACGTTATGGCCTAGTAATAGACCTTTATCAGATAAGACTTTCGGACCGTCCACTTGTTTGGCTTGCTGGCGATCCAGTTGAGAGGTATAGGTAAACTGCTGATCAGGAAAATGAAATAAGGTAGCAAGTTCAACACTGTTAAGAATATTATCTTTAAGTTCTGGAGGGAAAAAACGAAATATGAATGCGGTAACAAAATTTTCTATTTCTTTTGCGCCTTTATATTTAAAGCCATTCAGTCCAGGAGAGTCGTAGAGCGAGAAAGAAGAGACAATGTTGTTCAGCACCGACTGGGACCTATTGGCCGTGTTAGACGAGCTTACAACGCGTATGAGGACCTCGTAGGCTGGATGTCTGGTCTTCTCTTCTATTGCTTCGACTTGACTCTGCTCTAGGCTACTTAGTTGTTTTTCGTCAGGTGCTTTTTCTTTAGCTTCAAGTGGTTTTAGCGGGACAGTTATTAAATCTCTGATACCTGTTACTGCACCATGCCCATGCTTAGCTTTGTCCTTTTTCATCTTTTCTACATGACTCTTAGAAGACTTTTCCCAATCAACAGCAGCCGGGCGCATAAGGATTTGGACAGCCGCTCCATCTTCTGGACCTAAAGTGCTTAGAGCATTAATTAGTGCCTGCATACTATCGCGTCTTGTTTGTTGAATAGTGGCAATCGGATACACAGAGTCTTCTTTAAGTACGATTTCTCCACCTATTGTTCCGCTTATTTTGCCTACCGGACTAAATATATTATGCTCCTCGACTTCTTGTAGCTGAGCTGTCGGATAGGCACTGACAACTGCTTGCTTAACTATTTCTACTAAAACAACAGGCACGGCAGCATAGAACTGAACTCCACCACCTCTTGATGCCACTATTTCAAATGCTATGTGGCGCTGACCATAAAACGTACTTTTAAATCCCTTTTGAGCGGTACTGGCAATGATGTTATAAAGAACCTCTGCCTGCGATACCTTCTCTTGAAGTACATCTCTAACATCTCTTGTGCCGATTTCCGTATCATCACTAGCTGGTGGCAAATGTATCAACATTGGCACCATTTTCAAGCCACGCTCAACCCCTTTGGCATAACGTAAAATACCTCTATATCGGAGGAATGTCAGAGCAACAACCCCTGACAGGATGGCTAGAACGACGATGATGATGATTATTCCAGACATCAATTATTCCCACAGTTATACATCACTTGTTTTTATTTCTTTTCCATAGCGTTTCTTAAGATAATCAGTTTGGAGCTTTTCTACTTCCTGCTCTTGTTTGTGAGGGTCATCCCTGTGCTCTTCTACAATTTGCTTAGCTCTGTCTACCCATTCTTTCTCGACAATATCAACATCATCTGCCTTGGCTGGACCAACTGCATTATCATCAGTGACTGTAGTCGCGTTGATTGGTTGGACCGCAGTTGAATCGTCAACGACTGGATCTGGAGCTACAACCACAGGAAGCATCATTCCGGAATTTTGGTTAGCTTGTTCTCTGCTATTAGTTGGGCCAATTTCTTGGGGTGCAGCAGCTCTTATTGGTTTTTCCGGAGTTCCAGATGACAACAAATCATTACCATTAGCTTTTTCCGACTTACCAGAAAACGTAGGTACTTCCATGCCCACACTCGGAGCATTCAAATTCAAAGGAGAATTAGGTGTTTTGTTATCCATTAATAAGCATTATAACAATTGTAATACATAGTAGAACAGCTGATTATCTTTTTGAGTAAAGATTTAGTAGAAATGAAAGGCCGACAATCATTAATAGGTCGCTAAAATGCAACTGGTGAAGCGACTGTAAACTAAGAACCACCCCTACGATTACATAGAAGCCGGCAACAAAATGAAGTTTATAGCTAATATTTATAGATTTTAAAAATAAGATTGTTATGACAAATAGACTTAAGCATGTCAGGACTACAGCAAGGGGTATCAAAAGAGGATGATTGATTGGAGAAAATTGAGTAACCACAACAGTAAGCACAATAATCATTACAAACAGAACACCCCGGTAGCTACTTTTAGAATAATTGTTAATATCCACTATCCTTAAGAGTATATAGACCGGATAAAAATATAAAAGACACCAATCAAGGCGTCTTTTATATTTTGTTTATTTTACTCAAGGGTTAGGGTAACAAAACCGCCCTACACTTCTCAAATTATGTGGCGCTTGGTACCCTAACTTCTGTTCTTAACTTATTAAATTAAGAACAGCGTCCCTCAGATGTAAATCTAAGGGTTAAGCAGTAGAGCGATAAAAATGCACAACTTTCACTTGTAACGCTCTACAGCTATGTTTTTAAAGAACTATAAAATACTAACATTAGAAATTATCAAGGTCAACATAATTGTTCAGATTTTTTGTTGTACTATTTACTATGTATATCTTGTGGTAAGTACTAACCTTTGTTGTTGTTTCTACAATAAACTACCGTGAACACATGTTATTTCGGGTGTTTTGTACTTGTATTAGTTAATTAATATACCCAAATTACGTTTGCTCCGTATTAGCATGGCGTTATTAATCTTTAAGTCACATATTATTTAAATGATTCTGCATTACATGCTCAGGCACTTTTAAAGTAAATCAAAACCAAGGACAAGTTATTCAAAGATGCTTGCAGATATTTTTTACGTCTCTCCAATTAACCTTCGTGATCACTCTAAGCTATTTTACCGGCAGATTAATTATAGCCATTCAAAAAATGCTTGACGCACACTAAGCAAGTACTTTGTGAATTGTGTTGGTTAGTTTTGATTGAGTGATTGTCTTTAATTAACCCACGCACAAATATGTATTTAGGCGACGCCAGAATGTATTAGCAATCTAGCTTGAATGGCACCGTCTGGTCACGCAAAAAATATTTATATAGTAGCAACCCGTGAGTAGCCATTTACTGTTAATCGGGAAATAAGCGTCCTGGATTTACTGCAAATTTAGGACATTTAAAGCAATAGAATCAAAACTCGCAGACTTAGTTATCCACAAGCGCTTTAACAATTGTAAAAAACACTATTGACACTGCAAGACCTGTATTCTAATCTGTATCTAGCGCTTTGAATAAAAAAAGTGCTCAAAAACAAAAACGGTTACATACCAACAACAGCGGCCCCTCGGGCCGCTGTTTATATAAAGAGATTTTGCACTCTACAATTATGGTCATTAGAATCAGACCTGAATGAGGAATGTGTATGGAAGAGTTTGGTAATTCCAGTATTAAGACGGGTAGCTTGAACGGTAACGAGAGCCTACTCATTAACGTTGAATGTGAGGTGACAAATGGCCTGCCATCGATTGTTATTGTCGGTTTACCAAGTAAGAGCGTCGATGAATCGAAAGAACGCATAAGGAGTGCATTGAATAATTCTAAGCTAGTAATTCCTAGGAAGAGAATTACTCTAAATTTAGCCCCGGCTGATGTACCGAAAAGTGGTAGTGGATTCGATCTTCCTTTAGCTATAGCTATTTTGCAGAGATCAGGACAGATTAGAATTAATCCAGATGATTATATGTTTGTTGGTGAATTATCCCTCAGTGGTAGCTTGCGTCGCGTTAAGGGTGCTCTGTCTCATGCTCAACTTGCTCGTAAACTAGGTATCAAGCACTTAATTATTCCAATTGATAATAGTGATGAGGCGTCTTTGGTAGAAGGTGTATCAGTAATTGGTGCTTCTTCATTGAAGCAAATCGTGCAGATGTTCAGTGGTGAAATTGAGATTCCAAAAGCCACTCATCGTTATCGAGAACAGACACTTAGACGTTCGAGGCGTAGCAAGTCAACGGATTTTTCTCATATTAGAGGTCAAGAGCAGGCTAAACGAGCAATGCAGATCGTAGCTGCCGGTGGACATAATATACTTCTCTCTGGTCCACCAGGTACTGGGAAAAGTATGCTAGCTAAAGCATTGGCTTCAGTAATGCCGATAATGAATCTTGAGGAGATCATCGAAGTTACGAGCCTACATAGTATTGCTGGAATTAATGATGGCAGAATAATCCAGGAAAGACCTGTAAGATCGCCGCATCATACTGCGAGTTATATATCAATAATCGGTGGCGGTCGTAATCCACAACCAGGTGAAATTAGTCTTAGTCACCGCGGCATCTTGTTCCTTGATGAATTGCCAGAATACCCTAGGCAAGTACTCGAAACACTACGTCAGCCGATGGAAGATCACATAATCAGTGTTTCAAGGGCAGAATCTAAAGTTAGCTACCCTGCTCAATTCATCCTTGTTGCTACTCAAAACCCCTGTCCTTGTGGTTATTATGAAGATCCTGACAAAGAATGTGTCTGTACTCCACATCAAATCAACCAGTATTCAAAACGCGTATCTGGGCCTTTGCTGGATAGGATTGATCTAAACGTCAATGTTGCAAGGATTGACCAATCCAGAATTTTAGAGAAGGAAACAACTGCCGATCAATCATCAACATCGCTAATCGATGCAATCGACACAGCCAGGGCTCTGCAAGCCAACAGATACGAAAGCGAAACTATTCTAAACGCATATATAACCAATCAACAGATAATTGAACAGTGTTTACTGTCTGAATCAGCCAAAGACCTACTTGATAAAGCAGCAGTAAGAATGAAATTAAGCAGTAGGGCTTACGTAAAAGTAGCCAAAGTGAGCCGGACAATTGCTGATCTTGAGAATTCAACCACAATTGAGATTCCTCATATTGCAGAATCCCTGCAATATAGATTCAAGCAATAATCAAAGTCGGTTATACTTAATTTTGGATGGAAGATACTAAATCATTATTACTTATCGCCTATTTCGCTTTGACTAGTTTTCTGATAGTTGTCTCATTCTTAAAACTCAATAATCTGAAGAAGAATATCAAAGAAATTAATTCAATTACGAAACATACTGATTTAAATACTTTCTTAGGAGAACTTGCTGCTAGTAATAAAAATATAATGCAACAACAGGAACAAATTCAGAAAACCTATTCTGACTTGAGGATAATTGCCCAAAAATCATTACAGAAAACAGCCCTTATCAGATTTAACCCATTTAAGGACACAGGTGGTGACCAGAGTTTTGTTTTGTGCATTCTCGACCATACTGATACGGGTTTTATAGTGACCGCCATCCATAGTCGTGATGGTACGCGCATCTATACGAAAGATATAATTAACGGGACAGCTAAGCTCTCGCTTTCTCTCGAAGAAAAGAAAGCATTAGCAAACGCTATTCGATCACAATAGTGCTAATTGAATCTCAAGAAACTGAAATCTTCACAAACAGTGGTTGACCTCAGTAGGATTTGTTTGATACAATTTTAGCTTGCAAGCATGAGAATGAGGAGCATTCAATAAAAAACGATCAGAACACTCGTATTAATCAACAAATTCGCGTTAAAGAAGTAAGGTTGATTGATGAAAATGAGAATCAACTTGGCGTAGTGTCAACTGATAAAGCTCTTGAACTAGCTTCAACAGCTGGTTTAGATCTCGTAGAAGTCTCCCCACATGCGAAGCCTCCAGTCTGTAAGATTCTAGATTGGGGAAAGTATTCATACAAAAAAACAAAACAACAGCAACAAGGCAAAAAACGTCAGAAGGCCGTAAACGTAAAACAAATCAGATTTGGTTTAAAAATCGGCGAACACGACTTAGCAATAAAGACAAAGAAAATACGTGATTTTCTGGAAAGTGGTCATATTGTTAGAGTCAGCGTTTTCTTTAGAGGCCGAGAAATGGCACATAAAGAACTTGGAGCATCGCTTCTTCAAAAAGTAACTGCGCAATTCGCTGATATTAGTTCAATAGAACAAGATGCGAGTTTTGCAGGTAAGCAACTAACAATAGTTTTAAGGAGTACCTACCGTGCCTAAGCGCAAAACCCATAGTGGAGCA
>WPCG01174202.1_pt1 | contig 25198 bp, 19 predicted proteins | sample 5403311 | NCBI WGS metagenome assembly WPCG01 (sample SAMN12869467, study PRJNA574797) | sludge metagenome | isolation source: wastewater treatment of Control | place: China:Beijing | collected 2019-05-17 | reverse complement strand
AACAAAACAAGTACAAAACAAACGGGCAAAGCCGGCGAAAGCCACGTTCTGCAAGCAAAGGCGCGCACCGCCGGACCCCGGTCAGCCCTCATGCATCAGAGCCTCCCGGTGGACCAGCACCGGGACGGACTTGGCGGCGGGCCCGTTGCCCAGGGCCAGTCGTAATCCCTTCGAACGCAGGCCTTCATCGCCGGCTGGCAGCTCTACCGCGCTCGCGGACCTCTTGGGGAGCGGGTGCATCGTCTTGCTCATGATGCTCCATCCCACTCAGGAATGTGAACCCCGGCAAACCTGATGCGGGGCAGTCTGCAATCGCCATAATGCCGGTCTTCAGCCGATCGCCAGCCTCGACGCGTGCGCCGCGTGCCTTTTCAAACCGATACCAAGTCTTCCAATGCTGACGCATCACGCCTTGAGATTGCTCAGGCGTTGCTCGGGCTCGTATGAGGCGGATAATTCAAGCGGCACTTGACACCCATCTGCAAACGCGGCTTAACTATCATAGTAATGGCTGCTATTATATAATTATGAAGCAGAGGGGGCGAGGATGTTGAAAAACGCGTTGCTGGCAGCAGCAATCATGACGCTGCCGCTCTATCCAGGACTGACGTTGGCTGCGGGAAAGATCGATGTCGCGACGATCGGTGAACCGCCGACGCTGGATCCGATGGTGTCGACCGCCGACGTCGTCGGCATGACCACTCAGCATATCTTCGAAACGCTCTTCACCTATGACGGCGAGTGGAACGTGGTGCCGCTTCTCGCCGACGCCATGCCGGAGATTTCCGAAGAAGGCAGGGTTTACGACATCACCTTGCGAAAGGACGTGCGGTTCCACGATGGAAGCACCATGGATGCCGGTGATGTGCTCGCCTGCATCGAGCGCTGGATGTCGATCGCCTCGCGCGGCAAACAGGCTGCTCCGTATGTCGAAAAGGTTGAGATGACGGGTGACAATGCGATCCGCATTACACTCAGCAAACCCTATGCGCCGCTGCTGTCGCTTCTGGCCTTCAACAACTCCGCAGCCGTGATCATGCCGAAGGAGAATCTGGCTGAACCGCTCGTGACCTTCACCGGTACCGGTCCATACATGTTGAAGGAGCACAAACCGGACCAGTACATCCAACTCGTGCGCTTCGATGATTACGCAGCCCGTAGCGAATCCGCGAATGGCTTCGGTGGCAAGCGCGAAACCATACTGGACGAGATCCGCTTCGTGCCTGTGGCGGATGCCAATACCCGCCTGGAAGGCATCCTGTCCGGCCAGTTCGACTTTGCCGATTCACTGCCGGCGGAGAGCTATGGGCGTCTGGAGAGTGCCGACAAGGCGCTGCCGGTCGTGCTGGAGCCCTTCGGCGCGCCGGTTTTCGTCATGAACACCAAGCAGGGAATGATGACGAGCAAGGCGGTCCGCCACGTCATCCAGACGGCGCTGAACCCCGAAGACATGCTGCTTGCAGCCTTTGGCAATGAGAAGTTCTTCAGGGTCAGTGGCTCGCTCTATCCGCAAGGCTATATCTGGCACACCGATGAAGGCATCCAGCGCTACGGCAGCGGCGATCCCGTGAAGGCAGGAGAAATGCTGAAGGAAGCCGGTTATGACGGCAAGCCGCTGCGCATCCTGACGAGCCGGCAATACGAGTTCCATTACAAGATGGCACAGGTCGCGGCCGAGTATCTGAAGATGGCGGGTTTTACGGTCGACCTCGGGATTTATGATTGGGCGACGCTGACGCAGCGCCGTGCCGATCCAGCGCTCTGGGACATCTTCATCACCCATGGGCCGTTCCCGGCAGAACCTGCCCTCAACGGCTGGATGTCCGATGATTTTCCGGGCTGGTGGAACTCGGCCGAAAAGCATGCCGTTACCGATCCCTTCCTCGCGGAAGCCGATCCGCAGAAGCGCAAGGCGCTTTTCGCTGAAGTGCAGAAGGCATTTTACGAGGAAGCGCCTGTCTTCAAGGTCGGCGACTTCAATGCCTTGACTGCGGAAGCGAAGACGCTGGAAGGCTTCAAGCCATCGCCTTGGCCGTATTTCTGGAACGTCAGCACCGAAAACGGCAAGTAATCCTGGTTCCTCCCAGGACCTTGTCCCGGCCGGTGCTCACCCACCTCACCGGCCGGGATCCTTTTTATCTTGTTCATTCCGCGACTTGAGCAGGTACTCCCATGACAAGAGCCTTTCCGAGCGGTTTTCTCTGGGGCACCGCCACCTCGGCCTTCCAGATTGAAGGGGCAACCAGGACGGACGGCCGGGGACCAAGTGTCTGGGACGTCTATGCCCACACGCCCGGCCGGACCACGAATGGCGACACCGCCGATATTGCCTGCGATCACTATCACCGCTATCCGGAAGACATCGGCCTGATGCGCGATCTCGGTGTCGGGGCCTATCGCTTGTCGACCGCATGGCCGCGGATCTTTCCCGAAGGCAAGGGACAGGTGAATCAGCGTGGGCTCAATTTCTACGACCGGGTCATCGATCTGCTTTTGCATGAAGGGATCGAGCCCTGGATCTGCCTTCACCACTGGGACATGCCGGTGGCGATCGAAGAGAAAGGCGGCTGGCGGAATCGCGAGACCGCAAGCTGGTTCGGCGACTACGCGGCCGAGGTGATCCGCCACTTCTCCGATCGGGTCCAACGCTTCGTGCCGGTCAACGAACCCAATGTCATTCCATGGGTTGCCTACAATCTCGGCCGCCACGCTCCGGGCAAGCAGGATTATGCGAGCTGCCTCGCCTCGATCCACAATCTCAATCTTGCCCACGGCAAGACGGTGACGGCAGTGCGCGCGGAAGCCCCCGCGGCGGAGGCGGGCAATATCGTTTCGCTCGGGCCGGTTCGTCCGCATTACGACGACGAGGCTCATCGTGAGGCATGTGTTCTCGGCGATGCGCTCTGGCGCCGCGTCACAGTCGACCCGTTATGGCTCGGCACCTATCCCGAACCGCTGAGGGACCAGCTCGATGGACTGGTGAAGCCCGGCGACATGGAGGAAATCAGCCAGAAGCTCGATTTCTTCGGCCTCAATCACTACAACCCCGTCTATGTCGCGCCGCATCCCGGTGCCACCTGGGGCGTGGCCGAAACCATGCCGCCGACCGGTGCCGGCCCGCTCACGGACGTCAACTGGGTGGTCGATCCGGGTGCCTTCCTCGAGCAGATCCGGGACACCAGTGCCCGCTACGGCAATCCGCCGATATACATCACGGAAAACGGCGCCTCCTTCCACGATGCGCTGAGGCCCGACCGGACGGTCATCGACAAGGAGCGGATCGCCTATTTCGAGGGTTATCTGAACACCGTTCTGGATGCGATCGAGGAAGGCCACGACATCCGGGGTTATTTCGCCTGGTCGCTGATGGATAATTTCGAATGGGGCCGCGGTTTCAGCAAGCGTTTCGGCCTGGTCTATGTCGACTACCCGACGCTGCAGCGCATTCCCAAACAGTCCTATTACCGCCTCGGCGGCATTATTCGCGAGAATGCTCTGTGAGGGCGGTCTCTTTTCCTGCCGGCACTTCGCATGACCCGCGCTCGGCCGGGCGATGTGTCAGACACGGTGAAGCTGCATGATACGTTATGTATTCCAACGCCTGCTCGGCATGATCGTGGTCATGATGCTCGTAGTGACGATCGTCTTCGTGATCGTTCGCGTCACTCCGGGTGATCCGGCGGCCGTAATGCTGGGACCCGATGCGACCGCCCAGGACATCGCCGATCTCAGGACCCGTCTCGGCCTCGACCAGCCTATCCTCGTGCAATATGGAAGCTATGTGCTTTCGCTGCTGCAGGGCGATCTCGGGCGTTCGATCTTCCTCAATATTCCGGTTACGGCGGCGCTGGCGCAGCGCGCGGAGCCTACCTTCTTCCTCACGGTCTTTGCACTGATACTTGCGAGCGCCGTCGCTCTTCCCGTCGGCATCTATGCCGCCTACCGCCGCGGTTCAATCATCGACCAGGCGGCAACGGTGATCGCCATGACGGCGGCCAGTGTGCCGAGCTTCTGGCTTGGGCTGATCCTGATCCAGTATTTCGCCGTGAAGTTCGGTGTCTTCCCGGTCTCTGGTTATGGCGGGCCGGGCGCGAGCTTTTTTGAGCGGCTGCATCATCTGGTTCTGCCAGCGGTTTCGCTTGGCCTTGTTTCGTCCGCGCTCATCCTGCGTTTCACGCGTGCGGCCATGCTCGATGTCCTGAACGAGGATTACATCCGCACCGCCCGCTCAAAGGGCCTGGTCGAACGGCGGGTGATATTGAAACACGCTCTGAAGAACGCGCTGATCCCGATCCTGACGGTCATCGGCCTCACCGGTGCCGTGCTCGTGGCCGGTGCCGTGGTCACTGAAACCGTATTCGCGCTTCCCGGCGTCGGCAGTCTCGTCGTTTCAGCCGTGCTGCGCCGTGACTATCCGGTCATCCAGGGAGCACTGCTCGTGATTGCCGGCCTTTACGTTCTCATCAATTTTGTCATCGACATGCTCTATCTGCTGGTCGATCCAAGGGTGCGCTACTGATGGCCGAGGTCCAGATTTCCTCCCCCGCGGGGGCCGCTTTGTGGGTTTTCCTGCGCCGGCTGACCAGGCGCAAACCGGTGCTGATCGCGCTTGCCGTCCTTGTCATCTTCGTCCTGCTCGCCGTGCTCGCGCCGGTGATTGCGCCTTATTCCCCGACCAAGCTGTCGATCGCGAGCCGGCTGAAGGAGCCAAGTCTCGAACATTGGTTCGGGACCGACGAGTTTGGCCGGGATGTTTTCACACGCACGATTTTTGCTGGCCAGGTTTCACTCTTCATCGGGTTTGCGGTGGTGGTGCTGTCGGCGCTGATCGGAGTGACGCTCGGCTTGCTGGCGGGTTTCTTCTCGCGGCTCGACACGCCGATTGCCCGTCTGATCGACGCCATGATGGCGTTCCCGGACATCCTGCTGGCGATTGCGCTGGTCGCGGCCCTCGGCCCATCGATGTCGACGGTCATCGTGGCTCTGTCGATCGTCTACGCACCACGGCTCGCACGCATTGTGCGCGCCTCGACACTCGTCATCCGTGAACTTCCTTTTGTCGAGGCTGCCCAGTCCATGGGCATCTCGACCTACCACATCATGACGCGGCATGTGCTGCGGAACCTCATCTCCCCCATTCTGGTGCAGACCACCTTCCTCTTCGCCAATGCGATCCTCGCCGAGGCCGGGCTTTCCTTTCTCGGCGTCGGCGTCAGCCCCGAAGTTCCGACCTGGGGAACCATGATTTCCTCCGGCCGGCAATATCTCGATCAGGCCAGCTGGATGACGCTTTATCCGGGCCTGGCGATCATCCTGGCCGTTCTCTCACTCCAGATCGTCGGCGATGGAATGCGCGACATGCTGGATCCCCGTTTGCAGAAGGACTTGTAAGATGGTGCAGGCAAGAACCGCCGAACCTCTGTTGATACGCAACGTAAAGCCCGTGGGCTTCGATACGGTGCAGACCGGAACCCCGATCGATGTTGCCATCGGCGCTGATGGCAATATCGAGGCGGCCGCGCCGGGCCTGCCGCAGGCTGGCGGCCGGACGGTTGTCGACGGGCAGGGTGCCTGGATCTCGCCGGGATGGATCGATCTTCATGTTCACATCTGGCATGGAGGCACGGATATCTCGATCCGGCCGTCCGAATGCGGCGCGGAACGCGGCGTCACCACGCTCGTCGACGCGGGCTCTGCGGGTGAGGCCAACTTCCACGGTTTCCGGGAATATATCATCGAGCCGTCGCGAGAGCGCATCAAGGCGTTCCTGAATCTTGGCTCGATTGGCCTGGTGGCCTGCAACCGCGTGCCGGAACTGCGCGACATCAAGGATATCGACCTTGATCGCATCCTCGACTGCTATGAAGCCAATAAGGAGCATATCGTTGGCATCAAGGTGCGGGCGAGCCATGTCATCACCGGCTCCTGGGGTGTGACCCCGGTCAAGCTCGGCAAGAAGATCGCCAAGATCCTCAAAGTGCCGATGATGGTTCATGTCGGCGAACCACCAGCGCTATACGACGAGGTCCTGGAAATCCTTGATCCTGGCGATATCGTCACCCACTGCTTCAACGGCAAAGCAGGCTCCTCCATTCTGGAGGATGAGGATCTGTTCCAGCTCGCCGAACGCTGCGCGTCGGAGGGCGTGCGCCTGGATATCGGCCATGGCGGCGCTTCGTTCTCCTTCAAGGTGGCGGAAGCTGCGATCCAGCGCGGCCTGATGCCGTTCTCGATCTCGACCGACCTGCACGGCCATTCGATGAACCACCCAGTCTGGGACATGGCGACGACGATGTCGAAGCTTCTGTCGGTTGGCATGCCCTTTACGGAGGTCATCCGCGCGGTCACGGCGGCCCCGGCCTCGGTCATCGGCCTGCCGGGCGAAAACCTGCTTTCGGCCGGTAACCGGGCGGAGTTCACGATCTTTAATCTGATCGATTCGGATCTGGAAGCGACTGATTCCAATGGGGATGTCGCCCGGATGAGCAAGCTCTTCGATCCGGTCTACGCCGTGATCGGCAGTGAGGTCATCAAGGCCAGCCGCTACCAGCCGCGCCCGCCGAAACTCGTTCGCCACAGCCATGGTTATTCCTGGCGTTGAGCCGGGTCTGCAATTTCATCAGATGACAGGTGCTTTAGTGTCCTATTCCTCCGCCCTCGAAAATGATCTCTCCGGGGCCGTCTATGCGCGGCTTGCCGAACTGAACATCGAGATCCCGCCACCGGCGCCGCCGATCGCTAATTTCGTTTCCCACAAGATTGAGGGCAACATGCTCTATCTGTCGGGTCAGGGCCCCCGGGAGGCTGACGGCACGCTCCATACCGGCAAGGTTGGTGGCGGCGTCACGACGGAGGAGGCCTATCAGCACGCGCGGCTGACGGGGCTCAATCTTCTTGCTGTCATGCAGGATGCGCTGGGTGATCTTGGCCGGGTCAAGCAGGTGGTAAAGCTTCTTGGCATGGTCAATGCCGTGCCGGATTTTGCCGATCACCCGAACGTTATCAACGGTTGCTCCGATTTATTGATCGAGATCTTCGGCGAAAATGGCCGTCACGCGCGCTCAGCCGTCGGCTTCGGCTCTCTTCCCAACAACATCACGGTCGAGATCGAAGCGATCGTGGCGCTCAAGGAGTAGGGGGCATCAATGGCTGCGCCAACCCATCAGCCTTTCGATATTGGCGGCCGAATCCCGCACCAGGTTGCCGTAATGAGCATCTTGCTGGCTGACCTTCTGTTCGGGAAGCACGATGGAGATGGTGGCCACGCACTCGCCCTGACCGTTGCAGATGGGAGAGGCGATGCAGGCCACAGCGTAGTCGGACTCACCCGCCTGGATCGAAAGCCGGTTCTCGAAGGCCTTCGCCGCCGCAGTCGACAGGGAGGCGGCGTCGATATCTGCACGGCCCGTCGGCGAGGAGCGCGCACCGCGCCTGAAAAGCTCGATGCGCTCATCTTCCGGAAGATGGCCAACAAGCAGGCGGCCGGACGCGGTCCAGTTGAGTGGCACCCGGGTGCCGACACGCGAACTCACCTGAAAATGGCTGGGCCCGTCGGCCATGGCGAGCACCAGCATATGGTGTCCGTCGCGGCCGCAAAGCTGAACCGTTTCCCCGGCCAGCCGGCAAAGATCGTGCATCTCCTGGGTGGCAACGCTCATGAAATCGATCGAGCGGGCATAGGCGAGGCCATAGTGGTAAAGCCGCGGACCAAGCCAGATTGCTCCGTTGGCGGTACGCGTCAACATGTTCTTCTCAACGAGGTCGTCGATGATCGTGTAGACAGTCGACAACGGCGCACCCACCGCTTTTGCGATCCCGTATGCCCCTTCCGGAACGCCAGTTTCGTAGAGATGGTCGATGATCTGCAGTGTGCGGTCGATCGCACTCACCCGGGAGCCGCGGCTTTTTTTCGTGGTGTCAGCCGTAGTTTCGGCAGTCTCGGCCATAGCATGCCTTCCTTCTTCGCCTCGGGTGGTCAAGGGACAACCGCAGGCACTCAATGCGTTATTACATTATTACGTTATAGCGTCCGCTTCTACCGGCGGTGCAGCGTGATCGCAATAGGAGAAATCAATGAGTGAGGATATCCGGGCACGCCTCGGTCTGCGCCCCGTCATCAATGTATCCGGCACGATGACGAGCCTCGGTGCGTCGATCGTGGTGCCGGAGGCAGTCCGTGCAGTACAGGCCATCATGCCCCAGTTCGTTGAAATCAATGACCTGCAGCGCAAGGCGAGCGCCGTCATCGCGAGATTGACTGGCGCTGAGGCGGGCTTCGTGACTGCCTCCTGCTCCGCGGGCATCAGTCTTGCCGTTGCCGGTGCGATCACGGGGCCGAACCTGCTCGCCATCGAGAAGCTCCCCGATACGCTTACCGACCGCAATCAGGTGATCGTGCAGATGGGCCATGTCGTAAGTTATGGTGCGCCGGTCGACCAGTCGATCCGTCTTGCCGGCGGCAAGGTGGTGATGATCGGCCAGGCAACCTCCACCCATCGGTATCACATGGAGCAGGCGATCACCGACAAGACGGCGGCGGCGGTCTATGTCGTGTCCCACCACGTGGTCAATTACGGGCTGCTGCATCTTTCGGAGTTTATCGAGATCGCCCACGCCAGAGGCGTGCCGGTGATCGTCGATGCTGCATCCGAATATGATCTGAAAGGCTTTCTCGCCACCGGCGCCGATATCGCGCTCTATAGCGGGCACAAGTTTCTGGGTGGTCCAACCTCGGGCATCGTCGCCGGCAGAAAGGAACTGGTGCGCTATGCCATGCTGCAGAATCTTGGCATCGGGCGCGGCATGAAGGCCGGCAAGGAGAGCATCTACGGCGTGATGGCGGCATTGGAGGCCTGGGAAACCCGTGACCATGAGGGCATTCGCGCCCGCGAAAGTGGTTATCTCAAACTCTGGAAGGAGACGCTCGAGCCCTATCCAGGCGTGACGGCGGTGATCGATCCCGATCCGACCCGCAATCCGCTCGACCGGCTGAAGGTCCTCATCAGGCCGGATGAGGCGCATATTACGGCTTGGGATCTGTCCCGGGCCTTGGCGTCCGGTGACACGCCCGTCATCGTCCGCGATCATGAGGCCGAGCATCATTACTTTTATCTCGATCCCTGCAACCTGCACCCCGGTCAGGAAGAAATCGTGGCACGCCGCCTGAGGGAGGAACTCGACAAGGCCCGCAGTTCCAACGAGGTGATTGCGACACCGATCGAAGATCTGAGCCGCCATCGTTTCGATGGGCTCATGCGTTGGCCCGACTGAGGCAAGCACGAAAGGAATGCCGGCGATGACGACACAACCCGTTCTCTCCGTCCAGAACCTGACCACCTCCTTCTTCAGCGAGGGCGAGTGGAAAAGCGTCATACGCGACGTCTCATTTGACGTCGCGCCGGGAGAGACGCTCGCCATCGTCGGCGAAAGCGGCTCGGGCAAGAGCGTGACGTCGCTGTCGATCATGCGGCTTCTGCAGCGGGAGACCAGCCGCATCGAGGGCAAGGTCTTCCTCGGAGGGCGCGAATTGCTCGGCCTGCCCGAGCGCGAGATGCGCAAGGTTCGTGGTGCCGGGGTGGCGATGATCTTCCAGGAGCCGATGACGAGCCTCAATCCGCTCTTCACCATCGGCGACCAGATCTCGGAAGCGATCCGCTGCCATAGCGATGTGTCCAAGGCCAGCGCGCGATTGGAAGCCATTCGGCTTCTGGAAAAGGTACGCATACCTTCGGCGGCTTCACGCTTCGATGAATATCCGCACCGTTTCTCCGGTGGTATGCGCCAGCGGGCCATGATCGCCATGGCCCTCGCCGCAAAGCCTAAGCTTCTGATCGCCGACGAGCCTACGACTGCGCTGGACGTGACGATCCAGGGCCAGATCCTCGATCTCATCAAGACCCTGCAGGAAGAGGAAGGGACCTCAGTCCTCTTCATTACTCACGACATGGGCGTCGTGGCCGAAATAGCTGACCGGACCGTCGTGATGTTTCGCGGCGAGCAGATCGAAACCGGCAGGACGGCGGACATCTTCCATGACAGCACGGAGCCCTATACCCGGGCGCTTCTGTCGGCTGTTCCCGTCTTGGGCTCGATGGCCGGCTCGACACTGCCCGCCCGTTTTGCCATCACCGATACGGTGACGGGAGCCGTGGAACCACCGAAAGATCTGCCTGACACGGTTGCGCGTGATGCGGCGCCAGTGCTGGAGGTCAGGAATCTCACCAAGCAGTTCGACATCTATTCAGGCTTTTTCGCGCGTCCTGCCGGCCGTGTGCACGCTGTTGGAGATGTTTCGTTCAAGCTCCATGCCGGCGAAACACTATCCCTTGTTGGCGAGTCCGGCTGCGGCAAGTCGACGACCGGCCGCGCCATCATGCGACTGATCGAGCCGACGAGCGGTTCTGTCCTGATCAACGGGGAAAATGTTCTGGCTTTCGACCGCAAGGAAATGCGCAGTCTCAGGCGCTCCGTGCAGATGATTTTCCAGGATCCTTTCGCCAGCCTCAATCCGCGCATGACGGTCGGCGAGGCGGTGGCTGAACCTTATCTTGAACACAAGCTCGGAACGAAGGCCGAGGCACGCGAGATGACGGCGGCGATGCTGGAAAAGGTCGGGCTCTCGCCGGACATGGCCCGGCGCTACCCGCATGAGTTCTCCGGTGGCCAGCGCCAGCGCATCTGTATTGCACGTGCGCTCGCCCTCGAACCGAAGATCATTATCGCCGACGAAAGCGTCTCTGCGCTTGATGTATCCATCAAGGCGCAGGTCATAAATCTCATGCTCGACCTTCAGGAAAGCATGGGTATCGCCTTCCTGTTCATCTCCCACGACATGGCGGTCGTCGAGCGCGTCAGCCATCGGGTAGCTGTTATGTACCTTGGGCAGATTGTCGAAATTGGTCCGCGCGCTTCCATATTCTCCAGTCCGCAGCATCCGTATACGCGAAAGCTGATGGAGGCTGTACCGGTTCCCGATCCGGACAGGCTTGGACGGCGCCGCAATATCGAGGCGGAAGAGTTGAGAAGCCCGATCCGGGAGATCGGCTATTCAAGACCCGAAGCACTCTATAGTGAGGTTGCTGCCGGCCATTACATCTTGAAGGACTTCGCCGGGTAACGGCAGCTTCTCGATGCGCCTTTCTCGTCGAGCATTGGTCAGGCCCGTGCGAACCTGATACCGGTGGGACGGCAAGCCTGGTGCAGAAGGCTGGCGGCTATCCGGCTGCAATTTCCCGCTCGGGGCGATGTTTGTCATTCATTGCCCGGTCAGCCAGTCAATGAAAATCGCGGCTCCGGAATAGAAGCTTGGCCTGTTCACGCGGATGGCGGGCGCCGGGTTTTCCGCCCCTCAGATCAGCGCCGCCGGGCGCGGCAGGCGTTCCGCCCGTGGCATCTATCTCTCCGCCAAACTGGCCGAGGCCGGGCAGGATGTGGGACAGGTCCTCGATCTGTCCGGCGATGAGATGCACCACCTGCCCTTCGCGCTGCAAACGCCCCGTCACGCGCAAAAGCCGCCCGCCGATGACGGCGCGGCGGAAGGCTTCATAAACCTTGGGCCAGACCACCACATTGCTGACGCCGGTTTCATCCTCCAGCGTCAGGAAGATGACGCCCGAGGCGGTGCCGGGACGCTGGCGGGTGATGACGAGACCGGCCACGCTCACCTGCCGCAGATCCGGCCGCGTCAGCTGGTCATGGGCCGTGAGGCCCGGCAGCGCGGGGCGCAGCAGTTCCATCGGGTGGGCGCGCAAGGACAGGCGCAGGGCGACGTAATCCTCCACCACTTCCTCGCCCAGCGACATGGAGGGCAGGGCCACTTCAGGCTCGGCAATCGCTTCTCCGTCCATGCCGGAGAACAGCGGCAGGGTGCGGGCCTGACCCAGCGCCTTGACCTGCCACAGGGCGGTCCGGCGGGTGAGGCCAAGGCAGGTCAGCGCGTCGCCTTCCGCCAGCCGCTGCAGCACATCGCCTTTGAGGCGCGTGCGCTGCCAGATGGTTTCCACATCCGGATAACCGTTGCCCCGGCTGGCGGCGATAGCCTGGCAATCCGCCTCGCGCAGGCCCTTGATCTGGCGGAAACCGAGGCGCAGGGCCAGTGCGCCGTCGCTGCGCCGCTCCAGCGTGTTGTCCCATGCGGAGTGGTTGACCGAGACGGGCCGAACCTCCACCCCATGCTCGCGCGCATCGCGCACGATCTGTGCCGGAGCATAAAAGCCCATGGGCTGGGCATTGAGCAGGGCGCAGGCGAAAATGGCCGGGTGGTGGCACTTCATCCAGGCGGAGATATAAACCAGCCGGGCAAAGCTCGCCGCGTGGCTTTCGGGAAAACCATATTCGCCGAAACCCTCGATCTGGCTGAAGCAGCGCTCGGCGAACTCCGGGCTGTAGCCATTGCCCAGCATGCCGGAGATGAACTTGCCCCGGAACGTATGGATCGTGCCCATGCGCTTGAAGGTGGCAAGGCTGCGGCGCAGCCGGTCGGCCTCGCCGGGCGTGAAGCCCGCTGCCACCACGGCAATCTGCAGCGCCTGTTCCTGGAACAGCGGCACGCCCAGCGTCTTGCCCAGCACACCCTTGAGCGCGTCAGAAGGATAATCCACCTTCTCCTTGCCCCGCCGCCGGTTGATATAAGGATGCACCATGCCGCCCTGAATGGGGCCGGGGCGGACGATGGCGACCTCGATCACCAGATCGTAGAAGTCCCGCGGGCGCATGCGCGGCAGGAAGTTCATCTGCGCCCGGCTTTCCACCTGGAAGACGCCGATGGCATCGGCACGGCACAGCATGTCATAGACGGCCGCATCCTCCTCCGGCACGCTGGCCAGCGTCAGCGCCTGCCGCTCGTGCTGGACCAGAAGATCAAAGCCCTTGCGCAGGCAGGTGAGCATGCCGAGAGCGAGCACATCCACCTTGAGGATGCCGAGGGCGTCGATGTCGTCCTTGTCCCATTCGATGACGGTGCGCCCCTCCATCGCGGCATTTTCGATGGGGCACAGCTCGTCCAGCCGGTCACGGGTGATGACGAAGCCGCCCACATGCTGCGACAGATGGCGGGGAAAGCCGATGATTTCCGCAATCAGCTCCAGCGTCATGGCAAGGCGCCGCTCCGACGGGTCCAGCCCGATTTCGCGCAGCCGCGCCGGATCCGGTGGGCCATTGGACCAGCCCCAGCTTTGCCCGGCAATGGCGGCGAGCACATCCTGCGAGAGGCCCATGACCTTGCCCACCTCGCGGATGGCGGCGCGGGAGCGGAAATGGATGACAGTGGCGGTCAGCCCGGTGCGGTGGCGGCCATAGCGCTCGTAGATGTGCTGGATCACCTCCTCGCGCCGCTCATGCTCGAAATCGACATCGATATCCGGCGGCTCGCCGCGCTCGGCGGAGATGAAGCGCTCGAACACCATCAGCGTGGTGCCGGGCTTTACCTCGGTGATGCCAAGCGCGTAGCAGACGATGGAATTGGCCGCCGACCCGCGCCCCTGGCACAGGATGTTTCGGCTGCGGGCAAATTGCACGATGTCATGCACGGTGAGGAAATAGGGCGCATAGGCCTTGAGGCGGATGAGCACCAGCTCCCTTTCCACCTTGGAAAGCGTGTCCGCATCCGGCCCGCCGGGAAAGCGCTCGCGGCTTTCGAGCCCGGCCCGCACCAGCCGCTCCAGCCGGCCTTGCGCATCCTCGCCGCCGCTCACTTCCTCCGGGTACTGATAGCTGAGATCATCCAGTGAAAAGGCGCAGCGGGCGGCAATCTCCAGCGTGCGGCGGAGCGCTGCCGGATAACGGGCGAAGAGGCGGGCCATGCCGGCCCCGTCCTTCAGCCGCCTTTCGCCATTGGGCAGGGCGCGGCGGCCGAGGGTGGCAATGGTGCAGCCCTCGCGCAGGCAGGTCAGCACATCGGCGAGCGCCCGGCGGCCCGCCCGGTGCATCAGCACATCGCCAACGGCGACCAGAGGCGCGGCCGTTGCCAGCGACAGGCGGTACAGCGCATCGAAGCGGGCCTGATCCTGCCCGTCATAGCCGGGCACCGCGCCGGTGTAGACATGGCTGGGGAACTGCTGGATGAGCCGGTTCAGCACGCTTTTCACCTCCTGTGCCGTTTCCGGCCTTGCGGAGAGAAGATCCGGCGGCAGGGCGATGAGAATGAGGCCGCGGCCCCACTCCATCAGATCGGCGGGATAGAGCGTGCAGGCGCCCTTGACCGCACGGCGCTTGCCGAGGGTCAGCAGCCGCGACAGTCTTGCATAGGCGGCTTTGTCCACCGGCAGAGCTACAAACTCCACCGGGCTCTCCTCCAGCACCAGCCGTGATCCGGTGATCAGCTTCGGCAGGGTGGGGCCTGCGGGCTTTCGTGGCTCGCCGGATTCGGGCGCCTGAATGTCCTGCTTTCCCATGTCCTGGCGGCTGGACGGGTCAATGCGCCGGTGGGAGCGGACGGGCGGATGCGGGCGGCCCGTCATCGGGTGTAGCGGTGTTTCTTCCGGCCTTTCCGGCGCGGGTTCGGCAACAGGGGCTGCCTCCGGCGCGCCTGCCTGTTCCGCCAGTTGCCGCCGCAGCTCGCGCAGGGCCACATGGGCCCGCACCACGCCTGCAAGGCTGTTGCGGTCGGTGATGGCAATCGCCTGCAGCCCCAGTTCCGCCGCCCGCAACACCAGTTCCTCCGGATGCGAGGCGCCGGTCAGGAAGGTGAAGTTGCTGGTGACGCAAAGCTCGGCATAGCCGCCCGCTGCCGTTTCAGGCAAATTCGCCATGGACGTACCATCCCGGATCCTGCGGTGTATGAAACAGCCAGAGGCGGCGGCCCTCGCGGGTTTCGACGAACCAGTAATCGCGCAGGCCCCGGCGCCAGGCGGGATCATCCAGCCACCATTCCGGCGACAGGCGCTCCGGCCCCGAGGCGCGGCCAAGGGTGAAGCGCATGCGCCGCCAGGAGAAACGGGCGGGCGGGCTTGCCCCTTGTGCCGTCAGCGGCTCGGGTGGAAACAGGATGAGCGGGCGGCGCGGGCCACTCTGGGGAAAAGGCTCCGGCCGGCTGAAGGCGGCGGGGGCGGCCAGATAGCTGCGTTCCGGAATGTGGCTGTCCGCAGGCAGGTGGCGGCGCACGGCATCAAAGCCCAGCCGGTTGCCGATGCGGGTGATGAGATCGGCGAGCTTGCCCTCCGCTTCGCCCTCTCCGGCGCTGGTCAGCTGCTGCGGCTGCATCTCCTCCACGATGCTGACGGTCATGCGCAGCTGGTCGAAGCCGAAACCGGCATCCAGCTTTTCGATCGAGCGGGCAAACAGGCGGGCGATGGCGACGGGGTCGCGCATGGGCCGGGCAAGGCCCACGTCCAGCTGCGCCAGATCGCCGTCCACCCGCCGCAGCTCCACATGCAGCCGCCGGGCGCCGAGATTGACGGCCGCCAGCTTTTCGCACAGCCGCTCCAGCAGGCGGGTCAGGCCGGCCATCACGTCATCGACAAGGCCTACCGGCTCCGGCAGGGTGATGCGGGCGCCGAAATGCGGCGGCGGGCCATCGGGAGAAACGGGCTCTCCGGCAAGGCCGAGCGCCTGATCGAGCCGCAGCATCAGCGAGGCGCCGAAGCGGCGCGCCAGTGGCGCACGCGGCACCTGCGTGAGATCACGGATACTGCGCAGGCCCATTTGCTGCAGGCCGCTGGCCGTCTCCCCATCGATCCGCAGGGCCGAGGGCGGCAGCGCGCCGATGGCGGCGAGCGCCTCACCCGGCGGAGCAATGCCGCCGCCATGGCGCGAGAGCGCATAGGCCGCCCCGCGCGTACCGGCAATGGCGGCGGCGGCTGTCAGTCCGGCATGGCTGAAGCGGCCATGGAGATCGGCGAGAAGCCCTTCCTCGCCGCCGAAAAGATGCGGCACGCCGGTGATGTCGGCCACCAGCCCATCGGCGCCATCGCGCCCCACCATGGGGCCATAGCGCCCGGCCCAGCGGCCAAGGGCGGCCAGAAACTGCCGTTCGCCGGGCAGGTCCGCCGGTTCGCTGACAAGCTGCGGGCACAGGGCTCTTGCATCGGCAAGGCTCATGCCCCGGTGCAGGCCGCGTGTTTCTGCCGCCCTGTTCAGGCAGTGGATATGCTCGCTGTTGCTGCGGTTGAGGCTGATGGCAAACGGCCCGTCATGAGGCCGCAGCCGCAGGATACGGTCGCTCGCCAGTCTGGGAAACCAGATGCACAACACCCGCCGGGCCAGAGCTCTTGTCATTGAGGCGCACCATCCAGTTGCCGTTCGTTCCTCTTTTGTTCTTTATAAGCGACCAGGCCTGCAGAGTCGAGTCCGCCTCATCCCACAAGGGCACGCAGTGCCAGCGGGTTTCGCTGGCGTTGCTGCCGCCCTCCTGTCCGGTGACGAGCAGGCCCAGCGTGCGCCCGCTTTCTGCGGCCAGCTGCAGGCGGCGGCCCTGCGTCAGGGTCAGGGGTTTTTCCGTCAGGGTGATCACCGCATGCACCGCGCCGGAGCGCAGCGCCTCCTCCATGCTCCACAGCTGATCCGTCTGCGTGGGAGCCAGCACGGTGATGACGCGGCTCGGGTCGATCAGCGGCGCAACGCCTGAGGGCAGAAGTCCGCCGCGCAGATGGGTGGGCGCTATCAGCAGCACCGCCTTGTCCGTTCCCTTGCCTTCCCGCAGTTGCGCCGCCTGCAGCAGCGCAAAAGCCAGCGCTGCCGGGCCGGAGGCTTCATGCACCCGGTCCGGGGCCAGAACGGGAAGGGAGACTGACGGACTGTTGCTCATCACTTGGCGGGTTTGGGGTAAAACATGAACATACCCACCTATAGCCTGAAAGCTGCAGCGAGTCTCCCTGTTGAATCTGGCAAGGCGTCTCCGGACCTTCGCCACGAGAGGTGGGCTCTTCAGGATGGCCAGCCAAGCAACAGTTCCAGCTTCAGTGCTGGCTGGCGGGAAGCTCCACCACTAGGCCATCCATGGCCTCGCTGACGGTGACCTGACAGGTGAGGCGGCTGTGCGGGCGGGGATCAATGACGCATTCGATCATCGCCAGTTCCATCTCTTCCGCCTCCGGCAGAGCGATGCCCTGTCCCTCGGGGATGTAGCAGTGGCAGGTGCCGCAGGCGCAGGCACCGCCGCATTCGGCGGCGATTTCCTCGATGCCATGGGCAACGGCAGCACTCATCAGGCTCTGGCCGCTTGCGGCCTCCACTTCGGTGCAGGTGCCATCGGCGGACTGGAAGATGATACGGGGCATGGGGGCGTGTCCGGTTGGAAGCTGAAGGCTCAGGCCGGAGCCAGAAGCAGGTTAAGGCGCTTGGGCCCGCGCACGGAAAGGCCGCGTTTGTAGTCCACCTGGTCTTCGGCCAGCTCCAGCCTTGCGCAGCGGCGCAGCAGGGTGGCGAAGATGATTTCCATGTCCAGCCGCGCCAGATGGTTGCCCAGGCAGAAATGCGTGCCGCCGCCAAAGGCCAGATGCCGGTTGGGCTTGCGGCCTGCGTCAAACCGGTCCGCATCGGCAAAGGCCGCCGGGTCGCGGTTGGCCGCGCCATAGAGCAGGCCGAATTTCGTCCCGCGCGGATAGGCAGTGCCGGCGATGGTCACGTCTTCCGTGGCGTAGCGGTGGAAGAAGGGCAGGGGCGATTCGAAGCGGAACATCTCCTGCACGGCGGTGGGCAGCAGGCCGGGATCGGCCTTCAGCTTCTCCCGCTCGTTCGGAAAGCGGAACAGGCAGTGCATGCCTGAGCCCAGCACGTCGATGGTGGAGCCATGCCCGGCCATGAGGATCAGCATGCAGGTGGAGATGAACTCGTCCTCGGTGAACTGTCCCGAGGCTTCGGCGCGGATCAGCTCGGAAATCAGGTCTTCGCGCGGGGCCTTCTGCCGCTCTGCCTTCAGCGCGGTAAGATAGGTGTAGAACTCGGTGGTCGCGGTTTCGGCCAGCTGCTTGCGGGCGTCCGACCGGTCGATATCGAAGAACTGGACGATATTCTCGGACCAGATGCGCAGCTGCGGACAGTCCTCATCCGGCACGCCGAGCAGCCGCCCGATGATGTGGCCGGGCACCTGCGCCGCCAGATCTTCCACGAAGTCGATGTCCCGCTGGTCCAGCAGGCGGTCCACCAGCCCGTCCACGTAGGACTGGATGCTGTCGCGCAGCCTGGCGATCATCGCCGGGGTGAACAGGCGGAACACGGCCTTGCGCAACCGGTCATGCACCTCGCCATCGCTGTCCAGCAGGCTGAACTGCACGAAGCGGGAATGGTGGGGCATGTCGTGCCAGTTTCCGGCGCGCTTTTCAGCGGCGATCTCCTCGGGGCTCACCAGCCCGTCCAGCGAGCGCACCATGCGCTTGTCCATGACGATGGCGGACACATCCTCGAAGCGGGAGGCGAGATGGATCTTGAAATCGGGGAACCATGTCAGCCCCTCGCGCGCCCGCAGCTGCGCATAGGCGGCATAGGGATCTGCCGCAAAGGCAGGCTCCAGCGGCGCAAAGACAAACTCACCCTGTGACGGCGCTGCGCCGGCTGCGGAACCTGACATGACAAAATCTCCCTCAAGGGGCGGAAGATAGCTTCATAAAATCCGGGCGGAAATGCAGGATCAACGCAAAAGCTGGACAAAACTCGCAAGACCCCGCATCGTCGGCGCATGATGGACGAGCGTGAAGAGATTGCCTTTCACACCCCCGGTGCGCTGGCGGCGGTGCTGCCCTATGCGTTGCAGGCGGCCGGTCACGGGCTGGCGCTGCCCGGCGCCGAGCCGACGCGCAAGCGCTACCGTGATCACGTGCTGCTCATCGCCACGCAAGGGCAGGGCTGGATCGAGACGGGCGGCGCCACACACGCGGTCCTGCCGGGCATGGTGGCCTGGCTCGACACCTCAAGGCCTTATGCGCATGGCGCGGCGGGGGAGGACCGCTGGCGCTATTACTGGATGGGCCTGCGCGGCGCCGGGCTTGATGCGCTGCACCGGGTGCTGGATGTGCCGCGCCAGCCGCTGTTTCTGCCTGAGGCCTGCAGGGACATGGAAGCTGCCTTTGCGGCTGTGCTTCGGCTGGCACAGCAGGGCGGGCCTGCGGTGGATGCCCTGGTGAATGCGCAAGTGGCGCTCATCGTCTCGCAGCTGGCGGCCGGGCGCCCGGCGAATGAAGGACGCACGCAGGATCCCCGTATCGCTGCGCTGATGGAGCGCCTGCGCGCCAGTCTTTCCCATCCCTGGCGGATCGGGGACATGGCGGCGCTGACAGGGCTCAGCCCCTCCCAGCTTTTCCGGGCCTTCCGGGCGGCGGCGGGCACGACGCCGATGGATTTCCTGCGCCATGAGCGCATCACCGCCGCCAAGCGGGCGCTGATGGAAAGTTCCGGAACCGTGGCAGAAGTTGCCGCCGCCTGCGGCTATGCCGATCCCTATCATTTCTCCCGCGACTTCCGCCGCCTCACCGGGCTTCCGCCTGCGCGGTTCCGCAAGGGCGCCGGTTTCTGACGGGCGGCAGCTGCGGCTTTGGCTTGCCATTGGAAACCTCCGCCTGCCACGGTATCTTCTGCCCGAAGAGGACCTGACCTGATGGCGGATGCAATATCTCCTGAAAGACGCATCATTGCAGCGCGGCGGATGATTGCGGCGCTGATCGTGCTGCTGGGGCTTTCGGCCCTGGCGCTTGTGACGATCGGCGACAGGACCCTGACACGGCATTTCATGCAGGAGGCCTCGCTGCAGGCCGGCAGTGCCTTGCGTCTGGCGGTCGCAGCCCTCAGCGGCCATCTCAGCCGCTATGAGCCGCTGCCAACCCTGATCGCCGATCATCAGGACATGAAGGATCTGCTGATGGATCCGGACAATGCCGGCCTGCGCCAGCTGGCAAACCAGTATCTCAAGGACATCAACACGCTGCTGGAATCCTCCGACATCTATGTCATGACAACGGACGGAACGACGATTGCCGCCAGCAACTTTGACGGGCCGGCGAGTTTCGTCGGCGAGAATTTCAGCTACCGCCCTTACTTCCAGGAGGCCGCAGCCGGGCGGCCGGCGCGCTTCTACGCCCTTGGCACCACTTCGGCCAAACGCGGCTATTATTTTTCGGCACCGGTCCGGGTCTCGGGAGCAATCCGCGGGGTAATCGTCTTCAAGGTCGATATCGAAGGCATCGAAAGCTCCTGGCAGGGCGGTGAATACAAGATCCTCGTTTCGGATCCGGAAGGCATCATCTTCATGACCGGCAATCCCGAATGGCTCTATGCCTCGGTGCTGCCGCTGACCCAGGAGCGGCTAAGCCGGACAGAAGAATCCCGCCGCTATTCCGACGCCATCCTGCGGGAGCTGCCGGTGGCGCGCAGCAGTTTTGCCGGCCATGACCTGATGACTATCAGTCAAACCGGCAGCCAGACCGGTGGCCAGTCCGGCGGCAGCCGTGAATATCTGATGCTCGAGCATTACATGCCCGGAGCCGACTGGACCGTGAAGGTGCTGCTCGACACCGCCTCGATCCACACCCAGGCGCGCACCAGCCTTGTCGCCATTCTCCTGTTCCTCTGCCTGTCCGTGCTCGGGGGCTCCGCCGTCATCCAGCGCCGCGCCCGGCTGCAGGAGCGCATGTTCATGCAGATCGAGGCGCAGGCGGAACTGGAGCGGCGGGTGGAGGAGCGCACGGCCGACCTTGCAAGGGTGAACCTGCAGCTGCGCCAGACCCAGGCCGATCTGATCCAGGCCGGCAAGCTCGCCGGGCTCGGCCAGATGTCGGCGGCCCTCTCGCATGAGTTCAACCAGCCGCTGGCTGCCGCCAAGACCTATGCGGACAGTGCCGCCCTGCTGATCGAGCGGAACCGCATCGCGGAGGCGCAGGACAATCTCGGCCGCATCTCCAAGCTCATCGACCGGATGGCGTCGATTTCACGGCATCTGCGCAATTTTGCCCGCAAGCCGAACGAGCGGCTTGGGGCGGTGCGGATCGAGGATGCTGTCCGTGATACTCTGGAGATTGTTTCCGCCCGGCTGGCTTCGGCCGGTGCAACCGTGAATGCCAGCATTCCAGCGGGCCTTCCGCCGGTGCGCGGCGGTCCGGTGCGCCTGCAGCAGGTGCTCGTCAACATCCTGACCAATGCCTGTGATGCAGTCGAGGAGCTGGAGGACCGGGAGATCATGCTCCGCGCCCGCGAGGAGGGGAGCCATATCATCATAGAAATCGGCGACCGGGGGCCCGGTGTGCCGCCGGCAATCATCGAGCGCATTTTCGATCCCTTTTTCACCACCAAGGGTGTCGGCAAGGGGCTTGGTCTGGGCCTTTCGATTTCCTATAACATCATCAAGGACTTCGGCGGCAGTCTCGCCGTTCTGCCAAGGCCGGGGGGCGGAGCGCTGTTCCGCATCGGGCTCATACAGGCGCAGGTGGAAGCGGGCGCCGGGACTTTGCAAGAGGTGGCCGTATGAACTCCGGCGTGGTGCTGCTTGTTGATGATGAGGAGGATCTGCGCCTCTCCACCAGTCAGGCGCTGGAGCTCTACGGGCTGCAGGTCAAGACATTCTCCTCCGCAGAAGAAGTGCTGGCACGCACCGGCTTCGGCTTCGACGGGATTGTGGTCAGCGACATACGCATGCCGGGCATGGACGGCATGACGCTGCTGCAACGGATCCGGGAGCTGGATCACGAGATCCCGGTGATCCTGGTGACCGGCCATGGGGATGTGCAGCTGGCCGTGAAGGCCATGCGCGAAGGGGCTTATGACTTCATCGAGAAGCCTTTTGCTACTCAAGCGCTTGCGGGCGTGGTGCGCCATGCGCTGGACCGGCGGGCACTGGTGCTGGAGAACCGCCGCCTCAGGGCCGTTGCGGGCAAGCGCGACGATGTCGAGACGCGCCTGCCGGGCCGTACCCCGGTGATGGTCGACCTGCGCTACCGGTTGCGGGCCATCGGCGCCAGCGATGCGGATGCGCTGATCATTGGCGAGACGGGGGCGGGCAAGGAAGTCGTCGCCCGCAGTCTGCATGACATCAGCGCCCGCGCCAAAGGGCCGTTCATTGCCATCAATTGCGCGGCGCTGCCGGAAACGCTGATCGAGAGCGAGCTGTTCGGCCATGAGGCGGGAGCCTTTCCCGGGGCGCTGCGCGCGCGTTACGGCAAGTTCGAGCATGCGCGGGGCGGCACAATCCTGCTGGATGAAATCGGCTCCATGCCGGTGGACCTGCAGGCCAAGTTTCTCAGGGTGCTGCAGGAGCGCACGATCACCCGGCTCGGCTCCAATGAGGCCGTGCCGCTGGACCTGCGGTTTCTGGCGACCAGCAAGGTGGATCTGGCGGCGGAAGTGGCGGCCGGGCGCTTCCGCGCCGACCTGTTCTACCGGCTGAATGTGGCGACCATCCGTGTTCCGTCCCTGGCGCAGCGGCGGGCGGATATTCCGCTCCTGTTCCTGCATCTGGTGCGGGAGGCCTGTGCACGCTATGGCCGCGAGGATCTGGAAGTGGCGCCGGAGGTCCTGTCGGAAATCGCCGAGCGTGACTGGCCGGGCAATGTGCGCGAGCTGCGCAATGCGGCGGACCGGCTGGTGCTGGGGCTGGAGACCGGACTGGACAGCGCCGGGGCTCAGGATGCGCCCTCGACCCGGCTGGCCGACAAGGTGGCCGCCTATGAGCGGCAGCTCATTGCCAATGCCATCACGGCTCATGGCGGGGCTTTGAAACCGGTCTACGAACAGCTCGGCATTTCGCGCAAGACGCTTTACGAAAAGATGCAGAAATACGGGCTCGACAAGAGTCTTGCTCTGGATGCCCGCGAGTAGGGCAAGGCTTCAGTTCTGTTCAGATGGGCCGGATGACCTGCGCATGTGTGGAATTCCACACATGCCAACTGGGCAATGTTACGGATTCCTCCCATCCCTTAACGGAAAATGAAAGAATCCAGCCATCTGGAGGACCTCCCGGCGTTGCCATGCGTCCCGGCAGGCGCTTAGGTCCGGTCAAGTCCGGCCCAGAGGAGGCGCCGGGCGGACCATACCGGAAGACCGTTGGGAGGATTCCATGAAGAAGCTGATGATTGCCATGGCTGGTGCCATGGCGCTTTGCGTTGCTGCCCCGGCCGTTGCTCAGGACAAGACCGGCTGGCCCGGCAGCATGACCATTGGAACGGCAAGCCAGGGTGGCACTTATTTCATCTACGGCACGGGCCTTGCCGGCCTGATCACCGAGAAGCTTGGCGTCAATTCTTCGGCTGAAGTGACCGGCGGACCGGTGCAGAACGCCACGCTGGTGGAAACGGGCGACCATCTGATGGGCCTCGTCACCATGGGCCCGGCCTATCAGGCCTGGATGGGTGAAAGCGAACTGGCACCGGGTGTCGAGCACAAGAGCCTGCGCGCCCTGTTCCCGATGTATCAGACGCCGTTCCAGGTTGTTGCGCTGAAGTCGTCGGGCATCACGAAGGTGGCCGATCTTGACGGCAAGCGCGTGTCGGTCGGTCCGGCTGGCGGTACGGCCGCAACCTACTGGCCCCGCTACTTTGAAACCGTCGGCGTGAAGCCGGTGATTTCCTATTCCGGCGCCAATGATGCGACCAGCCAGGTCAAGGACGGCCTGATCGACGCCTTCGCTTTCGCAGCCGGCGTTCCGATCTCCGCCTTCGCCCAGATTGCAGCTGAAAACCCGGTCAACATCTTCGGCTTCAGTGAAGACGAGCAGACGAAGATCCTCGAAGCCATGCCGGAACTGGCTGCCTTCGAAGTCCCCGGTGGCCTCTATCAGGGCTTCCCGGACCCGCAGGGCACCGTCAGCCTGTGGAACTTCGCCGTTGCCAATGCCGAAATGCCGGAAACGCTGGCCTATGAAATCACCAAGCTGGTGATGGAAAACAACGACCGCATGGTGCAGATCCACGCCACCGCTGCCGAGACGATCGCAGAGAACATCGACAAGAACTCGTTCCTGCCGTTCCATCCGGGAGCCGTGCGCTACTATGAAGAAAAGGGCATCACCATTCCCGATGCCCTGAAGGGTCAGTAAGACCAAGGCTATAGATGCTGACGCATCAAGCCCTGAGATGAGCCCCCGGCCCTCGTGCCGGGTGGCCAAACTCCGGAGGGCGGCAGCTGCCGGCTGCCGCCATTCTTCGTGAATGATCCGGTATCCATTCGGGACGAACACCATGACACAAGCTGACAACGCCTCAGCGCCCAAGGGCAGCGGGCCGATTCTGGCCCAGAATGTCGATGAAGAACCGGTTGCCAGCAACCAGCGCCTGCATGGCAGCTGGATCAACCTGACAATCACGGTTCTCTGCATTGCCTATACGGCCTTTCACATCGGGGTCATGAACCTCTACCCGCTGGAGACCTGGACCTACCGCCTGATCCACGTCTGCGGGGGCCTTCTGCTCGGGTTCCTGATCTATTCCGCCGTGCAGCTGCCGCATACGGCGCCCGCCGGTGCGCGCCGCAATCCGCTCGACTGGCTGTTCATGGCCGTGGGGGTCGGCGGCATCGGTTATGGATTTGCCATGGTGGCCTATGCCTGGGGCGGCTACTGGCTTGCCGGCATTCCGCGTCCGCCGGCGTTCGTTTTCGCCAATTTCGGTCTGCCGCTTCTGGTTGGCACGCTTGCGGCTCTGGCCGGGGCCTGGTTCCTGCCGAACCGGGACCGTGCCCGCATCGGCTGGGCGGATTATGCCCTCGGCATCGCGTCCATCGCGGTTCTGGGCTACATCCTCTTCAACGTCGGGCCGATCCGCCTGCGCGCCGGAACGGCCATGGCGCAGCCTGCGGATTATTATGCAGCTCTCGTCGGCGTCATTCTCATTCTGGAAGTGACACGGCGCGTGGCGGGCCTTGCCCTGGTGGCGATTGCCTCGATCTTCATCCTCTATTCCTTCGCAGGCCCCTATCTGCCCGGTTTCCTCAACCACCGCGGATATGAAGCGCGGCGTTTCTTCACCTATATATTCACCGATCAGGGCATCCTGAGCGATCCGGTGGCGGTGTCCTCCACCTACATCATCCTGTTCATCACCTTCGCCGCCTTCCTGCAGGCCTCCAAAGTGGGCGACTATTTCGTCAACTTCGCCTTTGCAGCGGCAGGCCGCGCCCGTGGCGGACCGGCCAAGGTGGCGGTGCTGGCCTCGGGCCTGATGGGCATGATCAACGGCACATCGGCCGGCAACGTGGTGTCGACCGGCTCGCTCACCATCCCGCTGATGAAGAAGGTCGGCTATCCGGCCAAGACCTCGGCTGCCGTGGAAGCGGCTGCCTCTTCCGG
>WPCG01115196.1_pt1 | contig 25418 bp, 20 predicted proteins | sample 5403311 | NCBI WGS metagenome assembly WPCG01 (sample SAMN12869467, study PRJNA574797) | sludge metagenome | isolation source: wastewater treatment of Control | place: China:Beijing | collected 2019-05-17 | reverse complement strand
CATATCGCGCCCGCCATGCTGGTCGCGGCAACTACGACCTCGAGCGCGGCCACTCTTCCTATGGAGATGAATATCGCGGAGAAAAAGCTTGGAATTCCAGAATCGATTTACGGCTTCGCACTGCCCCTCGGCAATACCGCCAATATGAACGGCTTCGCCGCCGCGCTGGGCGTTATTTCCGTTTTCGCGCTCGACGTCTTTAAAATTCCCATCACCTTCTCGACGGTCGCGCAGATCGTCTTCCTCGGCCTCATGCTGGCGGTCGGAGCCGCCGGAGTCAAGGGCGCGGGCATCGTAATGTCGGCTGTTCTCTTCGAAAGCCTCGGCCTTCCTCTGGGGCTCGTTCCGGTTCTGGCCGCAGTCTGGCCCATCATCGACATCCCTCATACCACGGCGAACGTCACCGGAGATCTCGTCGGAACGGCGATCGCGGGCGCCAAGTTCAATCGGCTGGACTGGGATGTGTTCCATGGCAAAACCGGCGCCGGCTCATAAGGAGCAAACGACAGAAGAATTCTACACCTCGGAGTTGGCTTGATCGTCAATACGTTTACTATAAAGAGCGGGAGTTCAGAATAGTCCTCGGAACTCCCGCTCTTTTTCGATGCTCTCCGATCGCCGAGACGCCCCCGCTGGTCGAAAAAGAACGCAGCGTCAGGCAACGGGACCGGGCACATCGAGGGAATGCTATAATCGCAACAATCATACGGTACAGCCGAAGGAGGGTAACGAGCCATGAACGATATACGAAGCATCCGCAGAATCGTCACCGGGAAACCCGCGACGGACGGCGCGGGGGTGAAGCTGGTGCGTGTCGTCGGATACAACGACACGCAGGATTTCGACCCGTTCCTGATGTTGGACGCCTTCGACTCGACGAATCCGGAGGACTACGTCAAAGGCTTCCCCTGGCATCCGCACCGGGGGATCGAGACGATCACCTATCTGATCCGGGGCGATATCGCGCACGGAGACAGCCTCGGCAACAAAGGGCGCATCCTCGACGGAGAGTGCCAGTGGATGACGGCGGGGTCGGGCATCCTCCACCAGGAGATGCCGCAGGCGAGCGAGCGGATGCTGGGAACGCAGCTCTGGCTCAATCTGCCCGCGAAGGACAAGATGACGGAACCGAAGTACAACGACATCATCAGGGAGAACGTACCGACTGTGGCGGAGGAGGGGCTGAACATCCGAATCGTCTCCGGAAACTACAAGGGGACGGACGGAGCCTTCAGAGGAGAGTACGTGGACGCCCTCTACCTCGACGCGGAGATGGCGCCGGGGGCGGAGTGGCTGCTGGAGACCGATCCCGGGGCGACGCTCTTCATCTATATCGTTCAGGGCGCAGGGCTCTTCGGCCCTTCCGGGGAGGCCGTCGCGGAGAAACACGCCGTACTCTTCGACAAGGGGAACGCATTCCGCGCCAAGGCCTCCGAAGAGGGGGCGCGCATTTTTCTGATGGCCGCGAAACCTCTTGGAGAGCCGATAGCATGGGGCGGCCCGATCGTGATGAACACCCGCGAGGAGTTGGACCTGGCGTTCCGGGAGCTTCAGGAGGGGACGTTCATCAAGAGGTAGCCGTCGCTGAAAAAAGAATCACCCGGGAAAAAAGCGCTCCCGAATGATTCTTTTTTCTTAATAAATTCTATCTCGATGCGGCGCGGAATCGCGCTATTCGTCTCGCCACATGCCCCGCTTCGGCGAGGGAAGCGCTTCCGCGTCGACGTACGTATGCAGCGGCTTCACTCTGTAGGAGTTGGTCGGCATCTTGTCGGTGGTCACGTATCCGGCCGGGGCGTTGACGACGTCGGGCAGCCGGTTGACGATGGTCGCGCACGTCAGTTCGACGGTCGCCGGGCGGTTGATGACTACCTGCGTGTCCGGCTCGCCGATAATCGTCCAGTCGTTCCGGTCGAACTCGTCGGGCGCGTACACCTTCCCGATGCACTCCGTCTCCAGCGTGACTCCCTCCTCGGTCTCCGTCGTCACGACGGCCGACATGCCGGTCGCGTGTCCCGCCGGGATGGTCATGCCGAGGGTCTTCGAATGTAGATCGGACGTATGCGTATGCGGGATGCACTTCTGGGTCTGGGAGACGGGAGTCAGCCCCAGGCGTTCGCACAGCCACCCGTTGACGCTCCACATATAGGAGGGAAGGAATTCTCCCTTGTCGATAAGCGCCTTGCGCTCGGCTTCGGAAATATTGTCGGCCGAGGCGATCTCCTTCTCGAAGGCGTCCAGCGTCAGCCCGGCGCCGTGCACCTGCGCGAGCGCGATGCCGTAATCCTCCACGTTGTAGCTGGACTTGCCGCGTATCGTGCGGATGGTGTGCGTCGCTCCCGCGAGCGTAGCGATCAGGTTGCCCCAGAAGACATCCTGGTACCCCGCGCCGCAAATCGTGCAGTGGTTCTTTTTCGCGAGCTCGTCGATCTCTTCGGTGACGGCGCGGGAAGAGTTCCACGGGTAGAACGCCTCTTCGCACGTACTGATGGCGTTGACGCCGTTCTTGGCGCACACGAGCATGGCCTCCCGAAGATCCTTCATCAGGCTCATGGTGGTGATGATGCATACGTCGGGCTTCAGCGCGGCGAGCGTCTCGTCGGCCATCCTCGCGTCCAGCACAGTGACGCCCTTCTTCTCCGTTCCCATGATCGCGCCGATATCCTTGCCTACTACCGCAGGGTTCATATCGAACGCGGCGACGATCTCCGCGCCCTTTTCGTAGACGTAGCGCATCGTGTAGGCGGACATCTTTCCGCATCCGAACTGGGCGACCGCGAGTTTCCTTTCCATAACGCAATACCCCCCTGAACGTAGAGTGTGTTGTGGTTCTTCCACGTGTTCTTATTTTCACTATAGGGTCTCTACATGGTATAGAGTCAAGGGGTGCGCGCTAAAAAAGTATCGGAACCTGCAACTTGATGAACATGCCTCTCTCGTCGTTGCGGAAAACCGGCAGATCGGCGATCACCTCGCAGATGTAGTCGCCCGCGATCTCGTACCCGTTCTCCTCGGCGTGCGCAAGGAGTTTCCCGGCGTACTCCTTCTCCTTGTGGAAGCTGTCGCACGACATGCAGAGATACGTCCCGGAGGGCAGAGTTTCGACGTTCGGCGACTGCTGGAAGTCGTCGTCGACGAAGATGAACACCTCGGTGGAGACGAACTCTTTCTTCAGCAGAAGAGGTTTTCTGAGCACGGTCCCCACGTTGCAGAAGTAGGCCATCGGGAGGGCGTTGAGCGCGATGTGCCCCTTCAGCTCCCGGAGGATGTACTCGTACGTCTCCAATCCGTAGTCGTAGAAGTTGATGCCGCTGTCGTAGCAGTAGATCGCGCGGTCGGGGATGAACTCCGTAACGATCATCCCGTCCCGAGGCGCGGAGTGGTAGCGCTTGTAGTTGATCAGCGTGCGCTCGACGCATCTTCTGGCGGCGGAGAGGCGACGCGCCTCGTCGTCGAGTCTGGCCTTCTGCTTTTCGAGCAGCTTCTCGACGACGGCGACATCCTGCGTGTCGAGCTGCTCCCTGATCTGCCGAAGCGACATGCCGAGGAGCTGAAGATTCTGGATCATGTCAAGACGAGCCGACTGTTTGATGCTGTAGTATCTGTAGCGGTTCTCGTCCACGTATTGCGGTTTCAGCAGCCCCAGACGGTCGTAGAGGCGCAGCGTCTGCACCGAGACTCTGTTGATCTCGGCCATCTTGCCTATCGAGAGCTTGTCCATCGAAAAACTCCTTTGCAGGCACTCTCCGAAAACCGCGCGGATCTTCTCCTACCCGCTCCGAGAACGATTTCCTTCCGAATATACGCGGAACGGCACACGGTTCCGCCGCTCCCGAAGAATATACCATATTCTCTTCGGAGCGGCAGGCGCTCCGGGCAGAGGGAAGGAGACCTCCGACGCTCCGAAGAGAATGTGTTCGGACGGCGCGCTGTTTACCCCTTCGGCTCCAGGCGGGCGATGCCCAGGTCGTCGGCCATCGCCTCCAGCTTCTTCACGAATCCCGGAGGCAGCGGAACGCCCGTCTCCAGGCGCTGCTTCCGCATGATGTGCTCCTTCTCGCCGGGGACGTAGATGCGCTCCTGCCCCGGCTCCTTGCGGGAGTTCCGGAGGTCGCGCAGAATGTTGCCCGTCACGGAGCGGAAGAGGTCGAGCGGGACGAAGCGCGTGACGTCCATCGCGAAGAGGAAGTGCCCCATCCCGATGCCGGTGACCTGCTTGAGGTACGGGCCGTTCTGAAGCGCGGCGGAGAGGATTTCCACCATGATGGCGAGGCCGTACCCCTTGTGTCCGCCCTTATCCTCGCCCCTGCCGCCGAGAGGAAGCAGCGCCGCCTGCTCCTTGAGCATCCCTGCGAGAATAGAGGTCGGATCGGAGAGCGCCTCCCCCTCGGGGCCGACGACGAGCCCTTCCGGGAGCGGTCGCTCGATGCGCTCGAAGAGTTCGACGGTGCCGCGCTGGATGATGGAGGTGGCCGCGTCGAAGAGGAAGGGGAAGTCGAGGTCGGTGGGCGCGCCGAAGGCGATGGGGTTGGTCCCCAGCATCGGCTCCGTGCCGAAGGTCGGGCAGATAGAGGGGCGGGCGTTGGTGAACGCCATGCCGATCATGCCGTGCTCGGCGGCCATCAGGGGGTAGTATCCGGCGAAGCCGAAGTGGCTGGAGTTGCGGACGGCGATTCCGGCGATGCCGTTCTCCTTCGCCTTCTTGATGACGAACTTCTCCATGACCTTCGTGGAGACGACGTGACCCATGCCGCCGCCCCCGTCAACGAGCGCGGTTCCCGGGCCCTCCTCGACCACACCGATGGCGGACGTCGGGGCCTGCGTTCCGGCCTGAAGACGCCCGACGTAGATGGAGAGCCGTCCTATGCCGTGGGTGTCGATCCCGCGAAGGTCGGCCTCCAGAAGCACGTCGGCGGAGATCCGCGCCTCGTCGGCGGGAACCCCGAGGCTTTCGAAAGCCTGCTCCATAAACCGCCTCAGTTCCGGGGCGGCGACGTAGACGCTGTTCGCGACGGGCTGAGCGTGCATAGCAACACATCCTTTCGTTTTAAAAAATGCCGTCCACGGACTGCCCATTGCAGCCCGCAAAACATCGAACTCGGCCCCAGCGCCCTGTTCAGCGACTCAGGCCCCACTCCTTCCGCCACTGCTTCTGCAGCTCCTGCGCCCGCTTCTTGTCGCGCGGGGAGATCGTCTTTTCAAGCTCTTCGAGCCGTTCGTCGGCGTTCGCCACGGAGCGCTTCGCCGCCAGGTCCAGGTAGGCCCACGCCATGGCCGGGTCCTTCTTCACAACCTCGCCGCGCATGTACAGCGACCCCAGAACGAACCAGCCGAACTCGTTCCCCTGGTCCGCCGCCCTCCGCGCCCATCCTTCGGCGCTCTTCGCGTTCCGCTGCACGCCGTGCCCCTCGGCGTACATCAGCGCGAGGAGCCCCTGCGCCAGAGCCTCTTCCTCCTCGGCCGCGTCCGTCGCCAGCGCCAGCGCCGTCTCAAGATCCTCGTCGACCGCGACGCCGTCGTAGTACATCCACGCGAGAATCGCCTTCCCGAGCGAGCTATCCTCCCCGACCGCCCGCTCAATCAGCTCCAGAGCGAGTTCGTCGTCTTCGTCCGTTCCTTCGCCGAAGTAGTAGAGCATTCCCAGCAGCGCCGTTCCGTCCGGGTCTCCGCCCTCGGCGGCCTTCCCGGCCCACCGGAAACTCTCGTCGAGGTCCCGGGGCACGCCGTAGATCTCACCCTCGTAGTAAATACGCCCGAGCAGTCCGGAAATCCAGCCGTCCTCGTCCACGGTGGCGGCTGCTTCCCGGAGCAGGCGGACGCCCTTCTTCGGGTCGGCGACATCCTCCTCGAAGACGAGCATGACGCCGAGAAGCGCTTTTCCCTCCGCGCTCCCGCCCTTTACCGCCTTTTCCAGCCACTGGACGGCCTGTTTCGTGTCCTGCGGAACGCCGTCGCCGTCGTAGTACATCGCCCCGAGGGCGGCCTGCGCGTCGACGTCTCCCGCCCTCGCCATACGGAGCAGTTCCTCGTTCCCGTCGTCGTTCATCGTTGGAGCGGAAGGTTCGACGGACGGGGCGGGCTTCGGTGTCTTCGGCTGTTCGGGAAGAGGCGTGGGGAGCGGCGCCCTGGCGAGTTCCGGAGACTGTCGCGACATCTGCGGTTTGACGCCCGCCTTCAGCAGAAAGTCGACGATCCGCTCCGACGGGATGGAGGCGTTCACGAAAGCCCCCTCGTCCTCCTCCGTGTACCCCCAGGTATTGATCCCGACGACCTCGCCGCGTGCGTTCACCAGCGGGCCGCCGCTGTTTCCCCCGGCGATGGCCGCGGAGTGGATGACCGTCTTGCGCCCTCGCCGCTCGACCACGGCGCTCACCGTTCCCTCGGTATACACCACCGGCGGCGCCTTGGTCCGCTTTCCGTCGAGAATATCGTCGAAGCTCTGGTCGAACTGGGTGACGAGCACCGGAAACCCCCACGCGCTCACCCTGTCCATTCGGTTCACCCGCAATGTAAAGGAGAGCGCCGGCAGCTTCGCGGAGGAGGAAAACCGCAGCAGCGCGAAGTCGTTCCCCCCTATCTCGTCGTCGTACTCTTTCCGCACGACGGAGGCCTTCACGGGGCGAAGCCGCGAGTTCATCAGCAGCACCCCTTTCGCCGACCCCACCACGTGCGCGTTGGTCACCGCGTAGCCGTCCGCGACGATGAAGGCGCTCCCCATGCTGTAGGAGTCCCCCTTGTCGAGCAACACGTAGACGGTGGACGCCTCCATGAGTTCGGCCACGACCCGCTGCCGCTCCTCGAGGAGCGCGAGCACGTCCGTTTCCTGCGCGGAGACCGCGATCGTCCGAAACCCCGGCACGTCGAGGAACATGCAAAGAAGAAGAAGAACAAGAAGCGAAACGGTATTCTTTTTGATCGACACGGCGGATTCCACCTTGTTTTAGAATTTTCAGCGCCATTTTCTCGCCATTTTCTTGAGAATACCCCTCCGGACGCTCTCCGTCAACGATCCGGGAACGGGAAAAAGCTTCGAAAGACAGCGAGGAGAGGATTTCAGCTCCGGATCGTCAGCTTCCAGTCCTTCTCCGAGGTCCCCAGCCGCGCCTGCCAGAGGCGATGCGCCGACCGATCCCTGATATGCGTCCGCGCGGCGTCGTTGCTGCGGAAGATCTCGTAGGTCCGCTCGAAATACGCTTGCTCTTTCTCCTCGACGGCGCGCGACGTCACGTGGATGCCGCAGAGGTACGTTCCGGCGAGCCGCATGGCCTCGAACTCGCTCCCTCCGACGAGCGAGAGAAAGCGGTCCACCGTGCCGAAACAGCCTCCCGCATGCACCGTGGCGAACACCGAGTGCCCCGTCTCCGCCGCGGTGAGCGTGGCGAGCGCCGTCTCCCTGTCCCGTATCTCCCCGACGATGATCGTGTCGGGGTCCTCGCGAAGGGACATCTTCACCCCCGAGGCGAAGTCCGGGACGTCGAGCCCGACCTCCCGCTGCGACGCGTACCCCAACGACTTTTTCGAGCGGAGAAGGTACTCCACCGGGTCCTCCACCGTCACCACGTGCGCCCCCAACTCCAGATGGCGCATGGCCACGGACGCGAGCAGCGTCGACTTGCCGCTCCCCGTGATCCCGGAGACCAGCACCAGGCCGGGGCTCATCGCGGCGATCTCCGGAAGCAGATGGGCGAGCCTGTCGAACACCGGAGGGATCGTCTCCGGCAGCACGCGGATGAAAATCTCCTGCGCGGCGCCGGAACAGACCGTCCTGACGGCCACGCGGAGCCGCCGTCCGGACGGCAGACTGGTGGAGAAGTCGGGCTTCGGGGGGTTGTCGAGCAGCGCGAGCAGCTCTCCGTCGACGTCGGCCTCCACCGCCGTCGGGGGCCCCAGCACGCCCCCGATGCGCACCCGCGCCAAAGCGTCTTCGAGCGGGGCCTCTTTCCCCGTCGACGACGCCGAGGGGAAGAGGTGGACATCCGTCGCCTCCCCGCCGAGCGCCTCTTTCAGCGAAATTCTGCCCGCGACTGCGTGATGACGACGGTCCTTCCCGCTTTCGGTACGACTCTTCGTTCCGCCTTCCTGTGCATCCATGGATGTTCACCTTGCTTCGTATTCGACATATGCGCTCCGTTGGGCGGTATCGGCTGCGCCGGAAACTTTTCGCCGCTTCCTTGCGGAATAGTGTATCATCAATCCGAAGCGTGGAGAGCCCGTCCGTGCGTTCATTCCGCGTCCCGTTTTTCGGAGCGCTCGGCGACGGAAGGGGCAAAGCTCCGCGCTTCCGAAACGACGGACCATCAGGGAGGAAGAACGTGTGAACAACCAAAGCATCCGCGCCGTCGCCGTGGGCGCGGCCAACATCGACGTCCACGGCTTCACCGACCGGCCGCTGGTCATGCGGGACTCCAACCCCGGACGCATCCGGAGCTGCCCCGGCGGGGTAGCGCGGAACATCGCGGAGAATCTTGCGCGCCTCGGCGTTCCCGTCGACCTGATCACGGCGCTCGGGGACGACGCGGGCGGAGCGAGCCTCCGCGCCTCCTGCCGGGAGCTGGACATCCGCCTCGACCGCAGCGTGGAGGTTCCGGGCTACCCCTCCTCGACCTATATGGCGATCATGGACGAGGAGGGGGATATGGCGCTCGGCCTCTCCGACATGCGCATCCTCGACCACGTGACGCCCGCACACCTGGAGTCGTGCGCCCCCCTTCTGTTCGAAGTCGGAGTCGTCGTCGCGGACGCCTGCCTGACCACGGAGACCCTGGAGCGGCTGGTGGACGGACCGTGCGCGAAGGTCTTCATCGATCCCGTCTCCATCGGCAAGTGCCGGAGGATGGAGCGCCTCCTCGGGCGTTTCTACTGCGTCAAGATGAACAGGATGGAGGCCGCGTACCTCGCCGGGATGCGCATCGAAACCGAAGGCGACATGGACGAGGCGGCCCGCCGCATGCTGGCGTCGGGGGTGAAAAAACTGTATATTACCCTTGGAGCGGAGGGTGTTTTCTTCGCGGAAAAAGGAAGCCACGGACGGATTCCGGCGATCCCGCTGCAGCCGGTGAACGCCACCGGCGCGGGGGATGCGTTCACCGCAGCTTCGGTCTACGGCGAGCTGCACGGATGGACGATGGAACGGACGGCCCGCTTCGCGACGAAGGCCTCCGCGCTCACGCTGTTGAGCCGCGACACGGTGAGCGAACGGATGAGCGCGAGCGCCGTCGAGGCCGTCGGAGGCGCCGCCCTACCTGGAGATAAAGGAGAGCGATTCTCATGAACGAGCGCAGCATCTTAAAGGAAAGAGTCCGCATCGCGCCGGAGGTCCGGGAAGCATTGGCCGTGGGGAGGGCCGTCGTCGCGCTGGAATCCACCATCATCAGCCACGGCATGCCCTACCCCGAGAACGTGGAGAGCGCCCGCACCTGCGAGCGGATCATCCGCGAAGAGGGGGCCGTCCCCGCGACCGTCGCGGTCATCGGGGGTATCATCCGCGTTGGCTTGAGCGAGGAGGAACTGGAGCACATGGGGCGCGGCAGCACCATCCGCAAGGTGAGCAGGCGCGACCTCCCCATGGTGCTGGCCAAGGGGCTCGACGGCGCGACCACCGTCGCGACCACCATGATCGGCGCGTCGCTCGCGGGCGTGCGCGTCTTCGCCACGGGCGGCATCGGCGGCGCGCACCGAGGCGCTCCGCAGACGTTCGACGTCTCGGCCGACCTGACGGAGCTGGCCCGCACCCCGGTCGCGGTTGTGTGCGCCGGGGCCAAGTCCATTCTCGACATCGGCCTGACCCTCGAAGTGCTGGAGACGTACGGCGTCCCCGTCGTGGGGTACCGGACGGACGCCTTCCCCGCCTTCTACGTGCGCAACAGCGGCTTCAGCGTCGACGAGCGCGCCGACGACCTGCGCGAGATCGCCCGCGCGCTCCGTCTGAAATGGTCGCTCGGGCTGGAGGGGGGCATGGTGGTCGCCAACCCCATCCCCGAAGAGGACGAGATGAACCCCGTCCTGATCGCCCGAAGCATCGACGAGGCCGTGGAGGCAGCGGAAGCGCGGGGCGTCCGCGGAAAGGAGATCACGCCGTTCATCCTCGCCTACCTTCACAAGGCGACGGGGGGAAGCAGCCTCCACGCAAACAAGCAGCTCGTCTACAACAACGCCCGCGTGGCGGCGCAGCTCGCCGTGGCCTACGCGGCGCAGTGACGGCTACCGACACGGAGATTCCTTCCCTTAACTAGAGAAGACCTCCAACGCAGGGTCGGAGGTCTTCTTTTCCGAACCATACATGCTTTCCCTCTCTTGGGAGACCGGAGAGAGACGAGAGTTTAAAACGGGCCGTAATCGATCAGAACTGCAACGACAACCATTCCTACGGCGATGATGTTCCAGATGAGAAAGAGAGGAAAGAAGAAGCGAACCCACTTGTCCCAGGTAATCTTTCCGATAGCCAGAGCCGCCATAAAGTAACCGGATGTCGGGCTGATGACATTGGTTATGCCGTCTCCGAACTGGAAGGCCAGGACGGCGGTCTGCCTCGTAACGCCGACCACATCGGCCAAAGGGGCCATTATGGGCATTGTGGCCGCAGCCTGTCCGCTTCCCGAAGGGATGAGGATATTAAGCGCCGTCTGCACCACCAGCATTCCCACACCGCTGATCACCGGAGGCATGGCTTCTACCATGGAGGCGAGAGCGTAAATTACGGTATCCACGATCTGCCCTTCCGTCATTACCACAAGGATTCCCCGGGCAAGACCGATCACAAGGGCGCCATAGACAAGCTCCCTGGCCCCCTTGATAAACTCCTCCGCAATTCTTCCGCCGGAAAAACCGGCAACTATTCCCGAAGCAATGCCGATGATCAGGAACATCGTCGAGAGTTCATCGATGTAGAATCCGAGTTTCACAACTCCGTAAACAAGTATTCCAAGTCCTACGACCAAAATCGCAAGGATCGCCTTATGTCTGCTCGTGAACTCCGGCATCTTCCCCTGGCTCATCGCATGATCGGAATTTCTATCGACATCGTACATCAGGCTTCTTGCGGGATCCTTCTCGATCCTGGCAGCATATCGGAGTATGTAAAAAATAGTGACTCCGAGCATCAGGACATATCCTACCAGTCTCAGAGCGATCCCAGAGAACATTGGAAGTCCCGATACCCCCTGCGCTATACCGATGGTGAACGGATTCAAAAACGCCCCGGCGAAACCCGCTCCGGTTCCTAGAAGAACGATCGCGGTTCCTGTGATGGAGTCGAATCCCAAGGCCAGGCACAACGAAATCACGATAGGATAGAACGGAAGAGCTTCCTCGGCGGTTCCCAATATCGCGCCGGCCAAGGAGAAGATGAAAACCAAAGCGGGTATCAGCAGCTTCCCTTTACTCCCGAACTTTTTGACCGTCGATGCTATCCCGGCGTTGATGGTGCCCGTAGCCTGAATAATACCGAAGGCGCCCGAGATCATAAATACGAAGAAAACAATGTGCGCCGCCTGGTTCAGTCCCTCGGGAATGGCCTTTATAGTATTGAAGAAAGAAACGGGCGTCTGTTCCACCCTGCCGTACGTTCCGGGGACGACGACCGTTCTTCCGGTGGCTTCATTGACCTCTCGGACGAACTCTCCGGCGGGAACTACATATGTAGCGAGAGCAACGATAACAATAAGAATGAACAGCAGAAAAAACGTATTAGGAACTCTCATCTTCTTGATCACGATTCATCACGTCTCCTTCCTTCGCAAATTTCCATAGCCAGATTAAAATAAATCTGATATGCATGGACAACTTCCTCGACAGGTACGTATTCATCGTTGGAATGAGCTTTCTCAAGACTGCCGGGGCCTAGCACGATACAATCCACCCCTCTTTCGTTACTCAACTGTCCCGCATCGCTCCACGCGGGGAAGCCCCGAACACCTCTCTCCTCTCCCGTAACCCGTGATATCGCCCGAGAAGCACTTTGAACAAGCGGGTGCTCCTCCTCGATAATGAACGGTTTGTTCAGCAGCGCCGCGGTATGCTCGCGCATGCCCCGAAGACGATACGCTCCGTGAGTGTTCCCCTTGGTTGCTTTGATCGCCAGCTCCTCGACCTCCGCGGTAATGGAGTCGATGGTTTCGTCCGGAGTCCATCGTCGATCTATCCGCACCACGCACTTGTCGGCCACGATGTTCGGATCGTCCCCCCCGTGGATAACTCCGACATTGAGAGTCGGCGCTCCTACCAAGGGATGAACTCTCTTTTCCAGGGCGGGTTCGAGCTCCTCGCGAAGAAACCGGATAAACTCCATCGCAAGGTATATTGCGTTGATACCCTCCTTCGGGCGGCTCCCGTGGGCCGCTTTTCCCATAAAGGAGACTTCGAGCCATTCCATTCCCTTTTGAGCAATATTCACATAGAGATCCGTTGGCTCTCCGATCACAGCCATTTTAGGAAGGGGACCATGCCGGACGATGTACTCCGTCCCCTTGCAGCTCTTCTCCTCGTCGATAACTCCGGCGATGACAAGCCCCTTCCTCAGAACGAAGCCCCCTCTTTTCAGGGCCGTCACCGCGGCCAGCATCGCCGCTACGGCGCTTTTCATATCGGCAGCGCCTCGACCGTACAAACGATCTCCTGCGATGACGGGATCGAAGGGAGCGATACTCATATCGAACGGAGGCACGGTATCAATATGTCCGTTGAACATCAGAAAGTTGTTCTCTTCTTCTCCGGGCAAGTATCCGTAGACATTGCAACGTCTATCCACCACTTCCGCAAGTTCGTTCGGAATCCCCTCTTTTTCGAGGAAACGTTGGATATAAAGCGCCGCATTCCTCTCCTCGCCTTCGGCGAACCTGTGGCTTTCGATTCCGATAAGATCCGACGCGATTTCAAGCAATTCTTCTTTAGTAACCAATGATGCGGGATCGCACATACGCTACACCTCGTTCGATATTCGCTTCGGAGCGGGGAAAGGCGGTTCGGTAGAAGAAAAGAACCGCTCCGATCTATTGTTTCAAGACATAAAAGCCCTGGGGAAAGGCAGATCCAGCATAGTGACCAATCCCGGAGAAGCCTCGACCACAAGGGGGATCATGTTCACCGCCATGGAAACCGTTCCGATGCCGCCCGGAATCTCTGGTTCTATACGCATCTTCACGGTCGAGGAACTTCCCTGTATATCGATGTAATCGCCGGTCTCCACACCCGCCAGACGGGGGTGAATCTGCTGCGGGTGTTCGAGAAGAATAACGGGAACTCCTCCGCGCATTCCTTTCACCGTATGGTTGCACCCCGCCACCATGCCGGGTTTTACTGATACATGCGGAGTTTCTCTCGCAACTTTCGAGACGATGGGTTCCCTGGTTTCGATCACCTCGTCCAGCTCCCAGCCGAGTGCATCCGCGATCATCCGCACAGACTGCACAAAACCGATGTGACCAGTTATCGCACCTTCGGTAACTCCTCGTCGAAACTCCTCGGGAGTGCTTCCCACGCCCTGAGTCTTCATAACTCCGTGTCCGAAAGGGGAAAGGTCGTTGATTCGGAAGGCTTTGACCGAGACGACATCCTCGCAGACTCCGGTTAACGTCAGCAACAGAGTATCGAGAACAAAACCAGGATTGACACCCGTTCCCAAGATAGTAACTCCCCGCTTTTTCGCGGCTTCGTCCATCGCGCACACCAGCTCCGGATCGGTAACCACCGGATACGCCATTTCTTCGGCGATACTGATAACGTTGCTTCCGGCCTCGACTATTTTGAGAATCTCCGGACAGGCCTCTTTCACGAACGAAGTCGTACACTGTATAACGACATCGGCATCCTTGGCGAGCGCTTCATCCAAGGAAGAGACGATTATCCCCGTCTCGTTCTCAAGGCGCAAAACTTCCGCGAGCTCCTTGCCCTGCTTCTCCTTGCGAGAAGCAGCAGCCCCTACCAATCGGACGCTCTTCTTCCTGAGCAGAAGCTTCGCGACCCCGCTCCCCATAGCTCCCAGACCGACAACCACGACCTTGAATTCTTTAGCACCCATGACGATCACCCTTTTCAGAAAAATTACCGGTACCGCGACTCGGATAAGATTGCTTTCACATAATCGGGATCCTTTTTAATTTCCGCGGCGAGAAACTCCAGCTCCTCGTCGCCGAGCCCGTTGCTTGAGAGGTTGTTCGATTTCAAGGCATTCTTGAGATAGGATGTACGCAAATCGTCCAAGTTCAAATCGTGTACGCGGATCATGGAAGGGGCCGAAGGAAGAACGATATTCTTTCCCGGAATCTGCTTGTCGGGATCGCCCCTTTCGATTTCCACGCCTCTCTCCCTGGCGAATGCGAGCTGTGCGGTATGGTGTTTCCCGGCGCCGGTATATTCGGTCTCCTGCACAACGATTACGCGGTCCTCTTCCATCTCCTGCGCGATGACGAAGGCCGCGGTCAGAGAGGTGTTTCCCGCCGGACCTCGTTCCAAGCCTTCGAGCCGGGCAAGAGCTTCGGTAATATAGAATACGTCTCCTTGAGTGACGGTGACATAACGATCCATATAGCGAAGAGGCCTCGCGGCGTTTCTAGGCACGTCCGCCCTGTCGGGCCAAGTGCAAAAGGGAACTCCGAACCCGGTGTGACCGGTGGTGAAAGACTTGCGATTGAAATCCGCGTCGCTTGCCATATGGAGTCCGCTTAAATCCACGCTTGCCGCTATGACGGTGGTATGCGCGGCCCCGGCTTCGAGGAGACCGCGAGCAGTACCGGTAAGATTGCCTCCTCCGGCGTTCGTCGCCACAACAGCATCGGGCTCCCTGCCGCAAATCGAGCGCACCTGCTCCGCGATTTCGTATCCCAGGGTTTCCACGCCAGCTATGCCAAAAGGAGTATAGAGAGAGGCATTGAAAAATCCCGTCTCCTCCAGAGTGCGAAGAAAGACGTAAAAAAGTTCCGGCCCTACTGTAAGCTGCAAAACTTCGGCTCCGTAGGCTTCGCATTTTCTGCCTTTTTCCAAAATTTCGGGCTGTCCGACCATGGAACTGTCGAAAACCTCCTGAACAATAACGCACTTTAAATTCCTCATGTTGGCTTGAGATGCCACGGCGGCACCGTAATTTCCGCTGGTGGCCGCGGCAACTCCTTCATACCCGTTCTGCTGCGCGTAATGGCAGGATACGGAGGCTCTTCTGGCTTTGAAGCTTCCCGACGGGTTGCAGGCCTCGTCCTTGATGAAAATCCGAGCCCCTTTTCCTGGAGCCGCCAAGTCTCTCGCGGCGGCGGTAAGGTTTCTCAACTCGATCAAGGGAGTGTTTCCAACGCTGGAATCTCTTTGAATTTCCCTGACTTCGTCGATGGAATATCCGGCTTTTTTCATCATTTTCTCGTAGTCGAAGGAAAGTCCCGGCCCCTCGAATTCCTCATAACTTATTCCAAGTGCTTTCTTCATAATCTCGTTCTTTCGCCCCATCACCTCGACATAACTTGATCCCACCATGTACAACACCTCCTTTCGTTATCAAAATCGGGAAATCGTCTCTTACCTTGAGCAATTCAGGAAGCGGGCACCCGAAATCATGCTTGTACGGAGGGTTTTCCGCCACAAGTCTTCCGGAAAAAACGCGTCCGATAATTGTTTCGACTTCGACTGCGTCTCCAAGCGAAGCTGCCGTTTTTAAAAAGCCTTTCACTCGTAGAACAAGAGGACAGGCGGCGGTCTCATCCGGAAGACGGAGAGCTCGTTCATCGGGAGACAACACGATTCTTTCGATTTGAACCCAAGCGCCGGAGGATATCTTCTCGCTCATTTTCGTATCACCCCCCTTCCTTTTCGATCTTTTCATCGCGCTGGACCAAAGCGCATTGTCCCTTATTTCGGGACATTGATTCGTATTGCGGGACTTGCATTATAGTATAATAAAGCTCTCGGTTTTTTGCAAGAAAATTTCTTGGAAAATTTTTAAGCGCCGATGAACACTTCCGCCGATGATTTTCTCGGCATGTAGAAACGAGGACGGTATGTGTCGGCGCGCGCCTTGGAGTCTCCATGGTATGCATGAAACCGGCAGTTCTTCGAGGGAAAAAACAGCACTCTCTCATGGGGGAATCGGTATGGATTCAAGCACGGAACTGATACAATCCATCCTCAAGGCGGTCCGGATAATGGAAGAATTGGACCGGAGCGGGGCGCTCGGCATCCGCGAAATAGCGCATTCTCTTGATTTGGGCAAAAGCAGTGTGCACAGGATCGTTTCGACTCTGAAACATGCGGGATGGATCGTGGGAAACGAGAAAAACGGGAAAAACGAACTGAGCTACAAGCTGTTCTCCATTGGAAGCAACGTTGTAAAACGCATCAGTCATCGAGATTTTTTTCACAAGAAGATGGAGCAGCTTTGCGATAGCACGGGTGAAAATGTAAACTTAGGACTCCTGTTCCGAGGAGAGGTCTTTCATATCGACAAAGTGGAATCGAAGTCGCCTATAAAAGTCGATGTCGGACTCGGTACCCCGACAAGCGCGTACAACACGGCTCTCGGCAAGGTACTGCTCGCGGAGATGTCAGGACTTGAAGTAACGGAGCTTTTCAAAGACTATCGATTCGTGAAAACAGGAAAAAACACCATCCTCTCCTTGCCGGAGCTTCTTCACGAGCTGGAAAGAGTTCGTACCCAAGGGTACGCCTGCGATAACGAGGAATACGCGGAAAACATGATCTGTTACGCTGTTCCGGTGAAAAATCGATCAAAATCCGAATACGCTTTGAGCGTCTCCTTTCCGAAGTACCGGTATGAAAACAAGCCTGAAGAAATGGAGAAGATTTTGAAAGAGCTGATCGCAACAGGGCGCGCGCTCTCCGAAAGCGGGTAGGACATCGCGCCTCTCTAACGCGGAGGTGCGATGTCCAGCCACTCTTCAAGATGGATCGTTCTCTGCGCACGCCAAATGATCGCCGGCCATGAGGGTTCTCCTCCTTTTTTCTCTTCGCTAAACTCGAAGCCGAACCCGGTCGCCGGGGCGCTCTCCTTCGCTGCGGCAAGCGCTTTCCCGCACTGGGTTTTTACCGAGTCCATCGTTGTGCGCGCATCTTCTTCGGTCGGTCTCGTCGAAAGACGAAAAAACCGCGACATCCGCCGGAACGGAGCGAACACAGACGCATTGAGAAGCCTGGAAAGAAAAAGTCTCCGCCGTTTCTAAGGAAAGGAGAACACTCTACCGTTTTCCACTTGGAGCACCGTTTCAAACTCGTGCTTGCCGCCGAAACCGGCATGGTCTCCCATAAACGGCCTGCCAAACTTGCAGAGCAACTCGCCGTTCACCCACTCCGAGTAGACTGGCCTTCAGATCATTCCCGTTCTTCCCGATGGACTGCCCTGCGTCCTTGCGCGTGCCTCCGTACCCCGTCCACACCAGCAGGTCGATCACAAGGCGGTCGAAAAAAACCGGAGAGTTATCCTTGACTGCCTGCAAGCGTTCCGCAGCCAGTCCCTCGCGCACCTTTTTGTCGTGTGAGAGGGTGTCAAGGGACAGGGAAAATGTCACTCCCCTGTCCTTTTTCTTATGAAACCCGAACACCGCAAATACGCCCGAAACAATCGGATCGAGTTCTTCTTCGATAATCGATGCTCCCGTTTTTTTCTCCCACCAGTTCCGTCGCCATGGATGATTCTTCGGCGGTATCGGCGATGTTGCCTCATGACGCTTCTTTTTGCTCTCCTCGCTAGTCTTTCCTTTGTTGTTTTCTCCCCGCCAAGCGAGGGGATCAGTCCGTACGACGTCTCCTTCTTCTCTCCTTCGCGGAGCGCAAAGAGTGTTCCGTCCGCAGACTGAACAACCGTAACCGCTTCTCCTCCGCGAAGAAGCACAACCTTCCCCTTTTCGTCGACAAGCTGGTATTTCGCTCCTTTCCACGATATCTCGGACCCGGAGGATGCCTTTCTCTCATCCCGATACCCCAGGATAAGCCGAAGCGACTCGGGCGCGGGGCAGGGGAGAAAGTCGGACACGGTGTCCGCGGCCTCCTCCGTGAATTGCGCGTTGTGCCGTTCGGCGTACTTCCGCAGAAAACGGTTCGCCTCCTCCAACGTCTTTATTCCACGGATGCGCATCTCCACCGTGAGGCGGCTCTGCAGCGTTCCCCACAAGCGCTCTATCCACCCCTTGTTATGTGCAGCTGCACATAACAAGGGTTATGGAGAGTCGGCGATTATGCGGAGCTGCTCCCCGGAAGCCTTGGAAGAAGCGGCACGACCGCCGATTCGCTCTCCATAATATCATTGCCCTTCTACTGCCTGCCCAGCCCTTTCAGCCACTCGAGCAGCCCCTTGTTGCTCTGCCACTCCGGGACTTCGTCGGACACGACGGGAATCCCCGGAGAGCGGGCCGCCTCAAGAGCGCGACGCTTCATGGCGCTGTCGGCTCTGGCGTATATCTCCGTGGTGCGTACGCTCGAATGCCCGAGAACGTCGCGGATATAGATCAGATCGACGTCGGACTGGAGGAGATGCATCGCCTTGCTGTGACGGACGACGTGCGGCGAGATCGAATCCGGAAAGGAGGTCGGGGCGCGACTCTTCGCCGTATCGAAGTGCTTTCGCAAAATGTGCGCTATGCCCGAACGGGAGAGTTTTTCTCCCGAGGCGTTCCGGAAGAGCGGGTGTTCGGCGAAGCGGGGTTCGCTCAGTCCCTCCTCTTTCAGATATCGTTCAATCAGCCGCGCCATAGGCTCCATCAGAGGAACGATTCGCGTCTTGTTTCCTTTTCCTTTGAGCTTCACGGTGGCCGGCGGGTGCAGTCGTACGTCTCCCGCCCGAAGATCGGCAATCTCCTGCACTCTCGCGCCGCTCTCGTACAGAAGGCTCAGCAGAGCGAGATCCCTCCTGCCGTTCCTCGTCGTTCCGTCGGGTGTGCCGAACAGCTTTCCGACCGCCTCCACGGTCAAATACGAGACGCTTCTTTCCGGGAGACGTTTCATCGGTATCGCGAGCACCTCCTGAAGCTGGAATATGCGCTGCGGCAGACGCGACTGCAGATGCTTGAAAAAGGCGTGGAGCGCGGCGAGTCTCTGGTTTCTCGTGGCGACGGAACATCTCCGCTCCTCTTCGAGCCAGTTCAGAAACTCCTCGACCGTTTCCCGGTTCAGATTCGCCAAGGCACATCTTTCCGGAGGCAGCGCCCTCTCCTTTTCGCAGAAGAGTAGCAGGAGCGAGAAGGTGTCTCTGTAGGAGCGTATCGTGTTCTCGCTCGCCCCGACGACTCCGGGGAGATGCATGGAGAGCCACGTCGTCAGATGCAGTGCGAAGTCGGTCGGTTTCATTCCGTGAACTCCGGAAAGACGCTCCCGCAGATCAGGCGCGACTTTTCGAGCATATCGGCGTAGGCCTCCCCGGTGAAGCGGACGTACCGCTCCGTCGCCTCGACCGACGCGTGCCCGAGATAGGCGGAGAGAGCGGGAAGGGAGTTGTACGCGTGCCGCCCCTCACTGATCATTTTGTCGAGCGAATGCACCGCGAAAGTATGCCGAAGGTCGTGGACCCGCGGCCCCTTCGTCCTGCCTCCATGCGATATTCCAGCCCGCCACAGCAGCATGCGGAATTTCTTGTAGATCGTGCTCCGATTCAGGGGAGCGCGGTCTTTCTTCACGAAGAAGCGGACGCCGGCCTCCGGGAGAGGGTGCGTCGCGAAAACGTACTCCCTCAGGCAGCGCAGCACCGAATCGGATACCGGCAGCAGACGGTCCTTGTCGAATTTCGAGGCGCGGACGACGAGAATCCCTCTTTCCAAGTCCGCGTCGCTCAGCTCGATGTTCACGGCCTCCGATATCCTCATGCCGCAGCCGTAGAGCGTCCGAAAGAGCGTCGGCAGAAGGATATCGTTGTTCGAGCGGGGGTGCGGACCGATGGCGTCGCACTCCGCGAAGAAGCGACGCAGCTCTTCCCGCGTGAAGACGTACGGGGTGGAGGCGTCGCGGTCGATTCTTCGCCCGCATCTCGGAACTCGGATCACGTGCCCGAGATCGTTGAGAAAGACGACGAACTGTTTCAAGGCATCGACGCGATGCTCCCATGTAGTGTCCATCTCCTCCGGACGCTTCCTGCGCCACGCCTCGAAGACATCGCCGCCGTATTCGCCGTCTTCATCGCCCTTGTCCCGTTTGTCGCCGCTCTCGGCTGCGTATTTCACGGAGAACTCGGAGAAGCGCCTCAGTATGTCGGCTGTCGTCGCGTACACGCGCCCGCAGGCTCTTTTCATGTCCACGAAGCGGCGCAGAAGCTCCCGGAACTCGCCGACGAAACCGTCGGGATCACATCTCGAATCCGAACTCTTCATCGTTCTCCCCTCCCTTCGTCCGGTTCCACGCGAACTCCTCGACATCCAGGGCGCACCCTCTCAGACGAGGCGTGTCTATCTTCAGGTAGACCAGGGTGCCCTTCACCGACGAATGTCCGAGCACTTCGGAGATGGTCGGCAAGGGGACGTTCTCTTCGAGAAGAGCTGTGGCGAGACTGTGCCGAAGGGCGTGCGGGCCTCGCTTCTTCCCCTTCGGAACCTCTATTCCAGCCTGCTGGATGTAGTGACGGACGATGCTGTGGAGGGTGGGAGGGGAGAGCGGGGTCGTCGGACACGTATGTCTGAGAAAGACGAAATCGCTTTTCATGACCGGACGCCCGTACTTCAGGTATTCTATGATCGCCGCTCCGACATGCGGAAGCAGAGGGAGCGTCCGCTTCGCGTTGTTCTTCTGCTGTACCAGTTCGATGACGTTCCGTTCCCAGAGGATGTTTCCGAAGGCGAGGGCGCAGATGTCTCCCGCGCGCATCCCGAGGGCGGAGGCGAGCAGAATCATCGCGTAATCTCTCTTCCCCTTCGGATTTCCCCGATCCACCGCCTCCAGCAGTCTCCGCACCTCGTCCTGCCGATAGGGCGACGGTATTCTCGACGTCTTGTCGACTCTGTACTTCGGGACAATGCAGGAGAGATCCCGTTTCGTAAGGCCGTGCTCGTACAGGTACCGGAGCAGCACTCTCAGCGAGCAGAGCGTCAAGCGGATCATGGAGTTCGAGCTCCCCGCCAGAGTGGTGGCGAACTCGGCGACATGCTTCGGGGAAAGGTCGGAGAGATTTCCGATATTTCTCTTCGCGAGCCATTCGGAGAATCTGCGCAGATACAGCCCGTACCCGACCAGCGTTCTCTCGGAGATACCGATCTTTCTTTTGGATTCTATAAAGTCCTGAAACGCGTCCGCGAAGTGCGGATGATACGGCTCGGGAACCTTGCGTCTCTTCGAGAGGACGATGCCGTGGAGCTTGAGTTCGCCCAGCATGTTGACCGCTCTCACGATAATGTTCTTGTGCGACGTCAGATCTTTGAAGACGGTGATTCCATGCAACTTCTCCAGATACTCGAGCCCGATCTTCATGTCGAAGAAAGGCTCGCTCTTCTCCTCCATGTACAGACGCAGCGACTCCCAGATGTCTTCGTAGCGCTCGATCCTCTGCTCTTTGTAGCCGAAACGTACAAGTTCCGACCGGACGGCTTCCGTCAACTCGCTCAAGGGCGTTCTGTTCATTTCATCTCCTCCGATCCTCATGATGGGTGAAACACGTTCCCATCTTAAAGACCGGAGTGCGGTTATGGAGAGCGAATCGGCGGTCGTGCCGCTTCTTCCAAGCCTTCCGTGGAGAAGCTCCGCATAATCGCCGACTCTCCATAACCCTTGGCTTGCGGCGTCCGTGCGGGTATGTGCTCGATTCCCAGAAGGTACATCGCCTTTCCATACTGCGTAAGGAGAGCCTTTCTTCCCTCGACGATATCATCCTCGCTCAGCCTCTCTTCTTTAGGCGAGAAGAAGATGCTGTGACGGTCCGAGTAGAGCGACGCCGGCACTCCGTACGTCCGCAACATATCCTGCAGAACATGGAGATACCCGGCGGAACACTCGTTCTTCTCGAACCTCAAGGAAAGCACCGTTCCGGTGGCGTCGTCGATCGCTCCGTGGCTCGACCATGTCTCGCCATGCTCGAGCCAGTCGAAAGGGGATGCGTCCATCTGAATCAGCTCCCCGAAACTCTCGCGGCGCTTGCGTCTCCTGAACTTCTTCGGAGACTTCCTTGCGTGAGGATTCGTCGCCCCGGCCTCCTTCAGAATACGGCTGATGCTCTTGGAACTTATGGACAGACCGTCGTTTCTTTCGAAGAGTTCCTCCATGTGCGACAAACTCGCTCCTTGGTATTCCCCCATTCCTTTGTCGCGTACAAGCACTCTCGTCTTCTCGGGAAGCGCGTTCGAAGGTTTCCTGCACCGATTCCCGTGGGCCAGAGCGGACATATCCGATTCCCGGATCTTCGCTTTCAGACGGAAGACGTGTCGTTTGCTCAGCTTGAGACGGGCCGCTCCTTCCGCCGCCGTCATCTCTCCTTTCACGACTCCGTCCGGAATCACTGCTTTCGTCGTTTCTTTCAGACTCAAGAAAACATCGCTCCTCATCATTCACTTAGAATGACAGATGACATTTCTCCTTCCCTTCGTTCCGGGGCGCGATCCCTGTCCCGTTTAGGGATGACATTATCGCTGTCCCGTCACATTTCCCGCGCGCGGGCTCTTGACGAACGGCGCGACTGTTGCTACTATTTATTTCCATTTGTTGCACATCTCTCATCGGCCTCTCAGGCAGACGGCTTTCGGACCATCTTCCCCTGCGGAGGATGAAGCGGAGCAAGTACATTTTCCGGATCTCACTGAACGATGCACACGCCCCAAAGCACTGGACACGATGTGTGTTCGGTTCCCGCAACGTCCGTCGTTACTCTTCACGCGCGCAGCTTCGGTCCGGGCGGAACGACGCCCTGAAGCACCTTGATAAGAGAACGGAGGAGGTGTCCCGCATGAACGATTCCAAGTCGCTCGCGATTTTGCTGGAGTTCGTCCAAAGCCCGCTTGTGGAGGGCAACTACCACATCTACAAGTTCGACCCGCAGAGAGTGGGGAAGAGCGACCCCGAACTGGCCGAGCAGATCGTCCGCCTCGGGGAGGCCACCGAAAGAGCACTGGAACACCTCGCGGAGAACGGCATCCACGTGATCGCCGGGGGCGCGATGCCCCCTTACCTCACGTCGAGCATGCTCAACTGAAGCCACGCTTCGGCGAGCGGGAGGGCGCTTTCCTTCCGCTCCGTCGGAGCGCGTATCAATGCAACGTCAGGAGGAAGGCGCCGCCATGAAGAAATTTATCGGAACGCTGTTTCTTGTCATGTGCCTGATAGCCGCGTCAAACATCTCCGGCAACGCCGCCGAACTGCTCGACGACAGGCTCGACGAACTTCGCGGCATAGAAAACCGGGGCGATCTCGACCACCTTGGCCTGGAGAAGCTGCGCACGCTCGACAGGGTCGAGCCGAAAGAAATTCTCGAGCTGCCGCAGGAGGATATCCTCTGGCTCCTCTCCTACGGCCTCGATATGTACGACTCCATGCTCTACTCCCTCGTCGGGAAAAGCGAACGCGGAGCGCGCAGACAGGACGAGAAGCTCGGCGAATTCACCGGCCGGTTCAATACCATCTGGAACACGATCAACTCCGCGTACACCGCGCTTTCGGAAAAATCGACGGAACCTTCGCCCGCCGACAAGCTCTTCGAACTGCTGAAAAAGGGCGCTTCTCCGCAGGAACTGCTTCCCGTAACCACCGAAGGACTGAAATACACGTGGGAGATACTCAAGGGGTGGTTCGCGGAAAGTGAAAAAGAAGAGGCGTTCCTTACCGAACTGAAGACTCTCAAAACGCAGCACGCCGCGCTTCTGGAGAACGCGCCGGACAGCCCGTGGAACTTCGCGCTGCTGAGCTACGCCAGATTGCGGCGGCAATCCGCCGACTACGTCAAGTATCTGAACCAGTTCGAGATCGACATCGCCAGGAACTCGGTCCCCTACGAGAAGACGCGCGCTCTCAACGACGGCATCCTTTCGATCAAGCGCGAGCTGGCCGCATACGACGCCAAGCTGCGGAAGGCCGTCGTCGACATCCCCGTATTCACCGTCCAGTTCTACTCCAAGGCGCGTATCGACAGCGCGAAAGGAATCTTCCGCGACGACACGGAGGCCGTACTGGAGGCGGGGGCGCTCTTCGCCCGGACGGCGCCCCTGATCAACCTGGCCGTGGACGACAACGTCCGGAAAGGGTGGACGGAGATTGCGGGTGCGCTGAAAGACCTGCTGAAAAAGGAACAGTACGATGAACTGAAGGCCATAAGCCAGGCGGTGAACATGATGTGGGACTTCGACGACGTCCCAAGAACCATCAACTGGCCGTAGACGGCATGCGGAGCGCGGAAGGGGCTTTCCGAAGACCCCTCCGCGCTCTTTTTAAAAAGCTTCTTGCAGCAGACCCGCCGGGAAAATCGGCTCTCGATTCTCGCCTACCCCCGGAACTTCGCCCTTCAATCCTCTTGCTCCAGCCTCTCCGGATCGATCAGGTGCAATCCGTTTCCCTCTTCCAGGCCTTTGAACGAGGACTTCGAGAAGAGGTAGTGCTCCGTCTCGAAGTCGCCGCCAAGCGCGCGCAGCACCTTTCCCGTCCTTCTCTGCAGCTCGGCCAGCTCCCTGCGTCCCATCGGACTCCCCGTCCACTTGCACTCGCAGGTCAGAAGCGTCTTTTCCGCGACGGCGACGATGTCCACTTCGTCCTCCGAATCCCACCACCGGCCGATCGATTGCGGAGAACGCCACGCCTCCAAGGCCTGACGGCATATCTTCTCGAACGTCGGCGAGACATGCATCGGAAGGGAGGGGGCGATCATCTCCAGCATCTCCTCTCCGCGTTCCCGGTAGATCATATCCAAGCGGCCGTGAAGGTAGCGAAAGTAGAAGCGCAGGTAGTCGTCGTCGATGAAATAGAGGGGCGTCTTCTTCGGCTTTTTCAGCGCGAAGGGGTACTCCTTCACGACGAGGTTCATTTCGAGGAGCGAGGCGAGGTACGTCCCCAGACTGTTGTAGGGGACTCCCGCCACGGTGGCGACTTCCGAAGGCCGGGTACGTCCCGCTGCCACAGCCTGGAGAATGGCGAAGTAGGTGGAGGGGTCGCGCTTGAACTCCTCAAGGACGAGAAAGCGCCCCTCCTCCGCCAGAAACTCGCCGGGGGAGAAAACCCTGTCCAGCAGCCCCTGCCGGAAACTCGACGCCGAGGCGAACTGGTTCAGATAGAGCGGAATCCCCCCGGTGACGGAGTAGGTAGAAATTCTGTCCGTCACGCTCATAGACGGCAGAAATCTGCTGGATTCGGCAAAGGGGAGCGGTTGCAGGAAGTACTGCCCGGTCCGACGCCCGTACAGCGGACTGCCGGAGGAGAGCGCGATGCGTTCCATCATACCGATGAAGGAGCCGCAAAGGATCATCGTCACCGGGAGAGCGGAGAAGGTCGAATCCCACCACCTCTGAAAAATCGAAAGAAACGCGGGATCCCGCTCC
>WPCG01031084.1_pt1 | contig 25459 bp, 18 predicted proteins | sample 5403311 | NCBI WGS metagenome assembly WPCG01 (sample SAMN12869467, study PRJNA574797) | sludge metagenome | isolation source: wastewater treatment of Control | place: China:Beijing | collected 2019-05-17 | reverse complement strand
AGGCAGACCTGCTCACCCACCTTCCACAGGCAGTGGCTGGGGGTGATGGCGCAGAACTGCTGGCCGTGCTGCTCCAGCAGGTAGAAGCAGTCGTGGCCGCGGAACTCTCGCTCCACGATGGTGGCGCCCTGGCCCTCGGGGGTCGAGGAGAGCGTCAGGTATTCCGGGCGCAGCGAGAGGCGCACCGGGCCGCGGCAGTGGCAGTCGATGGCCACCGGGCCGAGGGCGGTGCGGGCGATCTCGCCGTCGGCATCGCCCTCCAGCAGGTTGGTGTGGCCGAGGAACTCGGCCACGAAGGAGGTCGCCGGCGCCTGGTAGATGCGCTCCGGGCGGTCCACCTGAATCAGCTTGCCGGAGTGCATCACCCCCACCTTGTCGGCAAAGGAGAGCGCCTCGGCCTGGTCGTGGGTGACCAGGATCACCGAGGTGCCGGAGGCCTTGAAGAGGCGACGAACCTCCTTGCGGGTCGATTCGCGCAGGGCGGCATCCAGGTTGGAGAAGGGCTCGTCGAGCAGCACCAGTTCGGGCTCGGCGGCGAGCGTGCGGGCCAGGGCCACGCGCTGCTGCTGGCCGCCGGAGAGCTGGTCGGGCATGCGCGCGGCGAGGTCCGCGAGGCCCACCAGGTCGAGCCACTCGCGCGCCTTGGCGGCCCGCTTGGCCTTGGGCACATGGCGCATGGCGAAGGCGACGTTCTCGCCCAGGCTCATGTGCGGAAAGAGCGCATAGTCCTGGAAGACGATGCCGATGCGGCGCTGCTGGGGCGGCAGGCGGGTCACGTCCTGGCCGCGCAGCAGGATCTCTCCCGCATCGGGGTGTTCGAAGCCGGCGATCATGCGCAGGGTGGTGGTCTTGCCGCAGCCGCTGGGCCCGAGCAGGGCGAGGATCTCGCCGTTGTCCAGGGAGAAGCTCACGTCCTCCACCGCCAGCGGGTCCTGGCGACGATAGCGCTTGTGGAGCCCGCCCACCGAGAGCAGGGGTTCCGGCAGTCGGGTCGGCGCGCCCTGGGGGGCGGCCTTGAGGTTGAGGTTGGACATCATTTGCCCTCCTTGGTGAGCAAGAGGCCCACGGACAGGCTGGAGAACACCACGATGGCAGCGGCAAAGGGTGCCGCTTCGGCCAGCATGCCTTCCGAGGTACGGGTGAATACGGTCACGGCCAGGGTCGTGTAGCCGGTGGGGGCCAGCAGGAAGGTGATCGGCAGCTCCTTCATGCACAGCACGAAGACCAGCACCACGCCGGCCAGGATGCCGCGGCGCAGGCGCGGGAAGATCACGTGGGTGAAGGTGCTGATGGGGCCGTGGCCCAGGGAGTGGGCGGCCTCCTCCATGCTCGGCCGGGTCTGCAGCAGGGCGCTGCGGATCGGACCCAGCGCCAGCGCCAGGGACGCCATGGCCCAGGTGATGATCAGCATCGCCAGGGTCTGGTAGAGGAAGGGCGCGGTGCGCAGGGAGAAGAACACCATGGCCAGCGCCAGGGCCAGGGGCGGAATCGCATAGCCGATATAGGCGGAGCGCTCCACCAGGATGGCGAAGGGCGAACGGTAGCGCACCGTCAGAAAGGCGATGGGCAGGGCGAAGGCGGCGGCCAGCAGGGCGGCCGGCAGGGCCGCGCCGGCGGAGCGCAGCAGGGTGCCGGGCACCCGGGCGAAGAAGGAGAGGTCCGGCGGTGCCAGCAGCAGCCAGTAGGCCAGGATCATCACCGGCAGGCCGATGGAGGCGGTGAACAGCGCGACCAGGTAGGGCCAGGCCAGGAAGCGTGCCCGCCCCAGCGGCTGGGGCATCATCGGGCGGGCCACGCCGGTGCCGATGCGCGCCAGCTTGCGCTTCACCACCAGGCTGTCGAGCATCACGAAGCAGGTGGCCAGCGCCAGCAGCATCAGCGCCAGCCAGGCGGCGTAGACGCGGTCGAAGGCGCCGGAGTACTGGGTGTAGATGGCGTAGCTGAAGGCCTCGTAGCGCATCAGCGCCACGGCGCCGAAGTCGCCCAGTACATAGAGGGTGATCACCAGCCATCCGGCCATCAGTGCCGGCATCAGGTGGGGCAGGGTCACCCGGCGGAAGGTCTCGCCGCGGGAGTAGCCCAGGCTCCGCGCGCTCTCCTCGAGGTTGCCGTCGAGGCCTGCCAGGGCGGCGCGCAGATTGAGAAACAGGTAGGGAAAGGTGTAGAGCGACAGCGCCAGGGTAGCGCCCCAGTAGCCCTGCAGGCGCGGCAGCTGAATGCCGGTCAGCTGGGCCAGCACCCCGTAGTTGCCGCCCAGGCCGATCAGCGCATAGGCCATCACGTAGCCGGGGACCGCCAGGGGAATCACGCCGAGAACGGTCAGGGCCTTCTTGAAGCGGATATCGGTGCGGGTCACCAGCCAGGCCAGCGGGAAGGCCATCAGGGTGGTCAGCGCCACCACGCCGGCGGCCAGGGCCAGGGTGTTGAGCAGCAGCTGCAGGTTGCGGGGGCGGAAGACCAGGTCGAGGAGGGTGGCGCTGTCGGCCTCGAAGGCCCGCAGTCCCAGGTAGACCAGGGGCACCAGCATGGCGCCTGCCGCGATCAGCGAGGGCAGCAGGATATGCAGCGGTACGCCGCGCGGCAGCAGCCGGGGGAAGCCCGGTGCGCGGCGCGGCGTGGAGGTCTGGTGCGTCTGGTTCATGATGCCTCGTCAGTCTGGTCCTGCCGCCCGCAGGCGGCAGGGCGCGGCAGGGCCTACAGCAGCCCGGCGTCGCGGAGCAGCCTCAGGGTGCCCTCGAGATCGTCCAGGTCGTCCAGGTCGATCTGCGGAGAGACCTCCAGCAGGCGGTCGAAGTCCTCGAGCACCGGGTTCTGGATCACGTCGCGGGTGACCGGATACTCGTAGACGTTGCCGGTGAAGTACTGCTGGGCGGCGGGGGAGAGCAGGAAGCGCACGAACTCCACGGCGGCCTCCCTGTCGTCGCTGCTCTCGAGCACCGCGATGCCGGCCACGTTCACCAGGTTGCCGATGTCGCCGTCGGTGAAGAAGGCCTGCTCCACCGGGAAGTCGGCATCGGAGGCCAGGAAGCGCGGCAGGTAGTAGTTGTTGACCAGGGCGAAGTCCACCTCGCCATCGGCGATGCCCTGAACCTGAGTGCTGTTGTTGCGGAAGGTCACGGCGCCGTTGTCCTTCATGCCCTCGAGCCACTCCAGGGTGCGCTCGTCACCGTGCTCCAGGCGCATGGCGGTGATGAAGGACTGGAAGGAGCCGTTGGTGGGCGCCCAGCCGACACGGCCCTCGAAGCGTTCATCGACCAGCTCGAAGACGCTCTCCGGGAACTCCTCCTCGCTGACCCGCTCCGGGGAGTAGGCGAAGACCCGAGCGCGGCCGCTGGCGGCGACCCAGTTGCCGCTCTCGCTGGTGTAGATGGTGGGCAGCCCCTCGTAGATGTCGGCGGGCAGCTCGGCCAGCAGCCCGGCCTTGCTCAGCTCGCCCAGGGCGCCGGCGTCCTGGCCCCAGTAGAGGTCGGCCGGGGAGCGGCTGCCCTCCTCCTGCAGCAGCACCGCCAGCTGGGCGGTATCGCCGTAGCGCACGGCGACGCTGATGCCGGTGTTCTTCTCGAACTGGGCGATGATCGGTTCGACCATGGATTCGCCGCGCCCCGAGTAGAGGGTCAGGTCGGCGGCAGACGCCAGCGGGGCGGCCAGCAGGGTGGCGGCAACGGCGGCGGAGGCGAACAGTGACTTCTGCATGTCTGGGTGATCCTTTGGTTGGCTGTCTGAACGGGTCCGCTCTGCGGCGGCTCGAGTTCCACTGCCAGTCTTGGTCTATCGGCACGATAGCAAACTTCTTATCCGCTGCAAATGATAATGATACGCAAAAGGGTTTTCATGACATGCGTCAACACTTCTCCACCGCGGCGCGTTCATCACAACGCAAGGCGCCCGCCGTGGGGGACACGGCGGGCGCCAGGGAGCGCAGGGGGGGCGGCTTCAGTAGCCGAGCAGTACCCCGGGCAGGCCGGTGACCAGCACCGGGAAGAAGGCCATCAGCAGGCAGGCGAGCACGATCAGCGCCACGAAGGGCAGCACCGCCTTGTAGAGATCGACGATCTCCACCCCCTTGGGCGAGACCCCCTTCATGTAGAAGAGCGCATAGCCGAACGGCGGCGTCAGGAAGGATGTCTGCAGCACCACCGCCACCATCACCACGAACCACAGCACGTCGACGCCCATGTCGGCGACGATCGGCAGCATGATCGGGAAGCTGAGCAGCACGATGCCGGTCCAGTCCAGGAACATCCCCAGGATGAACACCAGGAAGAGCATGAAGATCAGCGCTCCCACGGTGCCGCCGGGCATGGCCATCACCAGGTCGTTGATCACCGTCATGCCGCCGCCCCGGGAGAAGACCCCGGTGAAGGCGGTGGCGCCGACCAGCACCAGCATCACCATGGTGGTGGTCTTGCCGGACTCGACCAGGGTCTTGAAGCAGGTGCTCGGCTTGCGGTCGCCGAAGATCAGGAACAGCAGGAAGGCGATGCCCACGCCGATGGCCGAGGCCTCGGTGGCGGTGGCGATGCCGGTGAACAGCGAGCCCAGCACGCCGAGGATCAGCGCCATGGGGGGCAGCACGTACTTGGCCAGCATGACCAGCAGCTGCCCGGTCGAGGTCTCGGCACGCTCCTCGGCGGGCACCGGAGGGCCGTAGCTCGGCTTGATAAAGCAGATCGTCAGCACATAGAGGGCGTACATGGTGCCCAGCATCACCCCCGGCACCAGGGCGCCGGCGAACAGCGCGCCCACCGAGACCGGCGAGTAGCTGGCCATCAGGATCAGCATGATGCTCGGCGGAATCAGGATACCCAGGCAGCCGCTGGCCATGATCACCCCGGTGCTGAGCTCCTTGTTGTAGCCGTGCTTGAGCATCGGGACCAGCGCGATCATGCCCATCACCGCGATGGAGGCGCCGACGATGCCGGTGGTGGCGGCCAGCAGCACCGAGACGATGACCACGGTGAGCGCCAGGCCGCCGCGCAGGTTGGCCAGCAGCAGGCGCATCACCGCGAACATCTTCTCGGTGACCCCGGAGTCGTTGAGGAAGCGCGCCATCAGCACGAAGAGGGGAATGGCCACCAGGACATAGTTGTCCATGGCGTTGCCGTAGATGTTATTGATGATGGTGCCGAGCACGCGCTCGCCGGGGCCCAGGTAGGCGCCGATGACGGCGACGCCGCCCAGCACGAAGGCCAGCGGGTGGCCCATGAACAGGCCGATCAGCAGCCCGCCGAACATCACCAGGGTGAGCAGTTCGGGACTCAGGTTCATGCGTTCTCCTCCCGCAGCTGCTGGATGGCACGGATGACGATGGCAATGGCCTGCAGGCAGATCAGGAAGGCCGCCACCACGATGACGCCCTTGATCGGGTAGACCGGAATCGACACCACCCCGTAGGTGGTCTCGCCGCGGCTGTAGGAACGCATGAAGAAGCTCCAGCCGAGCGTCAGCAGCATGTAGATGAAGGGCACGAAGAAGATCAGGTAGCCGAGGATCTCGACGACGGCCTGCTTCTTGCGCGAGAGCAGGCGCTTGAGCACGTCGACCTCGACGTGGGCGTGATGGCGCAGGCCGTAGGCGGCCAGCAGCATGAAGTGGGCGCCGAACAGCATCTTGGTGATGTCGAAGGCCCAGTCGCTGGGCCGCCCGGTAAAGAAACGCAGGGCGATATCGTAGAGCACCACCAGGGTGATGACGGCGATCAGCGGCGCGATGATCCGCCCGAACACCTCGTTGAGCGTATCGATCGCCTTGGCAATCGCATTCATGGGAACAGTCTCCGGCGTCGGAACGCAGGCCGCCCCGGGCGGGGCCGGGGCGGCGGGCAGGGGCCTTACAGGCAGGCTTCGATCTCTTCCAGGGACGGCAGGTCGTCCATGACGCGGCTCATGTTGAACGGCGCGGAGATATCACGCCAGGTCGCGTAGTGCTCCAGATAGCTGATCATGGAGTGGTAGACCTTGGCGTGATCCGGGTGCTCGCAGGCGCCGCGCAGGATCACTTCGTTGGTGATCCCCTGGATGCGCTCGAGCTCCTCCTCGGAGAGCGGATGGATCTGCACGCCCGCCTCGATGAAGTTCTCGGTGCCCTCGGTGGAGCCGCGCTCGGACCAGGCCAGCGACCAGGCCATGGTGGCGTCGGCGGCGATCTTCAGCTTCTCCTGGGTCTCCTCGGAGAGGGCGTCCCAGGCGTCCTTGTTGATCATCACGCCGAAGACGCTGGCGGACTGGTGCCAGCCGGGTACCGACCAGTGCTCGACCACCTCGGCGAAGCCGGCGTTGTAGTCCACGCCCGGGGTGGAGAACTCGGCGGCATCGACCACGCCGCGCTCGATGGCCTGGTAGATCTCGCCGCCGGCCAGGTTGACCTGGGAGCCGCCGAGCTGCTCGAGCACGCGTCCCTGGTCGCGGCCGGAGAGGCGCAGGCGCTTGCCGTCCAGGTCGGCCAGGCTCTCGATGGGCGTGCGGCCCATGAAGCCGGACTCGTTGTTGGTAATGCCGTAGGGCAGGTAGACCATGTTGTACTGGCCGTAGATCTCCTGGTAGAGATCCCAGCCGCCCCACTGCTGGATCCAGTTCAGGTAGTCCACGCCGTTGAAGAGCATGGTGGTGGTGGCCAGCGGCGAGAAGGCCGGGTTGCGGCCGGCCCAGTAGCCGGGCCAGTCGCCGGCGGCCTCGATGCTGCCCACCTCGGTGGCGTCGAACACCTCGGTGCCGGGCATCAGGGTGCCGCCGGCGCGGAACTCGATCTCGAGCTCGTCACCGGCCAGCTTGTTGACCAGCTCTGCCCAGTGGCGGTCGACCTGGATCAGGTCCAGGTTGTCCGGCCAGGTGGTGGTCATGGTCCAGCGCTCCTGGGCCTGGACGGTGGTGGTGAGGGCGGCCAGGGCCACGCCGGCGGCCAGGCCGGTGAGGGCAAATTGGGTCATCTTCTTCATGCGGTGCTCCCTGTACGGGTTATTGGTGTTGGTCGAGAAGACGTATCGAGTGCCGGAGCCGGCCCCTATTGTGTAACGATGGCGGGGCGGCGGCGCCTGCGGCCCGTGGTTGACCGGACGGGCAGGCTCGGCAGCCATGCCAAGCTAGCACGCTGCCGCTGTCATAATCGATAGCCTGCTGGCGACAGGGGGCGATCTGCCTGGATGGTGGCTGACAGAGGCGATGTTTCAGATTTTTTCTATTACTATTAGTGCTTTATATGTATTTCCTGTTGGCTTTTGCGGGGCCGGCAGCGTTGAATGAAGAGTCGCGGTGCGACCAAGGTCGTAGCCGTCCCGGGAGGAACGGCAAGCCGCACCTCGCGGCAAGCGCGCCGTCGAGAGATCCGGGGGAGACACGCAGTGGAGCAGGCCGTGGAGCAGATCGTGGAGCGGGCCGCCGACCTGGCGCGACGGCGCTGGCGCGGCCTGGTGTGGCTGACCGGTACCGCCGATGCCTGTCGCGAGGCGGCGCTGGCGCTATGGAGGGTCGGGCCCTGGCAAGCGCCGCTGTGGGTGGCCGCCGAGGCCCCTCCGGGGCTGGCCGGAGATGCCTGCCTGGCTCCCGGGCGGGCCAGGAGCCGCCTGGGCGGCGAGCAGGACCTGCTGGTGGTGGATGCGGTGTCCGAGGGTGCCGGCTTCGACCCCGACGCCTTCGGTGCCCTGGCAGGCACCCTGCGCGCCGGCGGGCTGCTGGTGCTGATGACCCCGCCGGACTGGGGCGCGCGCCCCGATGCCGACTACGCCCGCCTGGCCGAGCACCCGTTTCTGCCGGAGCGGCTCAGCGCCCGCTACCTGGCGCGCCTGGCGCGTCTGCTGGGCGATGCTGCCGAGGTGATCCGCTGGCGGGCGGGGGAGGCACCTCTCCTGCCGCCCCTGTGCGAGGCGGCCCCGGCGGTGCTGGCCCCCGCTGGGGATCCCGACTGCCTGACCGCCGATCAGGCCGAGGCGGTGGCGCGGCTGGTGGGGCAGCGTCGGCGGCGCCCGTTGGTTATTACCGCCGACCGCGGTCGCGGCAAGAGCGCGACCCTGGGCATCGCCTGTGCCCGCCTGCTGGCCGCCGGCGAGCGCGAGGTGCTGGTCACCGCCCCGCGCCCCTCGGCGGTGGAGAGCCTGTTCGAGCGCCTGGCGGCGCTCTGCCCCGAAGGGCAGCGCCAGGGCACCCAGTTCTGCCTGGCAGAGCGGCGGGTGCGCTTCGTGGCGCCTGATGAGCTCACCCGCCGGGCTCGCCTGGGCGAGGTCGGCGGTGCCGGCGCCCGGCTGCTGGTGGACGAGGCGGCGGCGATCCCTGCCGCCCTGCTCGGCGAGTGGCTGGGAGCCTTCCCGCGCATCGCCTTCGCCACCACGCTGCACGGCTATGAGGGCTCCGGGCGCGGCTTCGCGGTGCGCTTTCTACCGCGGCTTACGCGGGAGGCGCCCGGCTGGCAGGGCGTGCATCTGGGCGAACCGATCCGCTGGGCGGCGGATGATCCCCTGGAGAGGCTGATCAACCGGCTGCTGCTGCTGGACGCCGAGCCGGTGGCGCCGGCGCCGGAGGCTGAGGCGGTCTGGCAGCGGGTGACGCCCGCCGAGCTGGCGGAAGATGAACCCCTGTTGCGCTCGCTCTTCGGCCTGCTGGTGCAGGCCCACTACCGCACCACGCCTTCGGACCTGCGCCGCTTGCTGGATGGCCCCGGCGCCGGCATCGGGGCGCTGATGGCCGACCGTTCCCCGCTGGGCGTGGTGCTCACCGGCGACGAGGGGGGCTTCGATGCCGAGCTGGCCGAACGGGTGGCCCGCGGCGAGCGCCGCCCCCGCGGGCACCTGATGGCCCAGTCGTTGGCCGCCCATGCCGGCAGCCGGGAGGCGCTGACGGCCAGGCTGCGTCGCGTGGTGCGTATCGCCGTGGCGGAGCCCCAACGACGCGCCGGGCTTGGCTGGCGGCTGATCGAGGCGGAGGCGGAGCGGTCTGGCCGGGAGGGCATCGACCTGCTCGGCTCGAGCTTCGGCGCCGAACCCGGGCTGCTCGCCTTCTGGCGCTCCCTGGGATTTGTCACCCTGCGCCTGGGGCTGACCCGGGAGACCGCCACCGGAGAGCATGCGGTGATGGTGGCGCGCCCGCTGACCGAGCGGGGCGAGGCGCTGGTGGCAGGGCTCGCCGCACGCTTCCAGCGAGCCCTGCCGGGGCTCTTGGCCTTCGAGCTGTGCGAGCTGGAACCTGAGGTTGCTGCCGCCCTGCTGGCGGAAGGGGCGGGCCCGGCGCCGGGCGGCGATGACCGCCGCGACGCCGAGGATGTGGCCTTCGCGCAGCGAGAGCCGGCCCTGGCCCGTCCGGCCCTTCAGGCGCTGGTGCGCCACGCCCTAGCACGAGGCGTGCCGTCCGGTGACGCCTCGCTCTGCCTGCTGGTGGCCTGGGGGTTCCAGGGCGCGAGCGCCGAGCGGCTGGCCGCCCGGCTCGGCGTCTCCGGGCGCCGGGAGGTCACCGCCCGGCTGCGCCAGGCCGTGGCGGCGCTGCTTGCTGCCACTTCCCCTGCCAGCATGGGCTGAGTAAGGTAGGCCGGTTATCGTGGAGCAGACATCTCATGAACGAACATCTCGAACGGCTCGAGCCGCAGCCACTGTGGCGTCACTTCCGCACCCTTTGCAACACGCCGCGCCCCTCCGGGCACGAGGCGGCGCTGGTGGCGATTCTCGAGCAGTGGGCCGACGAACAGGGGCTCACCCACGACCGTGACGCCTTCGGTAACCTGCGCCTGTGCAAGCCGGCCACGCCGGGGTGCGAGGGCGCCCCCGGGGTGATCCTCCAGGCCCACCTGGACATGGTGCCCCAGGCCAATGCCGGCTCCAGCCACGACTTCACCCGGGACCCGATCCGCACCCGCATCGGCGACGACGGCTGGCTGCGTGGCACCGACACCACCCTGGGCGCCGACAACGGCCTGGGTGTGGCCGCGGCGCTGGCCATCCTCGAGGATGACACCCTGACCCACGGCCCGTTGGAGGCGCTCTTCACCCTGGAGGAGGAGACCTCCATGGGCGGGGCCCTGAATCTGGCCGAGGGGTGGCTTGCGGGACAGCTGCTGCTCAACCTGGACTCCGAGGACCGCGGCGAGGTCTATATCGGCTGCGCCGGCGGGGCCGATGTGGTGGTGGAGGCCCAGCTGCCTACCGCTCCTGTCGCCGAGGAGGAGGTCGTGATGCGGCTCGCTCTGACCGGACTGAAGGGCGGTCATTCGGGCATGGATATCCACAAGGGATTGGGCAGCGCCAACCGCCTGCTGGTGCGGGTGCTGCGCGCCCTGGAGGGCTGCGAGGTGCGCCTGGTGGACTATCATGGCGGCACCCTGCGCAACGCCCTGCCCCGGGAGGCCTTCGCCGTGCTGGCCCTGCCCGTCGACCAGCGCGAGGCGGCGTTGGCGCGGGTGGCGGCCCTGGAGGCGGAGCTGCGCGCCGAGCTGGCCGGGGTCGACGAGGGCCTGACGCTGGCGCTCGAGCCGTCGGAGCAGGCCGCCGAGGAGGCGCTTACCGCCCAGGCGAGCCACCTGCTGGTGGCGGCGCTGCACGCCGCGCCCTGCGGGGTGGAGCGCATGAGCAGCGAGGTCCCTGGGGTGGTGGAGACCTCCAACAACCTCGGGGTGGTCAACCTGGAGGCGGGCCGTTTCTACCTCTGTGCCCTGGTGCGCTCCCTGCGCGACAGCGCCACCGCCGACCTGGCCGAGCGCTTCAAGGCGCTCTTCGAGCTGATCGGCGCCCGGGTGCGGGTGGAGAACGCCTACCCGGGCTGGACGCCCCAGCCGGACAGCGAGCTGCTGGGGCGCTTCTGTCGCCTGCACCGTGAGCGGCTGGGCAGTGACCCGGCGGTCAAGGTGATCCACGCGGGTCTCGAGTGCGGCATCCTCGGCGGCAAGTACCCGCACCTGGAGATGATCTCCTTCGGCCCGCTGATCCGCGGCGCCCACTCCCCCGACGAGCGCGTCGAGATCGCCTCGGTGGCGGAGTTCTGGGACCTGCTGCGGGCCCTGGTCGGGGACCTGGCCCGCTGAAGGGGTCGCCATCGAGGCATGAACGACGACACCGCCCGAAGGCGGTGTCACGCGGTGCCGGATACTGCCGGCTGCTGCGGTGGCTCAGCCGAGGTAGGCGTTGAGCATCCAGACGGTCTTCTCCTGCTCGCGGATATAGTCCCCAGCCTGGGCGGCGGTGCCCTCGTCGTCGGCGTCGGAGGCCAGCGAGAGCAGCTCGCGCTGCAGTTCGATCAGGGTCTGGAAACCCTGCAGGGTGCCGCGCACGCAGGCCTCGCCGTCGGTGACATTCTTCTCCTCGGCGATGCGTGACATGGTCACGTAGTCGCTGTAGGCGTGCACCGGCTGATGGCCCAGGGTCAGGATGCGCTCGGCCACCTCGTCCACCTTGGTCAGCAGGTCGGTGTAGAGCTCCTCGAACTTGGCGTGCAGCTCGAAGAACTGCGGGCCCTTCACGTTCCAGTGGTAGCCGCGCACGTTCATGTAGAAGATCTGGTAGTTGGCCAGCAGCTCGTTGAGCTTCTCGGCCAGCTGGCTGGCGCTGCCTTCGTGCAGGCCGATGGTATTGGTGTTGCTCATGCGGATACCTCCTTGATCGCGATAGGAAAAGTGTACTCCGGCGCCCATACTTCGGTGGAGTCACTGGTGAACATGACCACCATAGCCGATTTTGATGAGATGCAGGTGAGCGAGGCGGATTTCAAGTGAGCTGGGTCAGGGCTTGCCCGCGGTGAAGAGTCGCACCGTGCTCTCGGCTCTGTCGGCGAGCAGCTCGGCGCAGCGCGCCAGCGCCTCCTCCAGTGGCATGGGGCCGTCGGCCAGGGCGAAGGCGGCGGTGATGCCTTCCTCGTAGGCCGCCTGCCAGCCCGGCGCCAGGCGGCCGGCCAGCACCGCCACGGGTACGCCCTGGGCGCGGGCCGCCCGCGCGACCCCGATCGGCGTCTTGCCGGCCAGGCTCTGGCCGTCCAGCTGTCCTTCGCCGGTGATCACCAGGTCGGCATCGGCCAGCAGCGCCTCGAAGCCCGCCTGAGCCATGATCAGCTCGATGCCGGGAGTGAGCTCGGCGCCCAGGAAGGCCCGAGCAGCAAAGCCCATGCCGCCGGCGGCGCCCGCGCCGGGAAGGTCGCGATGGTCCTGGCCCAGGGCGGCGGCGCTGACGTCGGCGTAGCGTGCCAGGGCGGCGTCCAGTCGTCGGACATCCTCGGGGCCGGCGCCCTTCTGGGGGCCGAACACCGCGCTGGCGCCGCGCTCCCCCAGCAGGGGATTGTCCACGTCCACGGCGGCCTCCACCCGAAGATGGGACAGTCGCGGGTCCAGCCCCGATAGGTCGAATTCGGCCAGTTCGGCCAGGGCCGCCCCGCCGGGGGGCAGGTCGCGACCGTCACGATCCCGCAGTCGGGCGCCCAGGGCTACCAGCATGCCGGCGCCGCCGTCATTGGTGGCGCTGCCGCCCAGGGTCAGCAGCAGCCGCTCGGCGCCGGCGTCCAGCGCCGCGCGGATCAGCTCGCCCACCCCATGGGTGGTGCTGTGCAGGGCGGTGCGCTCGGCCGGGGCCAGCGCCTGGATGCCGCTGGCCTCGGCCAGCTCCACGAAGGCGGTGCGGCGCTTGGGCAGCCAGCCCCAGTCGGCGCGAGTGGGGCGGCCCAGGGCGTCCTGTACGGTGATGCTGCGGCGTTCGGCGCCGGTGGCGGCCAGCAGGGCGTCCAGGCTGCCCTCGCCGCCGTCGGCCAGGGGGCACTCGATGAGCTGGAGGCCGTCTCCCAGGCGGCGAATGCCGCAGGCGATGGCGCGGGCGGCGGCGGCGGCGGGAAGGGCGTCCTTGAAACTATCCGGGCAGATGAGAATCTTCATGGAAGGCTCGCGGCAGGGGGTTGCCCCCAGCTTAGCGCCGAGGTGCGGCGAGCTGAAGCAGCGGCGTTCCCAGCGGCGGGTCGTCTGCGTACACTGCACGCCAGTGCACCCACAGGAGAGAGACCATGCGCCTCAGGCTGTGGCCCCCCGTATGGAACAAGGTGAGGGGCAAGGCCCTGGTCGGCGGCCTCGCAGCGCTGCTGCTGGCCGGTTGCCAGACCACCCCCTCCACGCTGCCGGTGGCGGAGCCCCGGCCCGCGGCGGCGTGCACCTGGCCTCTCGGTGACCAGGAGCCCAGGGCGCTGTTGCGTGCCTCCGTGGATGCGCTGGAGGCCGAGGGCTTCCTGATCCGCCATACCGACCTGGCCCTGGGCCTGGTGAGCGCCGAACGCACCCGCATCCTGCCGGGCTACGGCGACCGCTATGATCGCTGGGAGAGCCGCGGGGTGTTCGGCGGCCTCGGCCTCGGCGGTGGTCGCGGCGGGGTGAGCAGCGGCGTGATGATCGGCTTCGGCGGCGTGGGCAGCCTGACCCGGGATGCCACCCAGCTGGAGCGCGTCTCGCTGCTGGCCGGTGACGGCGAGGTGCGGATCAGCCGCGATATCCAGGTGATCGACTGGCGCGGCGAGCTCGCCGAGGCGCGCAGCGCCAGCAGCGCCGACTTCTGTCAGCGGCTGCGCGATGCCATCGAGGCCGGAGGTCGGCCATGAGTCGCTGGCTTGCCATGTCGCTGCTGGCTCTGCTGCTGACCGGCTGTGCGGCGCCTGCGGTGCAGGAGCCCCCTCGGGAGCTGGACTTCGCCTATGCCCCGGAGGCGACGCTGCGGGCGTCGGCCCAGGTGCTGATGGCCAACGGCTATGTGGTGCGCCACGCCGACGCCGAGCTGGGCCGCCTCGAGGCGGTATTCTCCCGCTGGCCCGGCTACCGGGTGCTGGTGGAGGTCTCCGGTGAGGGTGAGCAGAGCCGGGTGAGCCTGACGGCCAGTCGCGGCGGGAGGCCCCTGCCCCCCCAGACCCTGGACCTGCTGCTGGTGGAGATGCAGGAGCAGCTGGGCATGTGGCGCTGATGCCGTCAGCACATCCTGATGAGAAGAACCTTGAGAGATGCTGAAATGATGGACGACCTGCGACGCTATTGCCGCACGGCCGCCTTGGCCCTGCTCTGCCTGACCGCCAGCGGTCTGGCCCAGGCGCACCCCCACGGCTGGATCGATCTGCGCATGCGCCTGGTGGTGGACGACGAAGGGCAGCTGACCGGGCTGCATCAGTCCTGGCTGATGGACCCTTTCTACAGCCTGGTGGTCATGGAGGAGCTGGGCCGAGCGGGGGGAGAGGGCGGGCTGGACGCCGCCCTGGATCAGCTCGGCAGCGAGATCCGCGACAACCTGGTGCCCTACGGCTACTACACCGAGCTGCGCCTGGGCGATGACAAGCTGACCTTTGACCCGGTCAACGACTATACCGTGCTGGAGCGCGGCGGCCGGGTGGAGTTCATCTTCCTGCTGCCGCTGGCGGAACCCCAGCCGCTGGCCGGCCAGGCGCTGAGCTACCAGGTCTTCGACCCCACCTACTACATCGAGATGGTGCACGAGGACGAGAACGGCGTACCGGCCGAGGACTCGCTGCGGGTGGGCGGCGAACTCGACTGCGAGACCCGCATCCATCAGGCCGACCCCGACCCCGAGATGGTGATGCGCGCCGCCATGCTCGACGTCACCGACGAGGCCGAGCCGGGGCTGGGCCGCCACTTTGCAGAGACCGGGGAGGTGGTATGCCGGTAACGTTCAAGCGGCTGCTATGGCTGGCAGGCACTCTGCTGCTCACCCTGCTGGCCTGGCAGCTAGTGCTCCAGGAGGCGCTGCAGAGCCTCAGCTTCCAGCTGGTGGCCTGGCAGCGGGACTTTCACCGCGCCCTGACGATGGCGATCAGTGAGTTCTCGGGCACGCCCTCTTCTACCGCCTGGTGGGGGCTGCTCGGCATCAGCTTCGGCTACGGGGTCTTTCACGCCGCGGGCCCTGGCCACGGCAAGGCAGTGCTCGCTACCTACCTGGTCACCCAGGGCGGCGCGCGGCGCCGGGCGCTGGGGCTCTCCTTCGCGGCGTCGCTGCTGCAGGGGCTGGTCGCCATCGCCCTGGTGGTGGTGCTGGTGCACGGCCTGGGCTGGCTGACCCGCCAGGCCATGGGCAGCGTGGTATGGGTGGAACAGGCCAGCTTCATCATGGTGGCGCTGCTGGGGCTGTGGCTCTGCCTGCGGGCGGTTCGGCAGCTGCGGCGGCGACCGGCGCTTGCCGGGCATGCCCATGCCGTCGATTCCCATGCTTTCCATGCTCATGGCCATGAGTCCTCCCACGGTGAGGGGCGCCAGCATCACGATCATCGCCATGGTCATCAACACGGCCATCAACACGACCATCAACACGGCCATGACTGCTGTGGCGGCCAGCACCATGTGGACCCGGCGCAGGCCGCCGACTGGCGCACCGCCCTGGCCACGGTGGTGGCCATCGGCATCCGCCCCTGCAGCGGCGCGGTGCTGCTGCTGGGAGCGGCGACCCTGCTCGGCCACTTCCTGGTGGGTGTCGCCGCGGTGCTGGTGATGTCCCTGGGCACGGCGCTCACCGTCTCGGCGCTGGCGCTGGCCAGCGTCTATGCCAGGGATTGGGCGGAGCGCCGCCTGGCCCGCCAGGAGCGGGCGGCACGGGCCGGACGGCTGCTGCACTGGGCGTCGCTTGCCGGCGGTATTGCCATCCTGGCGCTGGGGGTGTCGCTCAGCGTGACCGGCGCAAGCCAGCCGTCCGGGGTGCCCCTGCTGGGGGACCCCGCGTCGCGCGGCGCCCCGGCGGCAAGCCCTTCCAGCGAGGGAGCGCCTCCTCGCCACCCCCTGGGCGGCTAGTCGAGGTCGAGCCCCTCCACCATGGCCAGCACCCGGTCACGCATGGCGGCCAGGGAGTCGAGATCGTGGCGGCGGGGCTCTCCCTGGCCCCATACCGGCCCGGGCCAGGCTTCGTCGTCCTGGTGACGTAGCACCAGGTGAACATGGAGCTGGGGCACCACATTGCCAAGGCTCGCCACGTTGAGCTTGTCGGCACCCAGCATCGCCTTGAAGGCGCATCCGATGCGGCTCGTCTCCCGCCACAGCTGCTGCTGGTCGGCCTCGTCCAGGTCGAAGACCTCGCTGACGCCCGGGCGTCGCGGAATCAGCAGCAGCCAGGGGTAGCGGGTATCGTCCATCAGGCGCAGCTGACACAGCGGCAGCTCGGTGATCGGGTAGCTGTCGTTTTCCAGGCGTTCATCGAGTCTGAGATCGGCCATGTCCTTTCCTCATGCCGGGTCGTGGACCTCCATCATGACACAGCGGCACGGCTCGAGTTCTACCCTGACACCGGCTATGCTGGCGCTTCTGCCCGGGCATCGTGACAAGGAGGTCCCATGACCCTGCTCGAAGCGCTGGCCCTGCTCGCCATCGGCGTAGTGGCCGGCTTCATCAATGTGCTCTCGGCGGGGGGCTCGATGCTGACCCTGCCGCTGCTGATGTTTCTGGGACTCTCCCCCCAGGCGGCCAACGGCACCAACCGGGTCTCCATCGTGTTGCAGAGCGTCGCCGCGGTGGCCAGCTTTTTCCGCGCCGGTGCCCGCCATGTGGGGCTCTCGCTGCGTCTTGCGGCGCCGGCGGTGGTGGGCTCGCTGATTGGCGCCTGGCTGTCGCTGCAGGTCAGCGATGCGCTCTTCGAGGCGATCCTGATCAGCGTCATGGCGGGGTCGGCGGTGCTGATGCTGCTGCCCCAGCCCCGGCTCGATACCCGTCCGCTCACCGCGGAGCGCCTGACGCCGGCGATCTATCTGGCGATGTTTGTCATCGGGCTCTACGGCGGCTTTATCCAGGTCGGGGTGGGGATCCTCTTTATCGTGGTGCTCTACCGCATGCTGAAGATCGACCTGGGCCAGGTGAACGCCTTCAAGGTGCTGATCGTGCTGCTCTACACCCTGCCGGCGCTGCTGGTCTTCGTCTTCAACGACCAGGTGCGCTGGGGCTATGGCCTGGTGCTGGCGGCGGGCAGCATGCTGGGGGCCTGGCTTGGGGTAAAGGTCAATGTGAGCCCGCGGGGGGCGCTCTGGGTCAAGTGGCTGACCATCGGGGTGATCGGCGCCATCATCCTGCGGCTGCTGCTGGGGTAGCGCGGCAGATCCCGGCCGGCAGTGCTAGATTGCAGAAGGGCATTTCCTGAAAAGAGGCAAGGAGGCAAGTCATGAAACGCACGATTGCGATACTGCTGCTGTCGCTGTTCGCTCTCTCGCTGCTGGCCGGCTGCAACACCATTCGCGGCGCCGGCGAGGATATCGAGGCGGGCGGCGAAGCGATCCAGCGCTCCACCTACTGAGCAACATCATGCTGTTATAGCGTCCGGAGTGGCCAGGCCGCTCCGGCATTTCGTCATGGAAAGATATGCAAAGATCAGGAGACAATATGCCTTTCAAGGCACTTTTTCCGGCCCTGGCCGGCCTGCTGCTGGCCGGCTGCGCCGGAATGACTTCCCCGCCGGCTCATGAATCGGCGCCCCCTCCGCCCCGGGTGGAGGCCCGCGCCGAGTGCGGCGCCGCCCAGGTCCAGGACCGCGTGGGGCGCGAGTACAGCGAGGCGCTGGGCGAGGCCATCCGCGCCGAGAGTGGGGCGGCCGCCATGCGGGTGATCCGCCCCGGCGACGCCGTCACCCTCGACTACCGCGCCGACCGCCTCAATGTGCGCCTGGATGACGATGACATCATCAGCGAGATCGGCTGCGGTTAGCAGCCAGGCCACCGTCATTCAGGTGACAGCGGGATAGGAAAAGGCCCCGGCAGCACAAGGTGCCGGGGCCTTCTGTCGAGGCGGTGGGATCAGCCGTAGGTGACCGAACTCGCGCCGGAATCGTCCTCCTCGGAAGTGGAGAAGCCGTCCATCGGCAGGCCGATATCATCCATCGGCTCGGCGGCGAGAGGATCATCGTTCTCTTCTGTCTCTGCTTCGGTTTCCAGCAGGTCGTCTTCACCTGTCAGCAAGATTTCGTCATCTTCTGCCTGGGCGAAGAGGCTGGTGACTTCTCCGAACTCTTCCTCCTCGGTTGAGCTTTCCCCGTTGTCGATATCGATCGTGTCGTCGGCAACCATGGCCATCATGAACTCGGCATCCGCGCTGCTCGCCGGTTCGCTATCGACGCCGGCACCGGAGGGCCGCACAAACACCGTCAGCTCGGCCTCCTCCACGCGGCCGTCCGGGTACGCCACCTGATAGGTAAAGGTATCGGAGAGCAGCGTGGTGAAGTGATCCAGCTCATCTGGCGTATAGGTGTAGCTGCCGTCGTCCTCGACCACCAGGGTGCCATGCTCGCCCTGCAGGGTGACCGGGCCGCCCTCGGTGCTCTCGAAGGTAGAGCCGTCGCTGGAGACGCTCAGCTCGAAGTCCTCGCCGCGCAGCACATCGTTCTCAAGCAGGTTGCCCTCGGCGGCGGATACGCTATCTACCGCAAATTCATCCAGCAGGGTTACGGTGGAGCTAAGGTCAACGCTGACGTTGCCGGCGATGCCCAGCAGACCAAAGTCGACATCCGCGCTGACTCGATACTCTCCCTCTGGCACATCTGCTAGCGTGAAGCTACCGCTTCCTCCGCTGCCCAACAGGCCGAGCAGCTGATTAGTATCAAAGCTCTGGTACGTGCTCCAGTTCCCGGGGCCACCGGTCTCGAAGAGTACTGTCACTCCGCCACCGACCCCGAGCAGGCTCCCGACATCGACATTGATAGAGACATCCTGCGTCGTGCCTTCAATGACCGTGAAGCTGTCGCTGACAAGGTTGCCACTAGTGCCTACAGGCAGTCCTAATACAACCCCAGTCCAGCTGTAGTCAATGGCATCAGTCATGTCGACGCCGTCTGCAGTGGCAAAGTCATACTCCACTCCGGCAAAGGCGATATCGCCCGCCGTGCCCTGGCCATCGATCTCGATGGTCAGGGTCGTCTCCGAGGTTACGCGGGAACCGTCAGGGTTGAAGGCGCCGTTGGTCACCGTATAGGTGAACACCTCCTCCTGGCCCAGGCCAGCGCGGGCGCCGGTGGCGTCGTAGGTGTAGCTGCCGTTTTCGAAGATCGTCAGCACGCCGTAGAGCCCGGCAATGGTGACGCCCTCACTGCCGCTGCCCAGCACCTCGACCATCTCGCCGTTGGCGTTCTCGACCCGGGTGACCACGCCACCCTGAGCGATACCGTCCTCGACGTTGCCGTCGCCCTCGCCGGTGATCACATTGCCGCTGAACGCGAGATCGCCATCGAAGGCGTACTCGGTCAGGGTGGTAGTCACCTCGGTGGACTGCAGCAGGGTCAGGGTATTGCTGACCAGCGCTCCGGCAACCGCATCGAGCACACCATCGACGAGACCACCCAGGCCCAGCACCGTCAGGGTATCGGTCAGCACATCAACCAGGCTATCCACGCCCAGGCCGTTCAGGGTATTGAGCGTTAGCTCGAGAATGCTGCGCACCGTGCCGGAGAGCACATTACCACCCAGGGCAGTATCGACGGCGTCGAGCACCAGCTCCTGGTTCTCCGGCCCCAGGATTACGCCGGCCTCGCCCAGCTCCTGCACGGAGAGGCCGGTGAGCAGGTCGGCGAGCGCCCCCTGGTCATTGCGTACCACCACGGTATAGTCGCCCGGCTCCAGCCCTGTGGCGGTAGCAGTCAGCGTATTGTCGCCGGTCAGGCCCAGCAGGTTGATTCCGGCCACATCCCCTACCAGCGGGTTGTCGGGCGTGGCCGCGGTGAAGACCACGTTGCCCGCGGCGTCGACCACCTCGATTACGAAGGCATCGGCCACCGCCACCAGCGCCGTCTGGCTGACCTGGATGGTCATCTCGCCCAGCTGATCCTCGCTGACCGTGAAGGGCACGCCGCTGATTTCGCCGGAGTCGCCCTCCAGCAGGCCCAGCACCTGGACGTTGCTCTCTGTCTGCGGCTCATTGACCACAGCGGACTGATTGCCCATATCCAGCTCGACGCTATCGGATTGGGCATCCAGACCCGGCAACGCCTCGCCGTCGATTTCAATGGTCAGGTTGGCACTCGCCTCATTGAGGCCGTCGGATACCGTATAGGTAAAGGTATCGGACTCGCCCAGGGAGGCGCGATCGCCGTTGGCGGCGTAGCTGTAGCTGCCGTCGGCGGCAATGGTCAGCACACCGTAGAGGCCGGCGATCTCCACCGAGCCGCCTTCTGGCATCATGACCGGATCGCCGGAGGGGTTGCCCTCGGCATCCAGGAGCTGAACCTGGGAGATCTCGCTTCCCGGCACCAGCTGGTCGGCTTCGTTGCCCTCACCTTCTCCGGTGATCACATTGCCCTCGACCGGCTGATTGGCAGCGAAACTGTACTCGGTCAGCGTGGTGGTGATGTCGGTGAACTGGAAGGCCGTCAGCGTATTGCTAAGCAGTGCCTCGGCAATAGCATCGACAACCGTATCGAGCACACCCGTTATGCCCAGCCCATCCAGTGGCCCGGTCAAGATACCGACCAACTCGCCGGCGCCAAGCTCCGTGGTGCCATCAAGCAGCGGTTCCAGTATGTTTCTAACAAAGGTGCCCAGTCCGAGATCAAGCCCAGGGATTAGCAGGTCGGCATTGAGCGCATCTTCGACAGCATCTAGCACCGCCTCCTGATTATCAGGGCCCAGCACGACACCAGCCTCACCCAGTTCTTCGAGCGTTAGCCCCTCCCCGAGCAGCCCTGCAAGCTCACTCTCCTCATTGCGCACGACCACGCTGTACTCGCCCGGCGCAAGGCCGGTCAGTACCGCGGTCAGGGTGTCATCACCGGTCAGGCCGAGGATTTCCAGACCACCGACATCCCCCACCAGCGAGTCTTCGGTGCCCCCCACATAGACCAGGTTGCCACCTTCGTCATAGACCTCCACCCGGAAGGCATCGGCCACTGCCACCAGCGCCGTCTGCTGGACCTGCAGTGCCACCTCGCCGGTCTGCCCTTCTGCCACGGTAAAGGTGGTGCCGGAGAGTTCGCCACCTTCACCCTCGGCGACACCCAGCACCTGAACGTTTTCCTCGGTTTCAGAGGGGTAGACGGTGACGGACTGCTCGCCCAGATCCAGCGCGGCGGCATCGTCGAAGGCATTCAGCTCGACGATCGTGACGGCGCCCAGCGAGCCCGGCGGGCTGGTCAGCTCACCCACTGTCTGACGGGCGATCACGGCGCCATCGGCATATTCGTCAGCGGAAAGCTCGAAGCTGTCGCCGTCGCCTTCGATCCAGTTATTGCCACCGTCGATGGAGTACTCCCAGGTGGCGCCGGCTATCAGGCCGCCCACCTCGACGGTGCCGTCGCTGGTGATGCCATCGCCATCGATACCGGTATCGTTGGCCAGCGTCAGGGAGAGTACCGGAGGGGCCTGGGGCGCAGTGGCCTCCGTGGGCGCCGACTCGTTGCCCGCTTCGTCGGTGGCGGTAACGGTCACCTCTTCCCCATCGGTCAGCGGCTCGTCCAGCTCGATGGTGTAGCTACCGTCTTCATCGGCCGTAGTACGGCCCAGCTCGTTGCCGTCGTCATCACGCACGATCACGGTGCTGCCCGGTTCGGCCTCGCCACTCACGGCATCGCCGGCGTCATTGAACGCCGCCGTCGGAGCGTCCGGGGCGGTGGTGTCCACGCTCACCGCGCCCAGCTCGCCGTTGTCACTGGTGTTGCCGGCTTCGTCGGTCTGGCGGGCCAGGACCTCGCCGTCGGCGTAGTCGCCTTCCGGCAACTCAAAGCTGTCGCCTGTGCCCTCGGTCCAGCTGGCACCGCCATCGGTGGAGTATTCCCAGGTGGCGTTCTCTTCCAGGCCGCCCACATTGACGGTGCCATCGCTGGTCACGCCGTCGACGTCACCGGTGTCGTTAGCCAGCGCCAGGGTCGGAGCGTCCGGGGCGACAGTGTCGATGGTCAGCGTAAAGCCGGTGCTGTCCGCGGAGACGTTGCCGGCGGCATCGGTGGCCGTGGCGGTAAACGTGACGGTGTCATCCGCCAGCGCCGGCACCTCGAAGCTCCAGTGGCCGTCTGCATCGGCCGTAGTGGTACCGATCTCGGTACCGTCCTGGAACACAGTCACGGTGCTGTCTGCCTCGGCGGTCCCTTCCAGGGTCGGGGTGCTGTCGTTGGTGACATCGCCGTCGGCCAGATCGCCGGCCGGCTCTACATCATCCACGGCGCCTGTGATGACCGGAGCGTCCGGGGCGGTGGTGTCCGGCGCGGTGGCGGTGGTCGGGTCGGACTCGTTGCCGGCCGCGTCGGTGGCGGTGACCTCGACTTCCTCGCCGTTGGTCAGCGGCTCGTCCAGCGTGACGGTGTAGCTGCCGTCCTCGTCGGCGGTGGTGCGGCCCAGCTCATTGCCGTCGTCATCGCGCACGATCACGGTGCTGCCCGGCTCGGCCTCGCCACTCACGGCATCGCCGGCGTCATTGAACGCCGCCGTCGGAGCGTCCGGGGCGGTCAGATCGAGCTCGACGCTGGTGCTGGCGGTCAGCTCGTTGCCGTTATTGTCGGTGGCGGTGGCCTCGATGGTCAGCGGACCATCGGTCAGCGTGCTGACGTCGATATCCGTCACGCTGTAGCTGCCATCGGCGTCGACGCTGGCCGTCGTGGTGACGCTGTCACCGTTCTGGTCGGTGATGGTGATCGCCACCTCACCGCCTTCAGCCACATCGGCGCTGGTGCCGTCGATGTCCACGCTGGCGGCGTCGTTATCCACGCTCGCATTGACGGTCAGGTCCGCGTCCAGCGCATCCAGCTCGACGGTGACCGTGGCGGTCAGCTCGTTGCCGTTATTGTCGGTGGCGGTGGCCTCGATGGTCAGCTCGCCGTCGCGCAGGTCACTGACGTCGATATCCGTCACGCTGAAGTCACCGTTTTCATCCACGCTGGCCGTCGCAGTGACGCTGTCACCGTTCTGGTCGGTGATGGTGATCGCCACCTCACTGCCTTCGGCGACATCGGTGCTGGTGCCGCTGATGCTGATAGTTGCCGCATCATTGTCGACTTCGGCTTCCACGGTCAGATCGCCATCAGCATCGGCGTCGGCATCCGCATCGGCATCGGCATCGGCATCGGCATCGGCATCGGCATCGGCATCGGCATCCGCGTCGGCGTCTGCATCCGCATCCGCATCCGCGTCGGCATCCGCATCGGCATCCGCGTCGGCGTCTGCATCCGCATCCGCATCCGCATCGGCATCGGCGTCCGCATCGGCGTCGGCATCAGCATCAGCATCAGCATCAGCATCAGCATCAGCATCCGCGTCGGCATCGGCGTCTGCATCCGCGTCGGCATCCGCGTCGGCATCCGCATCGGCGTCGGCATCCGCATCGGCGTCCGCATCGGCGTCCGCATCGGCGTCGGCATCCGCATCGGCGTCGGCATCGGCATCGGCATCGGCATCGGCGTCCGCATCGGCGTCGGCGTCGGCGTCGGCGTCAGCATCGGCATCGGCGTCCGCATCGGCGTCCGCATCCGCGTCGGCATCGGCATCGGCATCGGCATCCGCGTCGGCGTCTGCATCCGCGTCGGCATCCGCATCCGCGTCGGCATCCGCATCCGCGTCGGCATCGGCATCGGCATCGGCGTCGGCGTCGGCGTCGGCGTCTGCATCCGCGTCCGCGTCGGCATCCGCATCCGCATCCGCATCCGCATCCGCGTCGGCATCGGCATCCGCATCCGCATCCGCGTCGGCATCGGCATCTGCGTCAGCATCAGCGTCCGCATCGGCGTCCGCGTCGGCATCGGCATCCGCATCGGCGTCCGCGTCGGCATCGGCATCGGCATCGGCGTCGGCGTCGGCATCCGCATCTGCATCTGCGTCAGCATCAGCATCCGCATCCGCATCCGCATCCGCATCCGCATCCGCATCCGCATCAGCATCCGCGTCGGCATCGGCGTCTGCATCCGCATCATCCGCTGCAGAGCTGCTGCTGCTGGCGACTGCTGCTATAGCAGCGGCGCCTAGGCCTGCTGCTGCAACCGCGAAGGGTAGGGGGATCGGGGCGGCACTGCTGTCAGCTGTCTCATCAAGGAATATGTACTCCACCGGCTGAAGACCGTTGCTCATCGGCTGTGGGAAGGTGGCGGCGACCAAGCGGTCGTTGTCATCCAGGAAGTAGAGCTCGCTGGCTTCTTCGTCCTCCAGGTAAAAGTTCAGAATCCTGAAGGTTTCGCCTGACTTGGTCTCGACCAGGAGGTCCTGGCCCTCCCTCACGATGACATGCACTTCACGAAAGGAGAGCTCCAACAGCACCTTGCTTGGTTCGCTCAGGGGAAGGGCTTCGCTGAACTCATGGAGCCGCCCATGCGCTGAGGGGTCGCTCTGCAGGGGGCTGATGCTGGCGCGAATGGACATGGTGGACTCCTTGAGCTGGGGATCTTCGTATCCCGATGGTAACTGCTTTCTTGTTAAATGTAATGCTCGGGTTGGGCAAAATCGCTGCCCTTTCAAGCTAGCACAGCCAGCACAAGGCTCTAGGCACCTTCATTCTCTTCAGGAGCGTCATGCGGCTCTAAGAGCAGGGTGAGTGGCGGCGAAGCTGCGGTGATTGTTCTGGTGCCAGATAAAGTCATTAAATTGCTTGAAATTGTTAAACGCTTTATTTTTTGGTTATTTGAGATCGCAATTTATGTTTCTATGTAATATTGCTTTGTTGCTGGTGTTGTTTGGCAGAGCCTTTCAGTTCAATACTATGCGCTTTAATGTTCCATGTTACGTTACATTTATGAGGGGTGTTCCTTTTCGAATGAAACATGGCTTGGTTGAAAAGATGGCCCATGGTTATTAGACAGTGTGCAAGGCAATGAGGATGTTTTGTTTTTTATAATAAAAACAATGTCTTGCCACTTCCCATTCAAGCTTTTGGCGCATTACAACCCTGTTGATAAGGTGATGCCCTGATTTTTTTCTTTTTGGCATGAAGCTTGCTTGCTTATGAGTGGGGTTGGTGAAAAACTTCTCCTTGCCCCAAACGGTAATTAAACGAAACGATCGAGGATTTAGACATCATGGCGATTTCGACTCTGACCGGTCTGGTTGATGGTCTGGTAGGCGGCGGCGAAGAAGGTGGCCTGCTGGGCGGGCTTGTAGGTGGAGAAAGTGGTCTGCTGGGCGGCCTGCTTGACCTGGGCGGACTGGGCGGTGGCTCCAGCGTTGATGCCGTGGCGGTTGGTAACGCTGCTGCACTTAACGCGGACGGCCTGGTCAACAGCGTGATTGATGGCATGAATGGCCTTGTCAACACCACGCTCAACACCACCTTCGACGGCGTGCAGGGGCTGGCCGAGAGCACCATCGTCAGCAGCGCCGGCGCCATGAACTCCGTTGCAGAGAGCGCCATTGCCTTTACCGAGCAGAGCAGCACCAAGGCTTTTGACTCTGCAGGCAACCTGGTCTCTGAAAGCGCTACTCTGAGCACAGCGCCCGGCGCCGAGATCATGCAGAGCTATGCTGCCGAGACCCTCGGTCCGCTGACTGCCGGCGTTGGCAATGGCATCGACGGCATGCTGAGCGGCGTTGGTGAAGGGGCCGGCCAGGCCATGGCTAACCTGGGCAGCGGCATTCCGGAAATGCTGCCGGGCACCGTG
>WPCG01120037.1_pt1 | contig 25499 bp, 24 predicted proteins | sample 5403311 | NCBI WGS metagenome assembly WPCG01 (sample SAMN12869467, study PRJNA574797) | sludge metagenome | isolation source: wastewater treatment of Control | place: China:Beijing | collected 2019-05-17 | reverse complement strand
GAGCTTGAATTAGCAAAGACAACCTTTAACATAAAGTTTCCTAAAGATTGCACTGTTCTCGGTGTAGTAAGAAGATATCCCGTGGGTGTTGGCCGTGATGCTATCAAACACAACCCAGTAACAACCATCATCTACGAAGATTATTATTGTCCTAAGAAAACGATTGGTGTTATTCATGTACCTGAGTTTAATGCATTACATCAAGATTTTGGTTATCCTCTAGTAAAGACAGATAACTTCAGAAACATAACGATTGGGTCTCGTTTTGAGAAAGGCGATGTTCTAGCAGAATCTCCTGCAGTTCATACAACGCCTAATGGAAATATTTATGGTATCTCAGTAAACGTTAATGTGGCGTATCTGAGCCACCCTGCAACCATTGAAGATGGTTTCGTTGTAAGCGAATCTGCATCAAAACGATTCACTCCAACAATCTATAACAAGATTAGAGCAGGATGGGGTAGAAAGTCTTTTCCTCTAAATATCTACGGAGATGAAAACCATTATAAACCATTCCCTGATGTAGGTGAACCAATACGAGATGACGGAATCGTAATGGTACTAAGGGATTTTGATGAGAATCTTGCAGTTGCCAATATGAGTCCACGGGCTCTAATGGAAGTAGATGGGATATTCGATAAACCCATTTACGGAAAACCGGGTGCTATCATTAAAGATATTAACGTCTTCTTTGATGATCGTCTCAATCCTGCGTATACTCCAACGGGAATGGAAGAACAACCCAAGAAGTATTATGATGCATTATGTAACTACTATAAAACGTTTGTAGATGAATATAATCGCATTCGTAAAAGGCGTGGAGGAAAGGTTAGTATTACGCCTGAGTTTCAATCGCTGTTGGTAGAAGCACAATACCATCTTCCAACTCCAATGAGTCAGCGGAAGCTAACTAGGATGTATCGGTTGGAACTTCTTGACGAATGGGATGTTGAGATTACATTCGAAGAGAAACTACAAACAGGCGAAGGAAACAAGCTCAGTTGCTTTTGGGGCGGTAAAGGCGTTAACTGTAGGAATGAACCCGACGAAAACATGCCTGTGGATAAACATGGAAACCGTGCAGATGTAATCGTTTATGGCGCATCAACATTTGGTCGATCTAACTATGGTCGTTTCTATGCACAGTTCTTTAACGCTACAAGAAGAGATCTTGTTCATCGATTGAGGAAAGAAGCAGGATTTGTTGATTTCAATAGAAAGTTCACATTAGAAGAACTTTCTGTTTTGGATAAGAATCCTGAGTTTGTTCGATATGCATGGCAAGAACTTCTGGAGTTTTATAGCATTATTGTACCACTTCAATATGAAGGACTCAAGAATGATCCAGATCCATTAAGTCGTGTGAAGCTCACTTTACAATCTGAAGGATTTCTATATTCTCCTCCCGATAATCCAGTAAATAACTACGATGTTGCGTCGAAGATTAGATATAGTCGATTCTGTCCGCTTTATGATAAAGTAGAACTCACAGACATCGTTGGAATTAGAAGAGAATCGGAAGTTCCTGTACTGATTGGAGAGATGCCTTTTATCTTCCTTGAAAAGACAGGAGAGGATTGTAGTGCAGTGGCTTCTGCTAAGACCCAGTCGTTAGGTGTCATTGCGAAGCTTAATAACTTCGATAGAAATACCACGCCCATTCGTCAAGCATCGGTTCGAGCTGCAGGGGAGTCTGAAACACGAAACTATATTAGTACGATTGGTCCAGAAGCTACAATGAAGATTCTGGAGTTGTCTAATAATCCAACAACACATGAAGCCCATTGTGAAAACATATTGGATGCAGAGTATCCATCCAATATGGAACATTGCGTTGATTGGAGTATACATCCATTAGGGGGATCACGACCTGTTAAGTTTACAGGACATGTATTAAGATGCAGGGGGATGGAGATGGTTCGAGATGTTGATCTCGAAAATACCGTAACGGAGGCTAACTGATGTTGAAGTATAACGCCAGAGATATCCTTAAACTATCAATGGATGAACTTTGGAATTTGCCAGAGAATAGACACGTTCTGGTTTTCGATGATGGGGAAATCGAAAGCCATACAAGGTCGACAATTAGTTCGGCCTTGTTGTGGCATCCACTAAGACAGATTCAAGGTCCTCTTAAAACAAGTCATGCATTCGGTACTACGGTTCGATTCACTGGAAAGAACCAAATCAAGATACTGGAAAACATTATCTTTGATATTCATGATACAAACCCCATGGGGATTGATAGTGAATACTTGATGATGTTAACTGCCCAGACAATTAACATTGCTTATAATGAGTATGTTTCTCGTCTGGGTGGGTGGATGGCAACAATGAGTTTGTTTGACGTATTCGATGTGATGGAACATCCCATCACACAAGAAGCCAGGAAACTCGTTGGTCCTACATCGGTTGATATCAACAGAGCCTATGAGAAATTCAATACACTGTTTGATGAAACAGATGAACTTGCAGGTAATCCAATTGTAGATGGAAGACGATCTGGCATTATCCGTAAGAATATGCCAGACCAAGCATTCATTGCAGAGGGGTATAAAACAGACATTGATAGCACCATCTTCAAGAGACCAATTACCGAAGGACTGATCAGGGGTGATGCAAGTCTATATAGTCGTCTTATTGAATCAAGAGGTGGTACTAAGGCTCTAATCTTCAACAAAGAACTTCTTAAGAAGACTGAGTACTTCAACAGGAAGATTCAGTTGATTAGTCAGTATGTTGCCAACCTTCATATGGAGGATTGTGGAACGACTAGATTAATTAATTTCCCGATGAATGAGCGAAGACTTAAACGCGCTATTGGGAAATATTACATTGATGAAGATGGTGTTGAGAAAGTAATCAACGGGAAAGAGAATCACCTTGTTGGTAAATATGTCAGGATGCGTTCGGTATTGGGATGTATGCATCCTGATCCTGTAGGGATCTGCTACAAGTGTTATGGTACTCTAGCATTTAGTATTCCTAAAGGAACCAACATTGGTGACAATAGTGCTCGTGATGCTGGTGATAAAATCACTTCATCTGTGTTGTCAACAAAGCATGAAGAGGCAAGTGCTCAGGCAGATAAAATCAAATTGGGTGCTGAAGAAGCCCGTTATCTTTATGATGGAGGAAATGAGACACTTTTCTTCAAGAAGAAATATGCCGGTAAGAAGATAACCCTAACTGTTAACAGAAGAGAAGTTCAGCATATGGCTGATATTCTTTTCCTTAACGAATTGGAAGATTATCCAATTACTTATGCAAGTGAACTAACTAACCTTCGTATCGAAGTCGATAATGGTATTGAAGGAAAAGAAATCAGTAGACTTCGTGTTTATGTCTATAACCGAAAAGCAAGTTTCTCTACGGAGGTATTAAAATATCTTAAAGAGAAGAAGTGGGAATATTCAGAACAGGGAGATCAACTCATCTTCGATATGAGTGGTTTTGATTTCAATAAACCTTTCTTGGTGTTGCCGCAACGTCATGTGAATATGTATGAGGTAATGAAACGATTCCAGACGTTCTTGCATTCGGGTGTGGACAGTGAAGACGATAAACTTGCAGCAGGTCTTAATATAAGTAGGAAAGGAAAGAGAACATTTCTTACTTCATACAAAGATCCTGTAGATGCATTGGTTGCTTGTCTGGATCTCATTAATGAGAAACTGGAAGTTGACCTTGTGCATTGTGAGATACTCGTTTATGCAATGCTGGCTAGGAATAGGTATAACAAAGACTATCGTCTACCTAAACCTGGCTTGGATGGAGAATTTGAGAAGTATAGTGAGCTAATGACCTATAGAAGCCTATCGGCAGCACTTGCTTATGAAAAGCAGGATAAGCCATTGGTTAATCCAATTGTCTTTACGGATAGGAATAAAAACCCACATCCGTATGATCTCCTTGCTATAGGGGGTGCTGACCAACAAAGTTAAAAGGAGATACAGGGACTCTATCTTGATCGGTAGGGTCCCTTAGACTTATATGACGACAATCACATTGGAGCGTTATTCCCACGGAACGAGAGTAACCGGAATTAATGAATCAAACATAAGACAGATTACAAGCTATCTTGAGAAGCTCTCTCTTAAAGAACCAACTAAGGATAGATTTGGTCGAATGGTAGATGTACTTAAGAAGAAGTACTATGGAATGACCAAGGATAAGAAAGAGCTTTTTATCCATAGAAACACAACAGAGAATTTCATTCTTTTTTTGAAAGAAATCGGATACGAAGTTGGACAGAATGTAAAAATAAAAGAAATAAAGCCGCCATTGGTTATACAGCCTGTGGATCTATATGTAAAGGATTATTTTGTACCTAAGGATTATCAGGCTCTTTGTATTGAAGATATGATGAAGCCTATATATAGTTCTAGATTAGATCTTTATACTGGCGGTGGTAAACTTCAGCCTCTATCCTCCAAGATCTTAACTCCTACTGGTTGGAGTACTATGGGAGAGATGCATGTCGGTAAAGAGATCCTTGCTCCTGATGGAACCGTTACTAAAGTAACCGGTGTTTTTCCTCATGGTAGACAAAAAATATTTAAAATTACTTTTGTGGATGGACGTAGTACTCGGGCCGGTGGTGAACATTTATGGAAGATTTTTGATGGAAGAACTGGCCCTGATTATGGATGGAGGGTTGTAAATACCCTGGATTTGATTAACCTCATGAACGGACCTCATAGTAAACGCTTTCATGTTCCCTTAATAATTCCATATGAATCAGATGATATTGAATTACCAATCGATCCTTATACATTGGGTGTTCTTTTGGGTGATGGTGGTCTCTCGGGCGGTTCGATACAAGTGACTAAGCTGGATGAAGAGGTTTTTGATAGGATAACTCCTACTCTTCCCGATAATCTGGAATGGTCTGGTAGAACCACTGATGGTAAGTCTAGAGTGATTCGATTTAAAGAAGGAGTCGATAAAAAGAAAGAGACCAATATTCTTAAAGAGGTTCTCATGGAACATGGTCTTATGGGTACCCGTTCATGGGAGAAGTTTATCCCCGCTGTTTATTTTAAAGGATCTGCCAATCAACGTCGTGCCTTGCTTCAAGGACTGATGGATACTGACGGTACTTGTGGTAACACCAAAGATCGGACGGGGGGGACTTCTTCATTTTGTTCAACCAGTTATGAACTTGCTAAAGGTGTTCAATATCTTGTTCGTTCTTTGGGCGGAATTGCCAAGATTGTGGTTAAGGAGAAGTTCTATACGCACAGCGGTGTCAAGAAACTTGGACGGGTTGCATATCAGGTTAACATCAGACACAAAAAACCCTCGGAGCTATTCTCACTTCCTCGTAAGAAGGATAGGACTAATGACAATAACCAATATGCAGCCAACCTAAGACTCAGAATCGAGAAGGTTGAATTGGACGACTATGAGGAGGCACAGTGTATTTCTGTAGCACATCCCGATAGACTCTACATCACTGATGACTTCATTGTAACTCACAATACTTACTGTGCATTGCAAGTTGTGTCGAACGTTGGAGAAAGATTGGTTGTAATGCTCCAACCCAAGTATTTCGGCTTGTGGGAGAAAGCATTCGATGAAGTTTATACTAATGGTCCGTCTATCGCTCGATATGTGTCTGGATCTAAACAGTTAAAAGAACTTATTGACGATGGTTTAGCCGATAACATCAATCATGAGATCATTGTTATAAGCTCAGTGACCTACAGAGCCTATATAGACGCTTATGAGGAACATGGTAAGCACATTGCCAAGATTGGCTATAACGTCCCTCCTACGCGCTTTCACGAAGCTATAGCAGCTGGTATTCAAATTAACGATGAATATCAAGAAGACCCTGGATTGGCTTTTAGAGTAGATATATTTACCAATATCAAGAAACAAATCTATCTCTCAGCTACCCCCTATACAGGGAACGAATATGTAACCAAGATGATTGACGTGGGACTCCCTAAGGAAACATTATGTAGAGTTCCAGATTTTAATAAATATATTAATGTTGTTGCATTGATGTATAATGACAACGTTAGTCCTAGGGATTATCTAACTCCATATAAAAATACCTATAACCATGCAAGATATGAGAAGATCATGATGCGTAATAAAAAGCGTTATGATGCCTATTTTGATAAGGTTAAAAGGGCAATCAATGGACTTTATCTTAAAGATAAGATGGACGGGCAGAAGCTACTGGTTCTGTGTGCTTTTGTTGAATTCATTGATAAGATAACAAGGGATCTTAAAAAGGCGTATCCTGATTTAGTTATTAATAGCCATGTTGCAGGATCTGACTTTAACCAACTAAAGCTTAACGATATAACTGTATCTACGATTAAGTCTGCAGGTACTGGTGTTGATATTGTTAATCTTAAAGAAACGTTACTTCTTCAAGCAGTTGGTTCGAAGAAAGATAATATTCAGATTCTAGGTAGAACAAGGGTATTGAAGAATTATCCGGGCGTTGATCCTAGATTAAGTTACATGGTTTGTATGGATATTCCTCAACATTTAAGATATCATGAACAAAAGAAAATGGACTTTGAAGGAAGAATTAAATCCTTTAGAGTTTCTAGACTTTAAACATTGGAGATAAAAGATGGAAGATTTTGGTGTTAAACAAAGCCTTGTTATCGGGAAAGAGAAACTGGATGCATTCCTTAAAGTTTATTTGGAAGCAAACAGTAACGATCCAGTAACAGAAGAGATGTTGGGTCAGTTCTATGATATCGGAGATATTCATCTAACACGCTTTGTTATCTTTAAGAACTTCTTTAAGATTGAAACTCCATTTGCTCCTTTTGTGCTTGAGGTTAAGAACCCAAGGGACGAGGGCGATTATGTAACCTATGTAGAATCGCTTGCAAAGGCCCTAGCAGAGTTTCTAGAGGTTCCTCAATACGGTCCTGAGATAATGGGTTGTCTTTACAAGAATGGTCTTACAGGAAGGATGGAAGGGGGGTTGATGTTCTTTAACCCCTTGACTGAATCGAGTAGTGTTTTTGATCAACCAGAGTAAGTGACATAAACCCCTCCCTTAGCTGGGAGGGGTTTATTTTGTTAAGGAGTAATTATGGACAATATTCCATTTAAAAGAAAACTAGGTAATGTATTTCATGTCGAGGGACATGGCAATATTAATGTCCCCTATGGTATCAGTCTTGATCGATATAAAGGTTGTCTCACAATTGATCGATTTCGATTTCCCGATGTTAAAGGACATAGACGATTCTATTATTGGAAACATTATACAAAACCAATTCAATGTTTAAATGCAATCATTGATGTAATAAACAAACTATCGAAGATTAATCAAGTTGACATTCATAAACACAAACGCAAAACCGCACGAGTTATTTATGGAGTTGAACTATTAGATGGAGTTACAGTACAAGATCAAAGAGATACTCACAATAGATTAAGATTTAAAGTTTCTAAAGGAAGTCATGAGAAAGCAGTATTCTTTAATGTATCTAGTAAGTTTGTTAAAGATGAAGGATATATTGCTAACATGGCAATGAAAGCAAATGAATGTAGAAAGCTATTTTTAGATAAGTGTAAATAACTTGATTCAACTATATCAATTAAAGAATTATTAATCTAGCTAACACTATAAACCCTCCCCGATTAAGTGGAGGGTTTCTTTATATTCTTTTTTTTTCTTTATTAAACCCAATGATTTGACTATTGAATCATTATTTTCTTATAAAGGAAACAACCATGTCTTTATTAATATTATTCCCTACGGGGAATACTGCAGAGAATAATAAATTAACATTACCCCCTGATTTTATAACAATGGATACCGAAGGCGGTTCGTTAAGACAGCATGATGGAATAACCCAAGGGGGGTATATCCATCATGCAACATTCCCCCCACCCCCCTTCCAGGGAGAGGTTCCTGTAACTGAATTAATCAACGGAATTGATCTTGCAACCCTAGTGGGTTTGACTGCAGGAACTGCAATAAACGATAACGAACCCTGGTTAAAGTTTTACGACGAAGTCGATAGAAAAACAAAATATATATCCAAAAAACCCTATCGATATAATTTATCATGGGATCAGCTTAATGCAGTAGGTATTGTGAGCGGTAAACAAATAACCATTGGATCGAACCAATATATCTGTAGATTAATTAAATCGGGAACAACTGATCCAATGGATGCAACTTCAGGTTATGACACCGAACCCACACACGGTTCCGAATGGAATAGGCTAATGTATCGTATTACGGTAGGCGGTGCGAACGATGCTGTTTACGTTACATCAACATCTCTAGGAGATTGGGCGCAATATATGCCTGATGAGTTAGGATTGTTAAATAATGGACAACATAGTTGGTGTCAGGAAATATCAGAGTTTAATAGTGTTAATCGCATAACACGTAACAACGGTAATATTTCTTATATAAATTCTTTTGTTTCTTCCAATATCGTAAATTTAAACTTAGGTTGGCGACCCCTTCTTGAATTAGTTGAATAAACAATATAAACCCCTCCCTTAGTTGGGAGGGGTTTATTCCATATTTACTACAATCCTAACTCTTTCCCTAAGTCTTCTAGATCCGATCCTGCTTTGTTCTTCTGATTAAGTTCGGCTTCATGAATCTCAATAATAAGATCTGCGTAGTGCGGAGGAAGTTCTAGGAACTTATCCAAACTCATCGTATCTCTTATTCGGAGTCTATGAAATTTACGAATATAATCAAATCCTTCTCCTCCTTCGTAGATGTCTTCTTTTGGATGATAGGCTTGTAATGCTAATGGTCTATTAAACCTATCTGGTGCTTTATCGTGCTGATAAATCCCATATTGGTTTTGATATGCAAAACGAGTAAGAAGATCTGCTGTAACTGGAAGCATTGCTGGTGCAGTGCGTAACAATTCATCAACCTCCCCAACTCCTTCACTATACTCTAAACCAAATCCATGATAAAGAACATGTCCGTTGAAGTCTTCCATTGGTCCTTTAATGTCAAGCCTTGAAACCCGTGGATCTGTCAACCCTTTAGCAATTGCTCTTTCAGGTTGACTAGGGTAAAAAAATAGCTTAACGGATCAAACGGAATCAAGTGAGGGAAACGTTCTTTAAAGACGGTTGCTTGAGGAGTATTGCATTTCGGACAGTCGTAATTCTTAATAGCCAGTAGACCCCTTGTAACCTTCTCAATATAAGCAGTGAGATGTCTATTGTATTCAATAACGTTATCGTCAACAGACAGGATATTGGCTACTGTATCATCAATGATCTCAGAGTTAGTATAACGCACCTCATCTTCATCGTCTTTAAGAATAACGGCTTTAATCCAAGCACGATATTGCATGGCTTCCGTTGCTTTAACCAGACGAGAAATATACTTATGTCTGTTAGGACCATGAGGCGGTTCGTTAAAGGTTCCTGAAGTCATATCAACAATGGCGTTAATCCATTCGTTGCCTGTATCTTCATATTCCTGAAGGTTAGGAACTTTAAGCTCAAGTCCTGTTTCACCCATCCAAACAATAGTACTGTCCAAACGAGCACTTTCTTCAAGATACTTAAGACGCGTTTCTTCAGTAATCTTTGGATTAAAACCAGACTTAAGAATATTACGCTGTTCTTTAGTGAGATGCATTTCATCGATAAAGAATAGATTCTTAATATCCAACCGCTCATGTTCGATATGATCACATTTAGTGATATCAGAAACACAAGCTGTTGAATAATCGAAACCGGTAGGGAACATGGTTACACCAGCAGCGCCCAACAGGAAGTTCAAATCAGGAAGTTGAATCTTCTCTTTAAGATCAGTGGGTGTTGCAAAGTCAACGTTTGCGTCTTCAACAAGGTTAAGGGCAAAGTCAACTGCAACGTTACTGATAGATTGACTGATGTGACTGAAGATCATTCCCTTAGTACGACGACCAAGTTCAATCTTGATATTCGCTACTTCTTGCTTAACTGCAATAAGATCAACAAGATCGGGACTTTTCAATTTTAACCAGATGCCACTACTAGGCAAAACAACGTTAAATGGAGCACCCAATCCTTTCTTACGTTTCTGGTATGTTGAGATCTCTGCAGGAGATGCATCGGGATTCAATCGTTGTTTAGGAATACCACAACGAATCTTACGACCATCTTGTTCAAATGCTTGAGTCCATTTAGAACCCTCACGACTCAATGCTTCATCGCCATATCCCGCAATGGCCATAACCTGCTTACCGACAAAGTAGGTATTAAGCCAATGGTTAACTTCATCAAATGAAGGAAGGCTGCCCTTATCGTTACGAGCGGCATACAACTTTTCTTCTTCTGCCGTCTTCTGGGATAGAAACTTTTCGAAATGTTCTTCAAGATGTGCGATCGTCTTTTGGTTCTCTCGTAGAATCCGAACAGACTCTGCGATCAGCAGTCTCTCATCACGTTCCCCTTCATGAGGGGCTGTTTGAGGAAATTCGATTTCAAAGTTCTGTTTTTTCTGATCGGGAATAAACAGCTGAACCTCTTCCTCGTCTTCATCAGAATAACTTTCAACAACCGGCTCTTCCTTTTTACTCAACTCTGCAAAACCTTCCCCGGTGTTATCAGCGGGAGTTTCATCCCATGCATCGGGAATATCGGTTTCTGGTTGTTGAATGTCTTCAGGTTGTTTATCTTCGAAATCACTCATCTTTCATATCCTCAATCAATTCGGGTACTTCGTCAATGATGGTGTGCATTAGTCCATCTACAATTTTAACCACTTCAGCTTGAGTCCTATCGTAAAGAACATCGTAAGCTTCAGTACATTCTTTAAGCATGTCGAACTCATCATCTTTGGGTACGCCAACTCGACCCGACCATTTACTATTAATACTGGCTAGTTCTTCATTAATAGATTTAATTCGATATCCAACAACAAGCAATGCTTTCTTAAAAGTAACCTGATCTTTAAGCTTGGTTGAATATGTTTCAAATGTATCTACCATGGTAATCAGCTCTTCATGTGACGCTTGAAGAAGAGCAAATACGTTATTACTCATGGATTTAAGAATATTCCAAATGGCTGGAGATCTATGATAATGATCCGATAGTTCTTGAAGTTTAATGTTTAATTCTTCTTCAGACAGACCATCTAATTCAGATGGTTTAGTTAGTTCTTCTTTAATCTCTTCAAACACCCCTTCAATAATATCTTCGTCGGGATTATATCCATTACTAAAAGTCATAACTGATCTTCCTGTGTGGTTATCTACACTGACATATTCGTCCTAACATATATTTGTACCTATAAGTAAGAACAGTAATTTAAATATATTAAAGCTCAATGATACGATAAAATCTAACTTTGGGATCTTAACGATGTACGATACCATACTTCTTGTTCTTGAAGATATTGCAACTCCAGAACAGACATTGCTTTATTCAGATGGATTTAAACTACTTGAAGAAATCGGCAGTGATGCACACACTGAAGAGCTACTGACTATTATTGGGTTACAAGATGGAATATCCGATAATACGATTCTTATATCTCGCATTCACGATTGTCTCTACTATGCTTTAAAAGATGTTATTCAACAATACGAAATCATTATCTCCGATGAGATAGATATTCCCGTTATGATAGCGTTGCTTAGAACAATATCCAATATTGAGAATTACAGTATACCGGGTATTATCAACGATATACTTGAACAGGATCTAAGCAATGAAGAAATGTTGGCTAATCTTGTTGAGTTAATGACTGAATATAAAGAAGATGAAGTATTTGATTATATTCTTAGTTATTCGGATGCCGGTATTGATGCAATGAAAGCGATTATTGATAGTCGTATTCAATACGACAGATTAGAGGAAGTAGATGATCCACAATTACCTTCTAAACTAGATAGACTTAAGAAAATCATCTTTAAGTATAATCCAGTTGTTTATGAATCAATTAGAGGACAGGGATTCAGAGTAGGAACCTCCCTAGATATCCTTCTTGATTATGTTATCTCTCATGAAGTAATCGATGATCTCAATACAGTAGAATTTGGACGTAATCTATTCTTCGTTGTTGCATTTAGTGATGTTAGTGATAATGAGGTTAAGAAAGTGTTGTTAGACCTCATCGATAATAGTTCAGATGACATTTATGAACTTGAACGTATTAAAGGTCCTGTTATGTCTTTGTATAATGAACTGTATTCGAATATAGAGGTTTAACATGACTAAGAATGAATTCTTTTTAGCCGCAATGAATGCGGGAATGTTTCTCAAAAGACGCTGGATTAATAATGTCTTTTATATGACCCGAGGTGAAGTCAGTGATAACGATCACTGGTTTATTCGCAGAGACAGTGAAGGAATCTACTTCAATAATCCAGAAACCAATCAATTTGAAAAGATCGATGGGATTACAGATCCAAACCAAGCACTATTGAGTTTCCAAGATCGCATTACTATTAATCCAGGTGACGTAGGTAATTATGTCAACAACGATGCTGGTGACCTTCCGCCTCTTGATGTTCCTGCAGGCAATGTGTTTTATAATCATCTTTGCTTGTTTCTTTGCTTTGGTAGTCTTATTCCTTTCCAAACTGGGTTCATTGACATCGGAAAGATTGAAGGGATTATCGCAGAGAAACTAATTGATGACCCGGATGACAATGACGATCCGGATGCAATGGCTCCCGATGGAAAGATCTACGTAAGACAGCTCCAGAAGTTTGTAGACCATTCAATGAGTTTGCTTGCTCTTGCCCCGTATGAAGTTACTTCAGTCTCTAGGAAGTCTTTACAAGGCCATCCAGATGGTCTTAAAGTTAAACAAGAAGAGATTGAACGAAATAAAGAAAGGCTAAACGATCCATCTGTTATTGCCAAGATTGGCGATGTTACTGAGAAGCTCGATAAAGAATGGCTTAAAGATGATCCCACATCTAAATTCTACAGAGTGAAAGAATCGAAGTATTACTCTGATATTCGTAGAAGACAGTTTTATATGTTTGGTGGCGAGTCTCCTTTTGGCGATGGAACAACGGTAGAGTTTATTTCTAAGAGTTTGGAGCAAGGGATTGATACAGATAAACTTCCAACGCTCTGGAACAGTTTGCGTTATGGTTCTTTTAACCGAGGTAAACAGACACAGCTTGGTGGAGAATCTACTAAGACGATTTATAAGATGTTAGGTACTTATAAAATCGCTGAAGAAGATTGTGGTACTAAAGTTCATCTTCCCATTAAGGTTCTTCCTGAGATTGCAAATACCTTTATTGGACATTACCATGTTGTCAATGGGGAAAATATTATCATCACCCGAGATAATATAGAATCGCTAATTGGAACCACGGTTAATCTTAGGACGCTTATAACGTGTAAGACGCCAGGTTTTGCTGTTTGTGCTATATGTGCAGGCTCTGCCATGTCTATTCGTCCAGATGGTCTTGCAGCCGGTTCTGGAGGCGTTGGTGGACGATTCCTAACGGCATTCCTTAAAGCGATGCACAAAGCAACCCTTAAGACTACTAAGTGGAACTTCAAAGAACGACTAAGATAGGAAATTGAATTATGAGTAAAGATGAATCTCCTTATGTTAATCAAGAAAAGGAAAACGATGTGACTGAAGAAAATAAAGAAGTTGTAAACGAAATAGAAGAAGTTCAAGTGGATCAACCCTCATGGAAAGATCTAGCTACTAATCCTGTTGACTGGGATGAACAGCTTCTGATCGCTGCTGTAAATGGCACTGAACTTGTTGATCCTGAAGATGGCATTGCTAAAACATACCAAGGTCAAATGGGTCGTGCTGCTTTGGTTGAAGTGGTTAAAGTACTTCGCCAACGCGTTGACATCGATCCTGCATGGGATGTTAATGATATCGTTACTTTCTATAGTAAAGATATTGAACCAGAGAAAACCGCATCTGGCGTTTGGCTACGTGACGTTACTCGTAGTAAGCGTCCTGCTAAAGACTGGACCGATGCTGAGCTTCTGGCATGGAACGCAGGCGAGATCAGTGCAGAAGGGGTTGTAACTCCAAATGGACTTAAGGCTGAGTTGCAAAATCGTAAGCTGATTAAACCAACCATTAAAGCATCGATCCATTCTCCATTGAAACGTAGTCTTACCTCAAAAGAAGAAGAAGCGCGTACGGTGGTTAAACCAATTCTGACTCCTTCTATCCAAGAGAAACTAACTAAACATAACCTTGCTTTTGTAGTGGGTGTGTTGGATCGTTATGTGGATGCAACTAATCCATCTAAGCGAATGAATACCGAACAAGGTGCTACTGCACAGCGTGAGCTTGACCAGTTGTTTAAATACGTCTTCCGTCTGGAAGGACAGGCTCTTCTGGGCGCATTGGAGATTGTTAAAACATATATTCGTGCAAACCGTAAGAGTGTATTTAGTCCTGACAACGCCTATCGCTTTATCGATCAAGTAAATGGCGATGCAGTGTATCAATCCCGTCATGTTAACTTTATTGAAATGTTCATGATTGTGGAAGATGCCGATAAAGCCATGCGTAAACAAATGGACTATCGTAAACTCTTTAAAGGATATGTTCCAGATAACCGCATTGAAGCCATTCTTGAATACTTCAAAGATCTGGCTTAATATTACATATTAACCAATAGTATGTATTACTGGTGTTCCTTCCTTGGATGTTTAGTTCAAGTTGTCTTGGTTGACTGATGGTTCATTGATGGTATTTCCTTTTGTGTGGTTATTTAACCCTCCCCTAACCGGGAGGGTTTTTTATGCCGTTTATAATGTAGATCATAATAGTTACATGAAGGAATTTTATAATGAGTCTTTTAATTCTACTCCCTACGGGAAATACGGCAGATAACAACAAATTAACCCTTCCCCCTGATTTTGTTACTATGGATACCGAAGGGGGTTCGTTAAGACAACATGATGGAGAAACAAAGGGTGGATTTATTCATCAAGCAACATTTCCTCCCTCTCCCTTTCAGGGAGAGGTTCCTGTCAGTGAATTAATATCAGGAAATGCTTTAGCATCCCTAGTTGGATTAACCGCCGGTACGGCATATAACAACAACGAACCCTGGCTCCATTTCGTAGATCCCGTTGATAACAAAACCAAATACATCGCTAAGAAACCCTATCGACACTCCATCTCTTGGGATCAATTAAATGCCGCAGGCATTGTTTATGGAAAACAAATATCCATTGGATCAAACCAATATATTTGTCGGTTAATTAAATCAGGTTTAACCGATCCAATGGATGCTACCGCCGGTTATGACACCGAACCCACTCATGGTTCCGAATGGAACCGACTCATGTACCCAATATGTGCTTTAACAGGCGAAGCAGCGTATGATGTATTCAACCCCGATGGTCCTCAGCCCAATACTTGGGCTTCCTATGATCAAACCAACGACCTATATCTTTTAACCCACGATGGACGATACTCATGGTGCCAAGAAACCCATAGTGGAAATACTAATCAACGGGTGCGTCGTGGGTACTATGGGGTTTGTAGGGTCAATCTGTTTGCTTCGTCTAGTGCCACTTCGAACTATGGTTGGCGGCCTTGCCTTGAACTCGTTGACTAATGCGTTCATATTCGCGCAATAATCAACGGGTTCATTGTTGATTATTCGAAGCGATTTAAGAAGCGAATCGTTAGTCCGATCGAGTAACCGCATTGAATCGGCAAGATTCGCTATCTTTTTTTTTTGGGTTTACTCCATAACAACATAAACCCCCTCCGTAATGGGAGGGGGTTTATTCCCTAAATCCTTCATTCCAAAAAGTTTAAGATCTATATGCTAATAGTGAAGAAAGTAGAATGACCTACTTTCAATGTTGTTTATATAAGGAATATCACTATGCGTGTTATCGATATTAATTATTATCGCGGTAAAAAGAAATCCTTAAAAGCAGAAGAGCCTGGAGTCGATATGAATACTCGTCTCAGGACTCTTCTTAATGAGATGATTGCTATTTCGGATAAACTAGCCCAACTTAATATTGAAGGCGAGGGATATTTGAAGGCTTTAAAAACTTCAAACACCTCTCAAGATATAGTTGGAGCTCTTGCGTCTCTAAAGCAGAACGGAGAGATGTTTAACCAACTTCTGGATTTACATAATGTTAAAGAACAACAATTCGATATACTCCAATCCTTGAAGTTAAATAAATAAAAGGAGCTTTAAATCATGGCCATCGTTATCCCAGTTGTTGCTTTTGTTGGACGCGTTGCTGCCGGTGCAGCAATTGGCTATCTCGCCGGTAAGGCTGTTGAAACTCTTGTCAATAGCGCTCTTGAAAAAGAGGATGCTCAAGAGAAGTTGAAGAATTGGATTGGTAAGAATAAAGTAACTAAAGTCATTGGAAATACTTTGTTTGAACCACGGTACGAGTTCAGGATTGAATTCAGTAACCCAGATGTACAAACTACTACAGAAAACAAAGAAGTTTAATTAACAACATACACCCTCCCCATTTTGGGGAGGGTTTCTTTATATTCTTTTTTTTTATTCCGGTTTGGGTTTACTCTTATCAACCGGAGTAAAGTAACTATCTCTCAATGCATGTGCGTCCGCCAATGCATTATGTTTAAGTTTACTATAACGAGCGGATAGCTTATCGTCAACTTCCATAGTAAGAGGTTGAATCATAAACCATTCGCCTGGTCCTGTAATCATGGCTTCCATGAGATGCTTAATATCATCTACATAATCTGCCATGATGTGTGGTCTATCCCACTGACTTAACCAACTATTCAATAGACTTTGGAACTTGTCAAAGCTAATTGGATCTTTATTAAGAATAGGCATTACATTCTCAGCAACCCATTCCTTAGGTTCCTCTTTCATCTCAATGACTTCATAGAACTCGTCGCCATTGATGTGAACCAAACCCATACTAATCAATTCACCTCCTGCTTCATTAAATTCGCAGTCAATGAAAATCAGGTCTTTAGTGGAGTCTGCTGAATATTTATCAAATAAAGACATCTATGTAAAACCTCTTTTAGTAAGGAACGTCGGATGTTTCTTCAAGAATGATAGCAAGGGCTCTTGCTTGGTTTATTTCTGTTACTGCAAACATATCGCTTAGCACATTACCATGAGCAGACACTCTAATACGAAGATCTTCAATGAGATTCATATTCTTATCTGCCCATTTTCTCCATAGTCCTAAATAAGCTTCCCATAAATTTACAGAAGGATCAAGACCTGGTTTTCCTTTCCCTAACCTCCAATCGACCCCTCCCGGATCATGACCCTTATAACCGTCATCTAATTGATAATGACACTCAAGCGATCTCCCATCCTCCATGATTGCATTAAACGCACTAAAGCGTTTATCTCCTTTTGAACTAACCTCATATCCTCCTTTACGACTCCATGTATATAAAGGTTTGTCTTTGGGTTCTGAGATAAAAGGAGATTGTTTAAACTTATCTAGAAGATCATCGAATGAAGGTGCTTTAAATACCTTCTTACAGATATCAACAGAGTTGATCAACCCCCCTGAAAGGTTAATTCCAATCTCCATTCTTGTTTCCATGGAGATACCTTTAAACCTTGCAAATTCCATGTCGATTGTTTCACGGGCAATGTTTAAAAGCTGCGATACTGAAGGATATGTGCTTCGTACGTCTAGGTCCCATACGTGACCATAGACCATCGTTCTATATCGCTGTATACCAGTCGATACAGCGTTCTTTACAAATTCCATAATCAGTATTCCAATATACAATCAATGCCGTTAGGAGCAGACATATAAGAAGGGAGAGTAACGATGATGTTTTTATGTCCAATTACAAACTTATCAATTGGTTGTTCCATCTGATCAGAGCTTGATGCAATAACACAAGGTTCTTCTCTATTTAAGTACCAGAAGTGCATGTCATCACATAGTCTTTTCGGGTTACTATTAAATATTCTATATTCACTATTCTTACTAAAAGAACTAATACTGTTTGAAAGATCATTTGTTTTCTCATCAAGAAGTTCAAGAGAGATACTATCGAATATGTTGTAAACGCAATATTCAACTTTATAATCTTTCTGCATAACTTGGTGCCAACGTAGAGTCCCTGGATTGTATTTATCTGTTTCAGGAAACCTAAGTTTATTCATCTTGAGTTCTTTCTCAAGAATGTAGTCAAGCTTATATGAAGGATCTTTACCCGCTGCCCTTCTAAGTTCTCTGTAAATAGGCATTGAGTCAACAATTTGAAACGATGCAAGATGTTCTGCCCATGGCCAGAGATCTTCAATGTTCTTAGAACTTACTTTACCGCTAGAAGTAACCTTTTGCTCACTTGGTTCGATGAACTTAAACTTCTTATAGTTATTTGGAATAGAGGGATCACAAAAAATAATAGCAGGATCAATATTTTCTCTTTCTAAAGCAATTTTCATTCTTTTAATGTCGAACGTCATATTCCAGAAAGTAAAGAAGTCTGGTTTCCATTGATGAAGTCGTCTCATTGCTTCAACAACAATTCGTCCAGGAGTTGGAAGAACAAGAATCTCGAAATTCTCTTCAGTAATGTTTCTTACATCGAGAAGGGATTTACCTTCACCATCCAACATCTTCTGTTTAGTAATTTCTCTTATCTTTGGAATGGGATTATCTACCGTACTAATCCAATCTTCCAATACTCCAAGAAATACTTTATTCTTACAGGTTACCGATAAAAGGATGATGTGTTCATCTTCATGGAAAACAGAAGTTTCGATATCCCCTGCACTAACGGTATTGGCTGAAAGTAGATCCGGATTCTTCTGTCTATATTCATTCTTAAGAAGTGTTGCGGAAGTAACATCAACTCCGTACAGATACGGATTTCTAGCAAGTCGTTTAATATAAGGATCGGGTCCGTGTTGGTAATCTTCCAATACTTTAACTGCCGCTCTTGAAAGATTAATCTGAGTACATGAATATTGATTTAGATTCTTAAGATACTCATAATCTTTCTTCTGTTCATGTTTACGTATACCTGGTTTAGTAACATAAAAAGAACGTTTCCAATCTTCATGGAAATTAAGTGCAGGTTCTTTATCGCCATTATCGTAATGTCTTATGACTTTAGCCATAAGAAGATCGTGATTTGATCCATGTTGGTCTTTTACATAGACGATGTGTTTGGCTTCTTCGCCAATTAGTTTACGATCAGACATAATTAAAATCCGCATTGTCTATAAATGATTATCGTAGGATTAACTCAACGAGTATTATCTTATCAGCTAATGTTAAACGCCTTATTCCTATGATTATAGATTGGCTTTAAAGCCTAATTTTAAAGAGTGTTCACTATGGATTCCAATGATGTTTATTCAGCCGAGGTTATAAGTTTTGGTAATAAAGATTTTGGTAAGGCAATCGAAAAGATTGTAGAAGAAAAAAGAATTCTAAATAAAGGAAAGAATATTAAGGACTACGACTGCGGAGAGCAAGAGTTTGCTGAACTTTTTAAAAGTCGTGGTTTGAATGTAGGTTTGTTGGCTCTAGAAGAAATTAGAGCAGGCGGTGGTGTTCTACATCCTCGATTCCTTAAAATGGCCGATAACGGAATCATAAAAGATGCTCCTCCGCCTTCGGTTGAGCTATTTGATAATAAAAATAGCTTCGTTGATCCGGTTAACATTAAAGTAGGTGGTTGGTTTAGTAAAATTCCTGCATTGATATTAATGTCTCGTATAGAGTTTGGCGATTTCGCTAGATTAACACCACCTCAGGCAACTTCGATTATATTACATGAAGTCGGACATGTGTTCTTTGGGATGTTTGTATTAGGACAGATGACTATTCTTAACCTATATCTTACATCGGGTGTTGATGTATTATTAGGCAAGAAACCTAATAAATTTAAGATTAAGTTTGTTGACCCTAGTGATGTTCCTTCTGAAAAAACAGAAGAGAATTTAAGAAAAGCAATTCTTACTGATTTTGTCAAACAACGAGGTGTGTTTAGTGGTGAGGCTGTAGGAACTTCTGTCAAACGAAGTGAACAGGCAGCTGATCTATTTGCAGTAAGGTTGGGATATGGTCGTGCTTTGGTTGAATCATTGACTGTATATAATCCCAAGGGAAGAATGTACGATGATGATGGCGTGTTGCCGGATTTGATTAGAACAATTGGGTTAACTATTTTTGGCAGTGTGGCTGCTGTATCAACTGCATTTGTTTCCGTTCCATTGGCTGTTCTTTTTGCTGTTCTTGGAAGTGCTTTTGTGTGGTCTACCAAAAGAGGCCAGGAACTTAATGTCTACGACAATCCAGAAGAGCGATATAAGAAAATCAAGCGCGATCTTATTCACCAACTTAAAGATCCTTCAACAAGTAAGGACTTTAAGAAAGAACTTCTTTCTGATATTGAAGTCGTAGATGGCATCATAAAGAACATGAGTGAATTTAATAAAGTCAATGAATCTATCGGCTATATTTTGAATCCATCTAAACGAAGAAATATAAATATCATTCGTTTAGAAAATGAACTTGAATCTCTTTTAAATAATGAATTCTTTGTTAAGTCTTCTAAGTTATCCACTGGAGTTTAATTATGTCTATGCTCGAACAATCCCTTAAAGTTGCAAATGCTGTTAAAGCTCTCCAATTCCCCATTGAACAATCAAAAGAAATGACAGCTGTAATAGTTGCACAGGCTTTTGTTATTTCTTCTATTGTTTCTGAAGCAGAGTCGTGTGAACAGAATATCGAGTCACTAACTCCTTCCTTCAAAGAACTGATTGGTGGAGTTAATGAATTTTATACTGTTAACATTCCAATGGCTTTAACTTTCTTTAAGAAACTATTTTCCGTTAAATACAGTCTGGTTACTGGCTGTATCGATTTGGGTTTTGCATGTGCGGTTATGGAAAGTTGTACTGCAGAGACAGAAGTGTCTCCCGATGTAATGTCCTCTCTTAAGGTTTGGTATGGTGAGACTTCAAATATTGAAGATCTTGGTAAAGTAGCGGAGGCTGTTAAAGACTTCACTTTCGAAAAAGAAGGTGAGTAATGTCAACTAAACCACAACCCACTGCTACTGCCGATTCAGTAAGCAAATATATTAGTTCAATTGAATATAAACATTTTGAACAGGGACTTGTGGTGGTCTGCGTTATAAGACTTGTTTTTAATTATTCGGTTATTGGAACAGCAATCTGTAGTAACATGAGTGACTTTGATCTAGAGAAAGGAAAGAATAGAGCAAAGAAAAACGCCATGGCTGAATTAATTAACCGAGAACGATATCGCCTTAAGGCTACTGCATACCTGGGAGAGAACAATGAATGAAGACCTTAATAAGAATCTGTTAGAAGATGAAGAAGATCTAAGCGAGGATATTCAAAATCCTACTATGGAGCCTCTTCACAAGATTCTTTATTCCATTGAAGTATTGCGTGACATGCATGCAACTGCATTAACCAAAGGACTTAGTAAACAAGATATTCAAACTGTTAATGAGATCTGCTATGCGACAGAAGAGTTTGGTGTTGATGTAAAAGAATTCAAAACAATCGAATCATATCTGTTTAGCGATAAACGTTCTTTTAGTAATAGAGAATATGCAACAGAAAACTTTAAAGAAAGAATTGTTAAGTTTATTAAAACAGCAATTCGTAAACTGATCGAATATACCACTAAAGTTGTTCAATGGATTAAGCGATTCATGATCAGCGATCTTCAGACCAAGAATAATCTTATTAGGGCTTTGGCTTTTAATGAGGTTATGGATGAAGGATATGAAAAGCTTTCTAAAGTGGCTAGTCTTGATCGTTGGAGAAAGATTGACGCTGAATTCAAAATGAAAGCGTTTGAAATTGAACAGCAGTTTGGTGGTAAACCACTTACTATTTATGGCTCGGCGGTTCTTGGTCTTAAACATGGAACCAAGAATTTTCAAGACGGACTTAACCTGTTCAAAGATGAGCTTGAAGTCTTCGTTGATAATGTTAAAGCCCTGTCTACCACAGGACTAATTGACGTTGCAGTCTTTACTAAACTAGAAACAGACTTCTTTAAATGGAGTGAGTTTAATAGTGGAGAACTATATCCTAAAGAGTTGCTTCGTACTTTAGACTCACGAAACGACTATCCCGAGATATACAAAGAGATCGCGCCCCAAGAACAAATTCTTAAATTCTATCACGATATTAAGAATGAACTGGTTAAGTTGGATAAGACAATCAAGGTAGATTCCGATGATCCTCGGGTAACCGAAGTATTAACTGTGTTGGGTTCAAAGCTTGAAGCCATTTATGAAGTATACAAAAAATTTGTTCAGTTTAATAAAGACAAACTAGATTACCAGAAGAAACTATATTCTACCAAGAAGGATGTTTATCTTACTCTGTTTAATGAAGTTCTTAAAGAGAATCAGTCAGAAAGTCAGAAAGATAAAGTCCAAGTAATCCAGAATTGGATAGAAACTAAACTTCGTGAAACTGTAACGGGTGGTCGTTAACAATATAGATCCCCTCCCTTAATTGGGAGGGGTATTTTAACACGATTGGGTATTAATAATGTCTAGCTTACATGCGTGGTTAAACAATTCCAAGATGGAAGAATACAAACAACTCTCGTTTGAAGACTTCCATGAAGACGATAAAGAACTTGTTGGTGAATACAATTCAATTGCAGATAAGATTCAACAAACAGCTAATGTTTTCTATGCGATAGAAGACTATAAAGAGAAAGCCTTTAATGAGGGTTTTCTTTCGGAAGAATCATTAGTTGAAATGAAAGAAGTCGTTCAGGACCATACCGATATTATTCAAGTAGGATCTTTTGAAGATTTTGATACCATTAAAGAAAAAGCAAAAGAACTCTACGAATATATTCTTAGCTTGATTAAGCTGCTAATTGAAAAAGCAAAAGAACTTGCTAAGAGTGCAAAGCTTCGTGCAATTGCATTAGGCACTAAGATTGTTAAGCTTAAAGATAAAGTAAAACAATCGATGGCTCCTAATGTAAAGAGAACTATCAAACCCGATGAATTTACATCCCTTTGGCATAAAGATACTTTCATGGGAATGGAAGATCCTAGCGGTCGTTTCCTAAGGCTTACTACAAAGCCCTATGACGAAGCTAGACAGAATATGAGTATTATCGCTAAGGCCGGTAGTGATATTATTTATAAACGCTTAGATAGCCTTCCAGGGCGCATTCCATCTAAAGACGATTTGGCTAAAGATGTTACTCAAGGATTCTTTCTTAAATCCGTTAAAGAAGTTCCTATCTTGGGTAAGGCAACCGAAGAAGCGGAATTAAATAAAGGGATTGGTGAGATTGAAGAATCGGATCTTTATAAAAATAAGGCGAACAATCTTAAGTTTAGCCATTTCTGGTGGACTGGTTCTTTTAATCCTGTTGTTGTTAGAATTGACTTCGCTAAGAAATCCAATAGTGTAAAACTTAATGGTGTATCTGCAGTTGTTAAACAGTTTCAGTCTAATGATACTACTAATGCAAAACCTGTTGAGATTAGCGTTAAGAAAGAAGAAGTATTAAGTAGAATTGAAACAATTGAAGGTTTCGTTAAGAATCTTTCTTTAACTGTCGATAAGAAAATTGACCAGGTACTTGAGACAGTACAGGAAGAGATTCGTCTACAAGGCAAGAAGATGCAGTCTCCTAAGTTCCACAATATGCAAGCACCTAAATCTATTGCAGATATGGTGATGTCTATTCAAACTTTTTTAATTGACTATGCTAAGAAGGTTATTGACATCCTTCAGTATGTTGGAAGGTATATCCTAGCTCAGTCAGGACATTATCTCACTTTCTATAATAGTCTTGTAGAAACAGGAGGGGAAAATGCTACATAAATTTCCTGTAGGTAGTTCTGAGGAATGTGATCAGTTAGTTCTACCGGAAGGAGCATTGATTATAGCTTCTTCCATGGATACTCTTAGGATACATAACGGATCTGCCCAAGGGGGCGGTCGTTTAGGTATCATGCGCTGGGAAGAAGTTCTTCCAGTTGAGAACATTCGATATACAACATCTTATTTAAACAGTGTCTTTGTCTACGACTGGAATTATGTAGATTCTCTTTGAGGAATGTGTTATGGCAATTATGTTTTATTTTAATAATAGAAATACAGCCGCTCAGGGTGTAAGAGTCTATCGTTCTGCAACTACATTTACTGAAACATCTCTTCCCGCGGTTTATGAAACTCTAGCAGGTGATGCAGTTGGATTTACGGACGAAGATGTAACTCGCGGCGATCGTTATTTTTATATGTTTGAAACGTATAATCCAGGTGACAGAGCATTTAGTCAATTAGTAGAAGTATGGGCGTTGGGTGTTAATACAGGACCTGGTTCTCAGTTAATGATTGCAGGGGATATGCATTCTGGATTCTACGGTGAAGTTCCAGTAAGTGATTTCTTTAATGGAGATCAAATTGCTTCGGCTATTGGTTTAACCGCAGGAACCGCGTATAATAGAGACGAACCATGGTTGAAATTCAACTTAGATGGTAAGACTTTGTTTGTAGCCAAGAAACCTTATCGTCACTCTTTATCATGGAATCAAATCAACGCAGTCAATGCAGTCTATGGAAATAGAACGGTAACACATCACGGCGATGAATATATCGTACGTCTTCTAAAAACCAGTCTTACAGATCCATTCGATGCTAGCAGTGGTTATGACACCGAACCAACCCATGGTTCCGAATGGAACCGATTAATGTACCCCATCTGCGCCCCTACGGGGAATTCTACTTATGATAACATTACAGACCCTAGTTTCCCCGGTTTTAATACATGGGCTAATTATGATCAGGGCACTGATCTACTATTACTAAGTACGGCTGGTAACGGCAGCTACTCATGGTGTCAGGAAACCCATTCGATGAATGCGAGTCAACGGGCGTCTCGTGGTCACAATTGGGTTAGTAGGGTTGTTCCGTTCACTTCTTCTAGTGCTGCTTCCAACGGGGGTTGGCGGCCTTGCCTCGAATTAATCGCGCAATAATCAACGGTTTCATTGTTGATTATTTGAAGCGATTACTGATGTGTTTGTTGAAGGATTTGGATATGATTCATAAATTCCCAGTTGGAACAAAAGAACAGAATGATTTACTGTCATTACCCCAAGGAGTAGTAACCATCGATGGCGTGGATTCAATCCGAACCCACAACGGAGAACAAACAGGGGGGGGGGTAATCGAGTTAGAACCATCGGTTCCTCCGCCAACTCCAAGTGAGTTTCTAGGAGAAGTCCCCGTAGAGGAATTAGTAACAGGGGACGATTTAGCATCCTTGGTTGGTTTAACAGCGGGTACTTCTCAATTCTCAAACGAACCATGGTTAAAGTTCTACGACGGGGTTGATCAGAAAATCAAATTCATATCAAAGAAACCGTATCGTCGTTCGGCTTCGTGGAACCATTTGAACACAGTTGAGATCGTTTTTGGAAAATCCATCGTTATTAATAATAAACAATATATTTGCCGTTTGATTAAAGGAGCAAACTCTGATCCTTATGTTGGTAGTAGTGGCTACGATTTACCAGGAAGTCACGGTTCCGAATGGAACCGACT
>WPCG01093102.1_pt1 | contig 25598 bp, 15 predicted proteins | sample 5403311 | NCBI WGS metagenome assembly WPCG01 (sample SAMN12869467, study PRJNA574797) | sludge metagenome | isolation source: wastewater treatment of Control | place: China:Beijing | collected 2019-05-17 | reverse complement strand
AAAACAAAACAAGACTGGCAGGAACGCCGGGAGGAAATCCGTGACCGATGGATGGAAATGATGGGCGAGTGGCCTCCAATTATAGATGACCAACAGTTTGAATTCCTCAGTAGTGAAAAAAGGGATGATTTTACCCAGCATAAAATTCGTTTTAGATGGACACACAACGAATACACCGAAGGATACCTGTTGGTTCCCGACAAAGAAGGCAAAAAACCCGCGGTAATAACCGTGTTCTATGAACCTGAAACAGCCGCGGGAATAGGAGGTAAACCTAATCGAGATTTCGCGTACCAACTTACCAAAAGAGGGTTTGTAACCTTATCGTTAGGAACCACCCAAACCACGAATGATAGGACATATTCTATTTATTATCCAGATAGAGAGAATGCCCGGATCCAGCCTTTATCTGCCTTAGCGTACGCGGCCGCGAACGCGTTTGAAGTATTGGCCAAGGTAGATGAAGTAGACAAGGACAGAATCGGTATTGTAGGACATTCCTATGGTGGTAAATGGGCTATGTTTGCCTCCTGTTTGTACGACAAATTTGCTGCCGCGGCGTGGATTGATCCGGGCATTGTTTTCGACGAGACCAAAGGCGCGAATGTGAATTATTGGGAGCCTTGGTACTTGGGATATTATCCCCCACCTTGGGAAAACACGTGGGATAAAACCGGTGAAAACGCGAAAGGGTTGTATCCCAAACTGCGAAAAGAGGGCTATGACTTACACGAGCTACATGCTTTAATGGCACCTCGCCCTTTTCTTGTTTCTGGTGGGTCTTCTGACCCTATTGAACGCTGGATTCCCTTGAATCATACCATAGCGGTAAATAAATTACTGGGCTATTCACATCGTGTGGGAATGAGTAACCGCCCGGAGCACAACCCAAATCCAGAATCAAACGAAATTGTTTACTCGTTTTTCGAGTGTTTTCTAAAATAAAGGATATATCTAATCAATTTTCATCTATGAGTAAAGCTTTATAATTGCCCCAAGAAACAACGATTAAATCAAAATATGAAAATAAAACTAATAGATTTTTTTGTCGTGCTTTTATTATCTCTCACCTTCAATTCATGCTACGATGACACCGAGATAAAAAATCAAGTAAACAGCTTAGAAAAAATTGTAGCAGAACTTGGCGAACACGGGATAACTCCAGAGATCAAGATAGAAAATGGAGATTGGTATATATCCGTTGATAATGGTGCAACATGGACCAATATGGGAAATGCATCAGGCATTGATGGAAAAGACGGTGACTCTTTTTTTCAAGAAGTAAGTCAGGATGACCATAATGTTTATTTGATCTTATCTGATGGTACAGACATTACAATTCCAAAGAAAAGGCCTTTAATTATCACGTTCAATGAGGCTGATGATATCTCGATTACACCGGGAGCAACAAAAACACTAAGCTACACAATCACTGGTGCGACTGAAAAAACTGTAGTAAAGAGCGTTGCACAAAACGGGTGGAGCGCAAAAATAACACCTGATGATTATAAATCTGGCAAACTATCCGTAACCGCTCCGAACCCGCTAATTGAAGACGAGATTCTAATACTGGTATATGATGGTGCTTCTACAACGATCATGAGTAGCATTAACTTTATAACCGGCACAATAACCGTTGCAACACGGGCTTTCTCACTACCGGCAGAAGGAGTAACAGTTAGCGTAAACATAGATACTGACATCGAGTACTCTATTGAAATACCAGAAGATGCGGAATCTTGGCTGTCTATTTCGGGAATAACAACACGCTCTGCCATGCGTTATGAAGCTATTACTTTTAATTTAGCATCAAATAGTGACCAAACAAGGTATGCTACGGTACCCATCATTAATAACAAGGGGGTGGTTTTGGAAACTATAGCGTTCGAACAGGCTGGTGAAATAAGTAGCTTTAGTGACACAATTCGTGTTCTTGCTATCGGAAACAGTTTTTCAGTAGACGCAGTCGAGAATTATCTTTATGACTTAGGAAAGGCTGATGAAGTTGTATTTATTATTGGCAATATATATATTGGCGGTAGCACCTTAGAAATGCATTGGGATGCTGTGTCTACTAATTCAACGGCCTATATTTATTCTAAAATTAATGCTGAGGGGATCAAAACCACTGCTAATGATATAAAATTGATCGAGGGGATAACAGATGAACCTTGGGATTATATCACATTTCAACAAGCAAGTAAGGATTCGGGCATATTTAGCACTTTCTCCCCATACCTAACCAATCTGGTGAATTTTGTAAAGGAAAATACCCTTCATAATAATGTCCGGTTCGCGTGGCACTCAACATGGGCTTATGCACAAAACTCCACACACCCTAGATTTGCCAATTACAACAATAACCAAATCACGATGTATGAAGCAATAGTAGATGCATCTATCAAAGCAACTACTGAACAAGGTTTTGAAGTTATGATTCCGGCAGGCACTGCCATTCAAAACGGGCGCACATCTTTCCTTGGAGATACTTTTTGCAGGGACGGATATCATCTGGATTATGTAATAGGCCGCTATACTGCCGCATGTGTTTGGTATCAACAATTAACAGGGAATTCGGTTATAGGGAATTCTTATAAACCAGCTTCATTAGTTAGCGTTAACGCGGAAATCGCTCAAAAGGCGGCACATTCTGCAGTACTTTCTCCCCATTCAGTCACGGATATGAGTGGTGAATATCCTGAAATAGATGGTGAGTATAATAATGCAACAGCAGAAGGACGATTAAACCTAATTAATGATAGCTATTTTGTCAATACGGGTTTTGACCCGACGGAAGGCCCAAACCTAACACTTGCCGAAAAAGGATATTGGTATCCACGGTTATCAGGAGCTGGGCAACAAATGTTCTCGATTATAAATGATAATAGCTTTAGAGACAGAAAGGTCGCGAATATGAAAGCTCTAAGTGGGGGAACTTGGCATAATGGTTTAGCGCAGCGCATCTCTGCTCCTGATAACGGGATATATCGTGTAGGGTTCTGGGGAAAATATAATTCAGGTGATCGCCCATATGTTAGAATCTTTTTACGAATAAACTCTACCGGGGAGAAATTTTTCTGTCGCGCCAATTCAAATATCACTTCTATGGATCAATTTCTCAGTACTTCATGGGTATATTACACGGTTGACTTTGATCTAAGTAGAATAAATATTAAAAATGAAATTTCAGCATCTACAACAGAAGATTTACGTGATTTCTCTTTATACTTCTCTAACTTTTCGGGATCAAAAGAGGGTGATATATTAATTAGTGGTGTTACTATGACAAAGCTTGATAACACGGATACACCTTCCGGGTGGTATAATCCCGGTTTTGAAGAATCGTACGCGATCCCATATTTACTGACAAGTAACGGAGAAGCTGCAAGCGCACAAGAGAATACTACGAAAGGTATATGGGTGCTAAGTCTTCCAAAGGGAATAAATGATGTTAACAACAATGCCACCATAGTAGTAGACACGACAGAATATTATTCCGGTCAACGATCAATGAAATTAAACGTGGCATCTGTGGAAGAATTTTCGAACGTTTATCTCGCTTCCACTTTGTTTAATATACCAAAAGGGGACTATACATTAAGCTTTTGGGCAAAAACAGATATCGATAACGTTCCATTTAGAATCGATATCGATAACTACAATACAGAACTTAATGGTGCAAAATATGGTTTTCCTTTCAACGATAACGCCGGCATCATGGAGTATTCCACCGCATCCTCTTCATGGAGAAAATATGAAGTAAGTTTTAATAATAGTGCAATGTCTGACACGTTATCTATAGCAATCCGCCCCAATATAGGGCCGGATGGTACTCCAGGTATTTGGAAAAATAATGAAGCCACGTACTGGTTTGACGATTTTATTATTGAATAAACGCTTATTGAGGATATTATTTCGATAAATGCTATTTTGCATTTAAATCAAAACAGTTACTTTGTTTACAAAATATTATAGAAAGCCTGATTCACATATAATTTTATGACCTAGCAGTGCAACAAATCAATCTTATTTAAAAGACCAAGTATTAAGACAAAATAAATAATTGTATGAATGTAAATCGTTATTTCTTTTTCATATTGTTGTTTTTGAGTTCAATAAGTTTGTACTCGAAAAATTCTGATTTGCTATCAATAAAACAAACAAAAGTATTGGCGACTGGCATCGTTACTGATAAAGAAGGGGAACCACTTCCGGGGGCAACTGTAATAGAGTTAGGGACTGATAATGGAATTATTACTGATGCCGAGGGAAGGTTTTCTTTTGACGTATCAAACAATAATGCCGAACTTGAAGTTTCATTCGTGGGATTTACAGCTCGGAAAATAAAAACCGGAACAAACTTGAATATAGCCCTCGAGGAAGGAGTCAGTGCATTGGACGAAGTAGTTGTTGTTGGTTATGGTACAATGCAAAAAAGAGACGTCACCGGCTCAATCGTTTCGGTAAGAAGTGAAGATATCATCAGAAAAACCCCAATTAGTGTTTTTGATGCGCTTCAGGGTCAAAGTCCCGGGGTACAGATCATCAGCGGATCAGGAGCACCCGGTGAAGGATCGTCAATCCAGATTCGCGGTACATCCACGTTCTCCTCGGCAGGAGATCAGCCACTTATTATCGTAGACGAAACACCCGTTGAAAGTATTGATGATATTAATCCCAATGATATTGCTTCGATAGAGATATTGAAAGATGCTGCCTCGACTGCTATCTACGGGTCTAGATCTGCTAATGGAGTAGTGATAATAACTACCAAGCGAGGCGAAAGGTCCAAGCCTAAGGTCGAACTACGATATAACGGGGGAATTGGTCGGCTTGCACATAAAATGCCTCAAGCCAATAGGGTTGAGAGGTTGTTGTACGATGATATACGTAGACAATATTTCATAGATGAGGGTATGACTAACCTTATTAATGAAACCGACTATATTAGGAATGACTCTCTGAATGTTTATTTCAACGTGGATAATGATTATCAGGATATGGTTTATAAAACAGCTCAGACACATGATGTAAGTGCTACAGTAAGCGGTTCTGATGGGAAATTGAGATACTACGTGAGCAACGGGTTCTTAAATGAAAAAGGGCTAATACCAAATACAAGTTACACCCGGATAAATGGTAGAGTAAACACGGACTACTACGTTTCGAATAGATTCCGTACAGGCAATCGTCTATTTGTATCCTACACCAATCGAGATAAGGTAAACGAGTCTACACTCCAAGCAAATATCTCAAGGAGACAACCCTATCATAATACTCACTTTCCGGACGGTTCTTTAGTTGGAATGACCGGGTATATTAATCCAATAGCGTTTATTGAACTTCCGGTTGATTTACAAGACAATTTTGCAGCAAATTATTTTCAGTATTATGATTTAAATATAAATCGAAATCTCCGGTTTAGAGCGAATATTAGTGGAAATTTCAATCTTTCGAAACAGAAAAAATTTACACCAAGTATAATTACTGATATAAACCAGAGAGAGAACTCGGCACAGTCATACAACTTTCTTCATTACAGTTGGATGAGCGAAAACTATTTTACCTATACAAAAAAATGGAAGAATCACGATTTAACAGCCGTGCTGGGAGCTAGTTATCAACGTTGGTGGTACGAGAGAGAGTACCTAGTAGGAAGGAATTCTTCCAATGATTATATTTACACGATGAATTCTTTTGTAGCTAACCTCACTTTAACTTCTACAGGTACTTGGATTTCTCCAAGAGCACTTGCTTCAGCTTACTCTCGAATAACCTATGATTACAAAAAAAGGTACCTATTCGCTTTAAACTTCAGAATGGACGGGTCGTCTCGTTTTGCCAGCAACTACAAATGGGGGATGTTTCCATCCGCATCATTTGGATGGAGATTTTCAGACGAGAGATTCATGAAATTTGCACAACGAGTCCTTGATGATGCTAAGCTAAGAGTTAGTTACGGTATAACCGGTAACCAGTCCATCGGTGACTTTGATTACCTGTATACCTACTCGCCTAGCACGGTTTATGATGGGATAGGAGGTGTCGCTCCCTCTCGCCTAGGTACAGATGACCTGAGATGGGAACAGATTACACAAACAAACCTTGGATTAGACTTGAGTTTTTGGGATTCTAGGCTGATGTTTACATTTGACGTGTATGAAAAAGTAACAGATGGTATTTTGTCTAATTTCCAAGTGGCTAAAGAGCTTGGTTTTTCCAGTGTACGCCAAAACATCGGTGTAGTGACCAATAAGGGAGTGGAGTTGGCCGTTTCAGGAGATATTATTAGAAAGAATGATTTACGATGGAATGCTGGCTTTAATATTTCGCTCAATGATAATAAAATTGACAAACTATCTTTAGGTCGCTCTTATATTCAGAACGGTCTTTGGTTAATGAACGAGGGAGGAAGTATTGGGGACTTAGTGGGATTCAAGTACATTGATATTTTCCCTTATGATGAATCAAATGCTTTTACTCCTGACTGGGAACAACTCACTCCTGTTTTTGAAAATGGAGTCTTTCAAAATTACTCGCTGAATGGCAATACATATACGGGAGACATATTACAAAAAAAACTACCTAATGGACTGCCTTTCAGGGGTGGAGATATCAATTGGGATGAAAATGATGAAACAAGGGATGGTATTATTGACTACGATGACCGAATGCTGGTAGGGAACGCGTTAGCCAAAATAACCGGGGGTATAAACACGCAACTGACTTATAAGAAAGTGAGTCTCTATCTATCATTCTACTATTCTCTTGGTAGTGATATTTATAACTGGGCTGAATATTTCAGAAACTCGTTCAAAAACATGGGGGCTACACCCGCTCCCCATGTGATTAACAACATCTGGAGGAAACAGGGTGATATCGCGTTGTATCCTCGGCCGTATGATGATGTATACGAAAACTCGAGATACGCAAACTCCTTCTATATAGAGGATGGCTCGTTTGTTAGATTACAAGACGTCAGGGTAAGTTATGATATGCCCTCAAAAATTACAGACAACTTAAAAATTGAGAGTTTAAACCTCTACCTTTACGCGAAAAACCTATTAACTTGGACAAACTACAGTGGTATTGATCCTGAGTTTACGTCGTATGACCCGATTCAAATTGGTGAAGATAGGGGCAGATATCCGCGTCAAAGAGAAATTGGAGTTGGTTTCACATTAAACTTTTAACAAGATTGTTATGAAAAAATATACACGCAAATTGAATTGTTTATTATTAGCGTTTATTCTCGTTTTTACTTCTTGCAACCTGATCGATATTGATCCTATCAGTGAAATTCCTGCAGACCAAATGTGGAAGACCCAAAGAGATGCTCATGCAGGAGTGAACGAACTTTATGGCATGTTTCGAACGGCTATGAGACAGAATTACTACTACTGGGGTGAGTTCAGATCTGACAACTTCGTCCAAGGCAGTTCTCTTGCTACAGACCAGATGGAATTGATGAATAACTTGCTAACAAGCTCACATAGCAGTTCTAACTGGTCGGCTCTTTTCGCGATGATAAATCAAGCAAATCTAGCTATAAAATACGTGCCTCAAGCAGATATCAGCTCTGTTGCAGAAAAAGAAGATTTACTAGCACAGAGTTATGCCATGAGGGCATTAGGTTATTTTTACGCGGTTAGAGTTTGGGGGAATGTTCCATTATACACGGAACCCAATGAACTATTTAGCGAAGACTTATATAAAGATAGAACAGATACGGATTATATTTTAAGAAACGTTATTCTTGAAGACCTTAAAATGGCTGAATCACTTACCTCGCTTGTGGTGAACAAAGAAAGAAAAAGAATTTCAATAATGGGAATTAGAGCAATCATGGCGGATGTCTACATGTGGCTTGGCGAGTATAGTTTAGCTGATCAAACCATTCAGAAGCTTAAGGGGCACCCAGATTTTATAGGTTTGGAAACTGATATTGACTCGTGGAGTAAACTATTTACCGAAGAGTTGCAATATAAAGCTCCCGACCATTCCCCCGCGATCGACGAGTACTCTTCCAAAGAATTAATTTTTCTAATACATTTCAACATGGCAGAAGTTGGAACAAACGGCTACAGCCTGGTTTACAGGTGGTTCTATGGCCCATTAGGCAATAGATCCGCATCGATATCCGACCCGTTTATTTCCAAATTCGAACCAGGTGATTTAAGGAAAGACCATATAGTCACGAACCAATCGGGAGATTGGCGCTTCACAAAATTTGCTAAAGGGCTTATTAGTTCAACGTTAGCATCTACTTGCGAAGTTGCTTACCCTATTTATAGAATGACTGACATGATCCTTCTACAAGCAGAAGCTAAAGCGCATCAAGGAAATTGGGATGAAGCACTTGATTTAGTAAAACCTATTAGGACACGTGCAGGTTTACCTACCCCAGCATCTTCGAGCTTTACCACAACAGATCAGCTTATAAATTTCATTTTAAAGGAGCGGCAGATTGAGTTAGTTGGAGAAAGCAGAAGATGGTTCGACCTTTTAAGGACCAATAAATGGAAAGAGGTGATGGAACCAATAAATGGCCTCTCGGAAGATGGAAATGAGTTGTTTCCTATTTATTATCAACATCTAGATGATAATCCAAAACTAAAGCAAAATGCATATTACGGATCTTGAGATAAATGATTATAAAAAATAACAAAATGAAAAGTAGATATATAATATTTCTATTCTCCTGCATGGCATATTTACTTAGTTCTTGCGAACCAATGTCACTGCAGACACAATATGACTACGAGAGCTCGGTGATTGATCCACATACCAACAATAGTGCATGGGAATATATCAATACAAGGCCCGAACTGTTTTCAATCCTCATAGATGCATTGGAAATTACCGAGTTCAGGAGTTATTATGAACAAGAAGATGCTTTATATACTTTCTTGGCGCTCACGAACACGGCCATGGAGTCATATATGAGAAACACCGATCCCAAGACAAATAACATAGCTGACTATGATACTGACGGTTTGATTAATCTATTTAAATATCATACTATCGAAGGCAGGTATAGTTCTCATTACAACGAGCTCCCGGTTGACCCGATTTTCGTTCCAACGCTGCTAAAAGGCAAAAGTGGTTTAATGACTATGCTTGTACGGAAAAGTCCATGGCCTGGCTTGGTGGGAGTGGTTGTGGTAAATGACGCGGGAAGCAATGGCAACTCACCCTATAGAGGTGCACGCACTTCGAATTTAATTACCACGAATGGTGTCATACACGTGTTCGATAATTATTGCTATTATGCCAAATAGTTTAACATTCACTCTTATTGAAATGGGCATGACAATCATTATCAGGCGAGTACATAATTAGAGCGAGTTCCATACGCAATAGTGTAAGAAAATAAATTAATCGTATGAAAGAAGTATTTAAAATTATTTTTATAGTGTTGGCAGGCATCAGCTTACAGTTCTGTTCGGATGAATCCATTGATCAAACATTGCCTCCACCTGCAGTTAGTTTTGCCTTCGATACACTTGATGTTGATTTAAATAAGGTAGACAATCCCCCGGTTGTTGCCTTTATAAAATCTGATATCGGATTAGCCGTGGTAAACCTTAAGGTAGAAACCAACGATTCAATCATCCCTCTCTCTAGTGTAAGTGAATTCTTTGACAGCAAAGCGTTTAGTCTCTCGGAAAGAATCACTTACGAGGTTAATCACAAGAATATAATAATCGAGGCAATAGACATCGCCGGTAAAATGACGACTGAAGAACTCCCGATGAAAGTGGTTGGGGTGATGTCTCCACCCGCTATCGAGTTCTCGGTAGACGCGATTATATACGACGAGTTAATTGGTGGTGATATACCGCTTACCGAATATATTATTACTTCGGAGGCTGGTATAACCAAAGTTGAAATGTTTTTTGCCACTGAAGAAGGTCAACTTCCTTATATGGCTCCGGTGGAGTTAGAGGAACCAAGTAGCTTGTATGAATTCTCACAACAAATAGAGTACACACCTAACATGAGTGGTCTAATCGTGAAGGCTACGGACACCTATGGTCAAATTGGAATCTCGTTACTTCCTTACAGTTTTATAGCAATGCCCGCGCCGGAGATCACGCTGTTGAGCAATGATACCATTTATTCAGACAATTCCACGAATATAACAGTTCGGGCGAATGTTGAATCAATCAGAGGTATCCAAACAATAGAAGTCGTTAGATACCAAAATAGCGGGAACGGGTTGTCTGAAGAGACAATTGACTTAGATATCGTGAATGGAGCTGTTGAAGAGAAAGAAGTCAACATCGAGGTACCCATTAATGAAGCCACATCAAGTATCTCCATTCGTGCAACCAATCAGGCTGGTAAGGAAGATGTTGTCACGATCAAAACATTTGTCAATATTCGAGTATTATCCCAAGTGAAATTTGGTAGTTTTAGGTATGATACCGGCTTGATGAGGTATTATCCTAACTTTATAACGGATGCAACACTCCCTAATTATGAGCCCTACCTGGATGTTTATGCTCTTTTATCACTAAATGATGCCAAGACCTATTCGATGGATTATTATATAGCTGCCAAAGAAAACACGGCAAATGTCGACATTAAGCTGAATGTATATTGGGACAGTAATAATCCTTGGTATCAATTAAGTGGAATTGCAACAGGTGTTGATGAGAATGCGAATTTCTTCCCTACTATTGCAAATTTAGACGCGTCACAAAAAGTTGTTGTTGACACGAGATTTAGACTGCTGGATGCCAACTTTGATTTTGACAATGCTACTGCATCCTCACTAAGCTCTATAGACCCATCAACCGTTAATGATAAATCGCTGAGATATTATGACAAAGGAACGGTCATAGCTTTCAAGACGGGGTCAGAGTCCTCAGTCGGTGGAGAAACAATAGGCGTGATGAAAGAAGTGGATAGAATTCCCATATCCGTACAAGGTTATGGAAGCTACACACATCAGTTCACTATAAGTATATTAGAAATAAAGATTTTAAATCCTTGATGAATCAATAAAAATAACTATATGAACATTCAAAAAACAATTACGTGTTTACTTCTGCTCTCTTGGTTTATTGGCAATAACCTTGTAGCACAGGATAAGTACTCATTGAGTAATGACGATATCACGATAGCATTCGAGAAATCGAACCAAGATAGGCTTGAAATAACAGATTTATTCAATAAGAATAAGCGCTGGATTACTCCCGATTCAAGAGATACAGACTTCTTATGGCAAGTCACGCTTGAGAACGACAAAAGCAATACTTCGGTCTACTCCTCACAAATGGTTAAATTAAAAGAGGCAAAAGAGACTAAGAACGATAAAGAGGATTTGCTCACTTTTGAATGGGAAATTTCCCTCAGTAAATTAACGGGAAAAGTCTATGTAGATGTATCGCTTAACAAGCGCACTTCTTTATCTGAATGGTCTATCTATTTAGACTTGCCCGACGGATGGGAAGTCACGAATCTACTATTCCCCATTATTAATGTTGATAAAGAGGAAGGTACAAAACTCTACACCTCGAGTGGCTGGGGTGCAGAGTATAACCTGGATAAAATCAGTAATCTGAATCTTCAGTTAATCTATCCATCAAGTCGTCAAACCATGCAACTCGTGTGTATGCAAGATGGTTCTGATTTGCTATATTACGCGACTCATGATGAAAATGCCAATCACAAAACTTTCTCGGCAAGAGTGGGAAGCTCTGTTGAACTATCTACAGATATAACCGCGTCTAACGACTGGACCAAGAACAACAAGTTTTCAGTACCGTGGAAAGTATCTATCGGCCTAAATGACAAAGGCATAGAGGATGCTATCGCTAACTGGTACCGGCCTTTTGCCATCAACACTATCTGGGGGACTAAGACATTACTGGAGAAAGATATACCTGAATGGCTAGTAAGTACTGACCTTTGGTTACATGGTGGACGCGCTGGGAAAGATGAGATGGATGCACTCACCAAAACGCTCGAATATTTTGGAAATGACACTAAATACCATTGGTACTATTGGTCAAGCCACGAGTTTGATGTCGATTACCCTGATTACTTTCCACCGAGAACAGATTATGACAAGATTGTAAATAAAATTCATAGCGCGGGATCACGAGTAATGCCATACACCAATGGTCGGCTTTGGGACACTACTACAGTGGCTTATCAAAAACTTGCTGGTGCGAACGAAATTGTATTAAGAAAAAATCTCACACCTTACGTTGAGGTTTATGCATCAAAAGCACCAAATGCCGTAGTATGTCCCACCTCCACTGTCTGGAATGATGTTGTGGTTGATTTCGCGTCGCGATTACTGGATGAGAAGATCAATAGCGACGGTGTTTATTTCGACCAAATTGCGTCTGCACGTTCGCTACCTTGCTATAACGAAAACCATAACCATCCGGTGGGTGGTGGTGATTTCTGGCATTTTGCCAATCGAGAAATCTTTAACAATGTAAGGAAAGTTCTAAAAAAAGATCAAATCATAGCTACAGAGCAAAATGCCGAGTGTTTCATTGACGTTTTTGATACATTCTTAATGGGGAATCGTCCAATGGGTGCCGAGTGGGCTCCGGCCCCCTTATTCCCACTTGTATATTCGGACAGGGCTATCTTGTATGGTTTTTACCTGCACAACCCCAACGACATGAGTTTCAGGTTAAAAAATGCTTTAACCTTGCTGTGGGGCGCCCAGTTAAATGGAGGTCGTTCTGTTCTTTATGCTTCAGATAGCTGGCAGAATAATGCTACTTTCCTAAGAGAAATGAAAGAATTCAGGAGTAAACAACATGATCTTTTCGTCGGGGGTAGGATGATTGGAGAATTTACTCCTGAAGGTGACAACCCCCTGCTCACGGTAGAAAGTTGGCCAACTCCCTCGAATGCTGTAAGAGGAGCAAAATGGATATCGGTCGATGGCAAAGAAGCAATCTTGTTAACCAATTTCGATACGAATAGTCACGAGATTGTACTTCCTAATGGCCAGAAACAGCTTTTAAAAGGTGGAGAATGTTACCGGTATAATCTTTAATCCAATTATTTTTTATTATTTAAAATAGTCAACATGAAGAAAAAGGTAAATTTATTTTTGATTTTTGCATTCATTGCAACAACCATTTCGGCACAAGAGAACCTGATCAAAGATGGAAAGTTCGACAACACATCATTCAACGTAAGCGATATATACAGGAATGTTGCCGGAAAAGGAAAATGGTACCCGTATCTAACTGGCGACAGGTTAGCAGTTATATCTGTTGTTGAAGATGAAGAGAAAGGTAACGCGGTGAAATTCCAAGCGCTTTCTCACGTGAGCTACGCGTATTCATACGTCGGCCAGAGGGTCGAAAAAGAGTTGGAGCCGGGTGTTTATCGAGTGGGAGTTTGGGCAAAATCGCTAGTAGAAGATCCACTTGCCGTGTTAAACATTTATCTACGTGTTAATACATCACCGCAAAGATTCCTGTTTTTCAAGATTGCCGATTTTGATCCTGAAGCTAATCCTAATAGGTCTGGGGCCCTTTACCAGAAACGTATTAATAGCGATTGGGAGTATTACACGGTGGACTTTGATCTCGGTAAAACTATTGATAGCGCGGCTAATTACAAGATAACAACCGATAATGGAAATACGGTAAATATCGAGAACTCCTCCAGCGGAGATCGTAAAGATCTTTACTTAGGTATCTCTTGTACTACGCGCAATTCACAGTTTCTGTTTACAGATATAAGCCTGACAAAAGTAGAATAATGGGGTGATTTTTGATCATTCACTGTTCTATTATTTATGAATACCCGCTAAGTTGTGTTTTATAGTCAAGACATCTTAGCGGGTATATTTTAAGACACAAGAAAATAAAATAGGCACAATGAAAAAAAGCAAGTTGATCATATTATTTACACTATTGCATATAACACTCACCTTCGGACAAAGAAATTTAATTATTGATGGAAGGTTTGATAATGCAACAATCCTCGAGGGAGAAACGGAAAATAAGGGTGAGTGGTTTTTTCTTTCGGTAAACGATGAAAATAGCGTGAAACATGCAGTTGGAGACGAGCATCAAGGGACAGTTGCCTATTTTTCTACCACGAAAAAGACAAATATCTTCAAGTCTTTTATCGGCCAAGTAATTCAACCCACTATAGGACAAGGTATCTATAGGGTTAGTTTTAGCGCGAAAACCATGTCCACAGACAATAACACAGAGATAAATTTATATGTAAGAATAAAAACGAACGATGAAGGGATCAAGCTCTATACTCTTTCCGGCAATGATGACTATTCATCCCTACCGGTATATAAAACTCGTTTAACTAATAACTGGGAATATTTCACCGTGGATTTTGATTTGAGCAAGTATATTTCAATAGATAATACGGATGAGCCCGATCAATATCAAAAATTTTCACCAGACGAATCAACACTTTCTGATTTTTATCTCGCGTTTTCCTCCCTGTCACCTAACGCTCAAATCAGGTTTACTGACGTGTCAATGAGTAAAATAAATTAAAAGCAATACAATGAAGAGGTATTTCGTATTAGCAGTTGCTTCTTTCTTTCTATTTAATCTCTACTTCTGTTCTCCCAAGGAAGATGGGAATCCTATTATTGATAATCCGGACACCGAGGAAGAAATAATAGGAGATGTCTTTACATTAAAGAATAATTCAATCACGATAGAATTCGAAAAGACACACAATAAATTAAAACTGAGTGATCTTTCTAATCAAGGTAACAGGTGGATTAGCGAGACCGGCAGTAAAGACCCGATCTGGAAACTCACGCTATCCTCCAACAGTAATAAAACCTCACATTCCATCAACTCTAATGAAATAGACCTTTATAAAGTAACGAAAATTAATTCTAACAAAGAGCACTTTATTTTTCAATGGAAGCTTAAAGTTGGCAGTGCTGAAGGAGTTGTTTATGCAACAGTTGGCCTGAATAATTCTACCGGGTTGAGCGAATGGGATTTGAAAGTTGATTTACCTAGCGAGTATGAAGTTACAGGTGTAATTTACCCGCTGATCAATTTTGAAAAGAGCCCGGGAATGCAACTTATTACCCCAAGTGGCTGGGGAGGTGAATATGCGCTAGACGATATTTCTAATTTAAAATTACCCCTGATATATCCATCCAGTAGAGCTACCGTTCAACTAATGTGTCTAACTAGTAATCAAACAACTCTCTATTTTTCAACACATGATAGTCATGCTAACATGAAGACTTTCAATGCAGAAATTAGTGTTAATAACATTGGATTATCTATTGATGCTGTTGCCTCTGCAGGGTGGAATATACAGAAAGAGTTTTCATTACCTTGGACTACCCAAATCGGGGTTCACAACAATGGTTGGGAAAATGCCGTGTTAGAATGGTACCGCCCATTTGCATTAAGAACCGAGTGGGGAAAGAAAACCTTGTCAAATAAAAATATCTCCCAGTGGCTCCTAAATACCGACTTATGGTTACATGGTGGACGTACGGGACAAGATGAATTAAATGCACTCTCAAATACATTAAACTTTTTTGGTAATGACACGAAATATCACTGGTATTACTGGTCTAGCCACGACTTCGACACGAATTACCCTGAATATTTTCCAGCTAGGGACAACTACGACCACGTTGTAAGAATGATCCAGCAAAATGGCTCAAAGGTGATGCCCTACATCAATGGGAGACTTTGGGATATATCCACGCCTTCATACCAGAGCATGAACGGGAAAGACGAGGTTGTGTTAACTAAAGATCACCAACCATACATGGAGACATACGCGTCGGGAGCACCCAACGCGGTTGTTTGTCCTTCTTCTGATATTTGGAGAAACATATTAATTGGACTTACAGAGAATATATTGGATGGAGCAATACGTAACGATGCCCTCTATTTTGATCAGGTTGCCTCTGCTAGACCAGTCCCATGTTACAATGAAAATCATAACCATCCGGTGGGTGGTGGTGATTTTTGGCATTACTCTTTTAGAAATATCTTCACGAATATTCGGACCTTTGTAGGTTCTGACCAAATAATCTGTACCGAACAAAACGCCGAATGTTTTATTGATCTGTTCGATCTCTTTTTAATGGGCAATACACCGATGGGTAGAAATTGGTCTCCTGCCCCGCTCTTTCCGCTTATTTATTCTGACAGGGTACTAACCTATGGATTTTATTTAAACAACCCGAACGATGAGAGTTTCAGGGTAAAAAACGCTTTAACACTATTATGGGGTGCCCAGCTCAACGGGGGAAGAGCCGTGTTGTACAACTCCAGGGATTGGCAAGAGAATGGTCAATTTTTGAAAGGACTTAAAACATTTCGTCAAAGACATCATGATTTGTTCGTTGGAGGCCGGTTTATGGGAGAGTATACTCCCGACGGAGATAATCCTCTTTTAAATATCGAAAATTGGGAAAGGCCTTCTAAGGCAATAAGAGGAGCAAAATGGACTTCTGTAACTGGTGGAGAAGCTATCATTTTAGTTAATATAGACAACGTGGATCACGAAATATTTCTACCAGACGGGCGAAGCTACCCTATGAAGGCGGGAGAGTGTCTTAGAGTCGATTAATCGTGGATGATGGGAATCATTTTAAGTGAAAGTCATAAAACATAGAAAATGCATATCGTGAAAAAGCTGTTTTTATTTATTCTATTGGCACACTCTATTTTTCTCTCATGCTCACCTGTTGAAGATGAGATAGACAACAACAAGATTATAGTTGAGATAGATGGAGATCAATATATTCTAAAGAGTAATTCCGTTTCACTCGGGTTTAAGAAACATGAGGGGAAGTTAAGCTTATCCGAAATATCCAACAATGGTGATAATTGGATTTACACTGATTCAACAGCTACAGGCAGGTTGTGGCAAGTAACCCTTAACTCCGAGAAAAACGATGAAGTAGTTTTAAACTCCGAGGAAATTGATTTAAAAAAGGCTGAAAAAATTAACGGTGCCCAAAACGGGATTCAATTCCAGTGGGAATTTAATGCCAAGGAATCAATTGGCACTCTCTGCGCGACTGTGAAAATCAATAATTCAACTCAACTTTCGGAATGGGAATTAAATATAGAAGTTCCTGAGAGTTGGGAAGTAACAGATGTTATCTTCCCAATTTTCAAGTTAAACAAAGCCACGGGAATGGAGCTAATAACACCAAGTGGCTGGGGAGCAAAATATAACTTGAGTGTGATAGATAACTTAAATTTGCCGTTAGTATATCCTTCAAGTCGTGCGACCACACAACTAATCTGCTTAAATAAGAATCAAGCATCCCTGTACTTTTCCACGCATGATAAAAATGCAAACCTAAAAATGTTCTCTGCTTCTATCGGTATGGATCATGTTGATCTTTCTCTTCAGGTTACACCATCGGAGAGTTGGCATAAAGATAAGAAGTTTTCAATTCCTTGGTCAACCTTAGCGGGATTTAATAATAACGGTTGGGAAGATGCTGTGTCAAATTGGTATAGGCCCTTCGCACTTAGTACCACGTGGGGACAGAAAAGCATTTTAAACAAGAATATCCCCACGTGGTTACTTGATACTGATTTATGGTTGACAGGGGGACGTACAGGTGAAGATGAGTTCAGGGCTTTATCACAGGTAATTGATTACTTTGGTAGCGACACGAAATTCCACTGGTACTACTGGTCGAGCCACGATTTTGACACCAATTACCCGGAATACTTCCCTGCCAGAGAGGACTATGACAGAGTGGTGGATACTATTCACGAATACAATTCACGCGTTATGCCCTACTCCAACGGAAGGCTTTGGGACACATCTACATCCTCGTACCAAAGTTTAAATGGGAAAGACCAAGTTGTCATTAAAAATAACGGCCAAGCCTACATGGAGATTTACGCGTCGGGAGCTCCTAACGCGGTGGTATGTCCTTCTTCAAAAGCGTGGAATGAGATCGTCACAGGATTTACTGGAGATATTTTAAGCGGGAGCATCAAAAACGATGCTTTATACTACGATCAAGTAGCCTCCGCTTCTGCCCTACCCTGTTACAATGCAAACCACGATCACCCGGTAGGGGGTGGCGATTTTTGGCATTATTCGTATAGAAAGATTTTCAACGATGTAAGAAAACTTTTAGGAGGCGAGCAGATTATCGCGACAGAGCAAAACGCGGAGTGTTATTTAGATCTATTTGACCTCTTTTACATGGTTAATATTCCCAGGGGGAACAACTGGGAGCCCGCTCCAATTTTCCCTCTTGTGTATTCGGACCGGGCACTTACATACGGGTTTTACCTGCAAAGCCCCAACGTGGAAAATTTCAGGGCCAAGAACGCGTTATCCCTGCTCTGGGGAGCGCAACTTAGCGGAGGTCCCTCCCTCCGTTACGCTTGGAATTCGTCCGATGTAGATGCTCCTTATTTAAAGGGGCTAAAGCTATTTCGCGAGAAAAATCACGACCTATTTGTTGGCGGGCGTTTTATTGGCGAGTATATACCGGTAGGAGACAATCCCTTGATTAACGCCGGAGGTTGGGATACTCCCACAAACGCGGTACGAGGTGCCAAATGGCAATCCGTAACCGGAAATGAAGCAATCATCATAGTCAATATTGATGTTGTGGAACATAAGATAATTTTACCCACGGGTTTTGAACATCGCATGAAACCTGGGGAGTGTATAAGATTTAATTAATCATGCTGCATCACTAACAAAACAGTTACAATGAGAAAGTATATTCAGTTAATACTATTATTATTAGTCACTTCATCCCTTTACTCTTGTGAGGAAAAGACTCCCCCTCCAACCTTCGCTCTACCGTCGATAGAGACAAAGGGAGATACGGTACACGTGAATCTTAACTTGAGTGAAACCAACAATATTCCGGTAGAAGCAACCGTGAAAGCCGAGGCAGGTTTAGATAAGGTCAATATTAAAGTTGTCGCAAATAGCGAGACCCTGAATCATACCTCTATCACGGAATTTGAAAATAATAAAAACTTCCTCTTATCCAAAAAAGTAACATTCCAAGAAGGATATAAAGAGATCATTATAGAAGCAACTGATGTTTCAGGGCAGACTACATCTAAAAAACTATCTATAAAAACAATAGAGAAATTCGAAGCCCCAACAATCAATTTCGAAGTTGATAGCATAGTATATAATATCCTTAGCAAGGAAAAAATACCTCAAACAGGATTTTCAGTACACAGCGACGCGGGCCTGGAAAAAGTGGAAATGTTTTTTAAAACTAAAGAGGGTGATATCGCCTTTCAAGAACCTATAAAATTTCCAGATAATGCAGAAACGTATCATTTTTCTGAACTGATAGAGTATGAGCTAAACACAACAGCTTTTGAAGTAAAAGCAACCGACATTTATGGGAATACAACCATTGTAACATTACCAATCATTATCCGGAAAGATTATCCTCAAATATTTTTAGACTACAAGTCGGCAGGAAACAGGGAGTTCAACGTTTACACGAATGTAGCGGACTCGCTCTATGCCATGTTCAGGATTGTTCATCAGAAGAACGAACAACAAAACAGGGACTTATGGCGAGTGATGGATAGCTACCTCGCGGTTTATGAAGATGGAAAAATGACACGATCATTTCAAATTCTCACTCCCGGGGAGAATGAGTTCGTGTGGCTTTCAAACAGACCCGAAGTAGTTGAGTTTACAGGAGGCTTCCATGGCAACGAACGCATCGACAGGGAAAACTGCTTCGCACATTTTTACCTGGATAGTACAGAGATTGACCTAACACTATCACTAAATATGGAGAGAGGCACCTCCTTTTTCTATCATCAGGTCTCGCTTATGTATGAAACAGGAACCGGGGGAACGATAACCAGTCCCAATTATATACCCGTTGAGAACGCCCCGGTGGAGTGTACGCATGAAAAGATAACAACATTTGAAGACGGCGGATTTACCACGAAAAACAAAGTCGTATGGACAGAAAATGCTCCCCCGATTAAAAGGATGTATTACGGTATTTTTTGTGTCACCGGAGATATCTCGTCGCACGGGTACAATGACACCGGAAGCACAGACCCGGTAATAATACCTTTTGTCAATGATGGAGCCATGAAGTTAAGATCCCCGTCTCAAAGAGTAGTCATGTACAACAGTGAAAATAACATTTCAGTTGAATGCGATGGCCAACTGTTGCAAGGAGGTCCGTTCACGCTAAACACGTATGTTTGGGATCATCAGTTTTATCATAAATATTACACCTCTATAAATAACGGAGCACCTATACAGACCACTAAAGATGAGGTGTGGGAAACAGAGAGCTCCATTAAATTGAGAATACATAATACTAAATAATCAAAAAAATAATCATGAGGAAATTAATAGTAGCACTGTTAGTTAAAATCATGCTCTTCCCGTTATTCAGCGGTTCATTATTCGCAAATATCACGCTACCGGGGATTTTTTCCGATGGAATGGTCTTACAACAACAATCCGATGTGAAAATCTGGGGCATGGGGATTCCTGGGATGACGGTGAAAATATCATCAAGCTGGGACAACGGCAAGCACGAAGCAGTTGTAACCTCGGACAGCACTTGGTCGATAAAACTCAATACCCCAGTAGCCTCGTATAATAGTTACCAGATAAAAATTGAATCGGGAAAAGAGTCTATAACGTTAGAGAATGTTCTTATTGGTGAAGTTTGGCTTTGTACCGGACAATCCAACATGCACATGCCAATGAAAGGCTATTACAACCAGCCCGTGTTAGGTTCACTTGATGATATCATCAACTCTTCGAACAACAATATACGCTATTTCAATATCGAGCAGAAAAACTCGCTGCACCCGTTAAAAATAGATGAATCTGGAAGCTGGCAAACTCCATCTCCTTCCACAACAGCCAATTTTTCAGCAACGGCCTACTACTTTGGCAGGTATATCCAACGAATTTTAGATATACCTGTTGGATTAATCCATTCGAGCTGGGGTGGCTCCAAGATAGAGGCATGGATGTCTAAAGAGTCACTTGCCGGCTTTCCCCAGTTTAAAATACCAACAGAAAACCCGGAGAAAAGAGTAGCCCCCCTTCGGCCTACTGTTATTTATAACTCCATGATTTACCCGGTTGCCGGGTATGGTATAAAAGGAGCCCTCTGGTACCAAGGCTATTCAAGCAAGTTTGAATACAAAATATATCCTGAACTATTTAAGGCAATGCATGCAGATTGGAATGAGATTTGGGGATACGAATTCCCAATCTATCTTTGTCAAAACGCACCACACGAATCAACGAACCATTATGGGCCCTTCATGAGGGAAGCCCAATTAAAGATTCCCCGGGAGCAGCCTAACACCGCCATCGCTATATTATCAGACGTTGGCGAGAAAGAGATTGTTCACTGCGCGGATAAGAGGACAACAGGTGAGCGACTCGCGTATATTGCTTTGGCCGAATCATACGGCTTTGAAGACTTACCATATCGTAGCCCGGAGTTCAGGTCACTAAACGCGATAGACAACAAGGTGATCGTCCGTTTCAATTACGCGGATAATGGGATTAACACGTTTGGAAAAGAGTTAAGCGAGTTTGAAATTGCTGGTGCGGACAAGGTGTTTTATCCCGCGGAAGCCAAAATCGTCTATAACACGATTGAGTTGTCCTCACCTGATGTAGGAAAGCCCGTGGCCGTCAGGTACGGTTTTAAAAACTTTTTCGAGCCTTGCCTATTTGGTGTAAACGGACAGCCTGTTTCATCTTTCAGGTCAGATGATTGGGACGAGGTTAGGTAGTAGGGCATTCAGAACATTATAACAAACATCTACAATGAGAGGCTTACGATTCGTTATAGTACTTTTAACGTGTAGTCTTTATTCTTCCAAGGCAATTTCTTCTTCTTTGAATATGCCCTCCATTTTTTCAGATGGAATGGTCTTACAACAACAGGCTGATGCTAAAATATGGGGAAAAGGCACTCCGGATAAAGAGATAGAATTGATAACAGGATGGGATAATAAAAAATACACTACTACAGTCGGGAACGATAGTCTTTGGGCTATTGTCATCAAAACCCCTGGAGCATCGTACGAAAGCTACCAAATAGAGATAGAAGTGCGATCCCTAAACGACAAGCTCGTGCTCGATAATGTATTGATCGGAGAGGTATGGTTTTGTAGTGGACAATCAAACATGGACCAAAAGATGAAAGGCTACTTCAGGGAAACCGTTCAGAACGCGCTCCATGATGCAGCTACTTCTACCAATAACAACATACGTTGCTTCTCGGTAGAAAGAGCTGGGTCTCTTACAGAAGAGTTTGACATGGTAGGGAAGTGGGAAGCAGCGTCACCAAATACCACCATGGAATTTCCGGCTACCGGTTACTACTTTGCCCGTTTGCTTCAGCAAGCGCTAAACGTACCGGTAGCAATAATAGCTTGTAGCTGGGGAGGTTCTAAAATAGAGGCATGGATGCCAAGCTCCTCCATTAACGAATTCGCGGAATTAAAAATCCCTGGGAAAGAACCCCAACGCCATTTACGCCATTGGACCCCCACTATTCTCTATAATGGGATGGTGCATCCCATCGCGGGGTACAATATTCGCGGTGTAATCTGGTATCAAGGCGAATCCAACAGGAAACAGTTTGCAAACTACGGTGACTATTTTAAATCGATGCATAGTGAATGGATTAATGCATGGAATATTGGTGAATTCCCCATCTATTTTTGTCAACTCGCTCCATTCGAATACAACGACAATTCCAAATCTGCCACGTTTTTCAGGGAGGCACAATTACAAATCCCAAAGAAACAGCCAAATACGGCAATGGCAGTTTTAATGGATATAGGAGAGAAAAACAATATACACCCGAGCAACAAAGAAACCATAGGCAACAGGCTCGCGTATATAGCCTTGGCCGAATCATACGGTTTCGACAAATTGCCCTACAAGAGCCCTGAATACAAATCGGCAAGTTTTGTCAACGATACTGTGATCGTGAATTTCCTGAACGTGGAGAGTGGCCTACGAACGTTAAACGGGGGAACGCCCGAGGATATAGGGAATTTCGAGATTGCCGGTAGTGATAAAAAGTTTCACCCGGCTAATGCCAAAATATTACCAAATGCTAGGGTTGGGGTAAGTTCCCCTCATGTCTCAAAGCCGGTAGCCGTACGTTACGCGTTTAAAGATTTTGTCATTCCAACCCTATATGGTGCCAACGGGCAACCCGTCTCATCATTTAGAACTGATAATTGGAACGATGAAAAATAATCTACTTATCACCCTTTTCATTGCGATTAATGAGTAAGTGTTTTCGATTTTTACGCACATTTTCATAATCGCTAGACTTACATTTGTATAAGTCTCGTTGTAAAATTTCAAAAAACGCTGATTGTCAACAAGTACAAGTAACATAAACCATCCAGAAGACAAAATAAACTAAAAAAACAGATTATGAAAAATAAAAAAGAATCTAAAAGAGTTTATAGCGCTCCATCTTTCGAGGCTGTAAACATAGATATGGAGGAAAACATTCTGCAAGCCCCCAGTGGTGGTGGAGGAGGTACTGTACCACCTATCACAGACGAACCCTATTTTTAACTTATTTAAATTTTAAAAAAACACGATGAAAAAAAATAAATTACTCATCCTATTACTCATAGGATCAATCCTATTCCTCGCGGGATGTAGCGACGACGCATGGAAAGAGGAGGGTCTAAAAGACTCCCAGCCTCTTGACGGGAGAGCCGTAACACTTACCGCCAAGATGCCCGGGGAAAAGGTGAACACCCCACGCGTGGCTCTGGTCCGGGAAAACAACCAAACTATTTTAACTTGGGAAGAAGGAGACAAACTTCAATTGCTATTTCACCAAGGGGACACGAAGATCAAAGGAGTTGCGGACATCTCGAATATTTCTGCAGACAAGACCCAGGCCGAGTTCACTTTTACTATTCCCTCGGGAATAACAAGCGACGAATTTGACCTTTACGGGGTATATGGTGGCGGCGGTTTATCCGGTGATGGCATGTTGATATTACCCGAGAACGCGGGGGAGGCAGGCACTCTTGAAGCCATTCAGGATAGAGAAGATGTCGTGCTCTATTTCGAGGAAAAGGACCTCACGATTGACAACATCTCGGAGAGCCTAAACGTAACTTTCCAGCACCTTGGTTCCCTATTCAATATCAATTTGATGAATTTAGCCCCCGGAGCCATCGAGGATTTAAAGGAAGTAAGGCTTATCTCCAGTGCGGCAGACGGCTGGGCATACAATTCCGGCACCGGTGGTAATTTGTACGACCTTGTAACCAAACAGTTCTCTGCTTCAAGCGAAGCTGATGGACACCTCTCTTTCCAGGCACCGGGAAATTCTATCTCGAGCGGTGGCACGCTCTCTTTCTGGGCATGGTATCCACCAGCAACCGTTTTCCCGGAACTTAAACTCGAACTGATCAAAGAGGACGACTCCTCGATTGCCGTGAGCGTAAACACGAAAGCGGCAAGAAGCACCGAGCTCGAGAGCGGGAAAAACTACACGTTCCACGCAATTTACGAGGAGGGGAAGCTGCAATTTACCGACCCAACGTTTAATGGCATTTCAACTGTTATAGTTGGCGGCCAATTCCTTAGAACCGGGTTAATGCGGTATTACCCTAATTTTATTACTCCTGCTCGATTACCGGATTACGAAGAGTGGCTGGATGTATATGCGCTCGTTTCTCTTAAAGATATGAAAACCTACTCAATGGACTACTTCGTGGAATCCGCGGCTAATACGGCCAATATTGATTTAAGGCTTAGTGTTAGCACTACGGATAGTCGAACGATACTGGGTAATTCGGGTACATTTGCTAATCAATACGATGCTACGGATGGCACTACCATAGCAAGTTTAGAGGGTACTGACCGATTAATTGTAAACCAAACAAGATTTAAACGAATCACCACGGCAGGTTTCGATTTTGTGAACGCGACAGAAGCAGATGTATTAACTGGCGGTAATCCTACTCTCAATTATATACAAAGACCAGCAATCGGACAAGACGGCTATACAGAGTATGGCAATATTTTTGGTTTTAAAACGGCTCCAACCTCTACCGTGGGTGAACGGGTGGGTGTTATGAAAGAAATTTCACGAATCCAGATACCTGACATACCCGGGTACGGTGGTATTAATACAAATATGTATAATTTGGTTGTTTACGCGATTAAACTCTATTAAACAACAGAGGCATACAAAGTACATAAAAATTACTCTTTACAAAAAGCTGTTCCGGTTGAATCTGGGACAGCTTTTTTGTATCTTTCTATAAAGAATGACGCACTTCGGGCAAGTTCAAACAGACTTAGCTTACCGTTCGGTTTTCACTCTCTTTCGGGACTTTCCTGGTAGACCTTTACGTCCTCCCTCGTTATCATCTTCTCATGCACCTCATGCTCTTCTCGGCAGGCAAGTTGATATTCCGGTGATATGCACCCAGTGTTTCCGGTGATACCCACCCACTGGCTAAACTATCAATTTGACAAAGTTATCTTTTTTTTCTTAAACTATCTCCTTTTAACTCTATCCTGTGTGCTGTATGAATCATTCTATCCATGAACGCGTCAGCGATAGTTTCATCGGA
>WPCG01045767.1_pt1 | contig 25607 bp, 19 predicted proteins | sample 5403311 | NCBI WGS metagenome assembly WPCG01 (sample SAMN12869467, study PRJNA574797) | sludge metagenome | isolation source: wastewater treatment of Control | place: China:Beijing | collected 2019-05-17 | reverse complement strand
CAGTAAAGAATCCAGTTCAACCCGCATGTTTTCGCGCAGTGAATCCAGTTCTTCACGTGTAATCTTAGTTTTAATCATCCATTACCTCCGCTGAGCGTAATTTTTTTAATAAAGGCTTAATTTGCTTCTTCGTAAAATGGGGATACATCTCACCGTTTACCGAGACAACAGGAGCCAGTGAACATTCGCCGACACAGCGTGTTTCAACCAGCGAAAAAAGTCCGTCTTCCGAGGTGCCGCCCGCTTCAATGCCAAGTGCATCGCAGAAATCATCCTGCAGTTTCTCCGCTCCCTTAACGTAGCAGGCCGTACCCTGGCAAACTGAAATATTGTACTTGCCCAGGGGTTCAAAGCTGAATTGCGAGTAGAAAGTTGCGACCCCGTATAATTCGGCAATAGGTGTATTCAATTCTTTGGCTGTCCATTCCAAGATTGGTCTGGGCAAATAACCGAAAGTAATCTGAGCATCCTGCAGAATCGGCATTAATGCGCCTTTTCTCCCCTTCCAGGCTGCTACTGTTTCTTTGAAGTGTTCAACATTACACGCCTGTGCTTCCCATGAAAATTCTGCGGCCATGTATTCCTCCTAAAAACTCAAGTCTGCTCTACGATTTTATCATATATAGAGGGATACCAAAGGAGTAGCGGCGAGATTCGCCGTGGAAACCGGCGTATTCGATAAGAAATGTGAATAAGTCTATCGCTTTAGACTGAAAAGCTGAGAATATGTTAATCTACCAAATCCAGACTGCGCCCGGCCTTAAGCAGCCAGATCAGTTTTTCTTTCACTTTCTTTCCGGTGGCGCGCTCAATTGCCCTGGCATAATAAGAGAGTTGGAGGGCATAACGCCGGCGCATCATCTTATCTTGAGCGACAGTGTCCTCAGGCAAACGGTCTGATTTAAAGTCAACCAGAACGACCTGATTGTCGGTTTCGGTAAACCAGAGGTCAATCATGCCCTGGACCAGGGTCAGCTCGTCTTCGGGATAATCCTGACTTAATTCAGAAGCAGGCACTGCCATGGTGAAAGGCATCTCACGGTAGACGCGGCCTTCTTTCTCCGCTGCGAGCACGCGTTCTGCCAGCTTGCTGTCGGCATAGGCCAAAATATTCTGCTCTTCCGCTTTGATTGTTGTACGCGCTCCGGCAGCTAGCTGCAGCTTTTCGATCATTTGATCCAGCTGGCGGTCAAGCTCGGTCAGGCGCTCGCCTTCCGGCTTGCTGATTAGAGAGTCCAGATCGAGAAAGCGCAGGTAACTATGTAGGTGTGTGCCCCGGTCGGCTGCTGTTTGTCCGGTATTATCAGTCTCTGCACTCCGCAAAGTAAGGGCCATTTCCTCTGCTTGCCTGCCTTCAAACTTTTCCTTTTTGCCGATCCAGCTTTCAAAGGACAGACCGGCTTCACGGTCTTCCGCCTGTTCATTTTCCACAAGAAGAGATTCCCTGTCGGCAGCCCGCTTCAGTTCGCTGACTGTGAGTTTGGCCGGTGCTTCAGCAGCAGGCCGATAGGGCAGGTCATCACATAAGAGTGCGACCAGGTCTTCTACCCGGGCGGTCGGAGAATCACTGTCAAAGGCCGAGTCACTGAGCAGGAGGATGTCTTCAGGGAGATCCGGGTCTGCTTCAGCCATCCCGGAGCGGAGATTGCTTTTTTCGAAAATATCAGCATAAGGAATAGTTTCAAGGCTGATATGAGGCAGTTGGCACTCTCCCGCTTCAGAGGAGAGGATTTTCATTGTTTCCTCCGGATAGCGGAGGAGGAGGACCGACCACAAAATATCCGCATATTTGTTGGCTCTTTGGACCAGGCTGCTTGCCAGCAGGGGTTCGCCTGTTTTCCTGTATTGATGAGATCCGCCTATGATGTCAGTAGAATTGGTTTGGATGAAGCTGTCGTCTGCTGGCAGTTTGCGGTATTCACTCATCAGGAAAAGCCGATCCTGAGTCCGGGTCATGCCGACATAGAGCTGGCGCCAGACTTCCGCCCGCTCCCGCTCTTCCTCCCGCTTTTTCTTCTCCCGGTTAAGGAAATTATCAGCTACGGACAAGCCGTCAGCGGAAAAGGAATAGCTGCGGATGCCGTCGTGCTCATCGATGGAGATAAGGTCAGTTTCAGCTCGCACCTGATTGTTGCCAAGTCCCAGCAAAATCACGTAAGGCCACTGCAAACCCTTGCTCTTGTGATAGGTGAGTACACGGACTGCATCGAGATCTGACTGCAGATCGGAGTCATCGGGGAAGATGTCACGCTTGCGAAGTTTTTCTAAACGCTGCAGGAGTTTTTGTACACTGTCAAAACCCTGGAAGGATGATTCTTTTACAAAATCCAGGAACTGTTTCAGCTCTGTCAGCCGCCTCCGGCTGTCTCTGAGGCCGGTGGGGCTGCCATCAGACTGTTCAAGCAGTTTTTCAAATTGACTTTCCTGCAAAATAAGGCTGAGTAAATCACGGTTGCTACGTTCCCTGGCAAGAAGTCGCCAGTGTTTAATCCGCTCCATGGCCTGCTTGACTTTCAGGCGGATTCTTTCATCACTTTCGTCCTCGCAGGCGAGAAAACTCTCAATCAGCATTACTCTTTCATGAAAATAACGGAGTTTCGGTTTCTCTTCTGCTGAGAATTTCTGCTCTGCCAGAGGGCGGATGCGCATGAATTCTGCAGGACTCAGGGGGTCACCACAAAGGGCGGATGCCAGGTAGCTTGCCAGGGGAATATCCTGGCGCGGATTGTCCAGGACATTAAGCAAAGCTTCAAACTGACGCATAAGCAGGTTCTCAGGGTAGATACCGCCAAAGGTTCCGGTTACAGGTATGCCTTGCTTTTCCAGGCTGTCACGCAGGTTCTTGCATTGAGCATTGGTAGAGCACAAAAGTGCTATGTCTTTTAACTCCGCGCCTTCATCCTGCAGAGACTTAATCGTGTCCGCTGCGAGGAGAGATAATCTTTGGAACTCATTAGCCGGGGTGAAGCTGAGAAGGTTAATTGGGAAATCATTGTCTGCTTCCGAGGGCTCGGGAAGATCCTCACCTGTATTTGTCAGGATACGCCAGCTGACCTGGCCGGGTTCACCTGCTCCGGGCCTGACGTACAGGCGCTGACTCTCATCATATTCAATCTCTGCTGCCTCACGGGTGAGGAAGGAGCTGAAGACTTCATTAACAAAGTCGATGATGTTGCTCTGACTGCGGAAGTTGGTGGAAAGATTCAACAGGTAATCTTTCGCTTCTGAATCTGCTGAGCCTGAAAAGAAGACCGCTTTGTCAGACCGTTGCTGAAATAAGGCCGGATTGGCATAGCGGAAACGGTAGATGCTTTGTTTTACATCTCCAACCATGAAGATATTGTCTCTGGCAATTGCGGAAACAATTCCGTCCTGGATGCTGCTTGTGTCCTGGTATTCATCAATATAGATTTCATCGTAGTGATTCTGCACTTCGAGGCGGATATCTTCCTCCTGCAAAAGCTGAAAGGCTCCGTGTTCAAAGTCTGCAAACTCCAGCTGATTGCGAGAAAACTTTTCCTTCTGATAGTTTTTGTCAAGAGCCAAAACTAGCTCGAAAAAGCGTGCTACAGGCCCGACACTGATCTTCAGGTCCTCCTGCATATCTTGCAGGCTGACAGTAAAAAGGGCTTTTACATCGGGAAAATACTCCTGCTGCTTTTTGGTACTGATCTTGTTATTGTCGTTGATCAGATAGAAAAAAGCCATGATGTCCGACGACATCAGGTCGACAAAATCATTGTGATTTATGGTTCTGTCAGTTCCTTTATCCGCAACTTTTGCCGGCATGGATACGCCATTAAGTTTTCTGCCGGCTTCACTGATTCTTCTGAAATTTTCTACTGTAGCTGCAGAGATATCATCCAGATCTTCCACGAGCCTTGTGGCGTGATCCATCAACTCCAGTTGTCTTTGTATGGTTGCGCCTTCTTTGGCTGAATTCCTTACTCGTTCGAAATGCGGGTGCCCTTGCAATTGACGCACGGCAGCTTTCATTTTTTTAAAAAGTTCAAAATAAATACTGAAGAAATGGTCCAACAGGTTCTGTGAAGGGAAGTCTTCAACTTCAACGGCAAAGCTTCCTACAGCCCGGCGGACCAGATTCCGGTAATCAGGGAGGCTGCGCAACTTACCCAGGACCTGTTTCAGAGCCTCGCGAAAATTCCGGTCACTTAGGCCCGGCGCGTAGCCATTACTGAGACGGTCAAAATCAGACAGATAATCGAGGGGATCAGCCTTTGCCAGCAAGATATCGATCTTGCTGTAATACTCCTGTGTCCAGTCCGATTGGAGGCGGCCATGTCTTCGGTCGTCCAGCAAGGCATACTGCTGAGACAGGAGCTCATCCAAAACTTCATCCAGGAGGCCGGCTGCTGCTTCCTCATCTAAAAGTGAATATCCCGGTTCCAACAAGGGTTGGCCATCGTCATCTTTAAATTCTGCCAGATAATCGCCCAGAAGCCGGTTGCAAAAGGAGTGAATGGTGGAAATGCGTGTTTGAGGAAAGATACGCAGCAAGGCATCGAGGTGGTCAATGTCAGCAGTTGTTTCAGCATCAGAGCGGGCTTTGACCAGACGGGCTTCAATTCTGTTTTTCATCTGCTTGGCTGCAAGATCGGTGAAGGTCATGACAAGGACACGGGACAGGTCCAGATCGCCGGCTATGGCCCGGCTGATAATACGCTCTGACAGCACTGCTGTCTTACCTGAACCTGCTGCGGCAGAAACCAGAAGATTTGCCTTTGCGGAAAAATCTATGGCTGCCTCTTGCTCTGATGTCCAGGAAAAATTGCTCATCTTCTCCACCGTTAGCCGTCTTCTTGTTACTTTATCACACTATTTATTAGATCTTCCGATTTTTGATAATATATCAATGCATAAGTAAACTGTAAAATGGCAGATATAGAATGAACTACGGAGCATGATTTTGTGCCCCGGGAAAGGTTGAGAGTAATGATTTTAGTCGAAGCGGAAGGACTGGCTTGTCCGTTTCCGGTGATCGAGGCAAAGAAAGCCCTGCGCAGCTCGGGATCCGAGGATGTTGTCGTGCGGGTCGACAATGAAGTTGCAGTCGGAAATTTGAAGAGGCTGGCTGATTCAATGCAGCGCGGCCACTCTGTTAAGGAAGTGTCTGCAGCGGTCTTTGAAGTAACAATCAAGGGCGAAACAGCTGAGGATACGGAAGCCGTTAAGAATACCGCACCGGCCTTTGCCGAAGCTGATTCCGAATATATTGTCCAGATCAGCAATAAGCTGATGGGCGCGGGTAACGACGAACTGGGAGCAATTCTGATGAAGAGCTTCATCTATTCCCTGAGTGAACAGGATCGTCTGCCGTTGGCGATTGTGCTTTACAACACCGGAGTCGAGCTGACCTGTGAGGGTTCTCCCGTACTGGAAGATCTGAAAACACTGGACAAGGCAGGCGTCAGTATCTTGTCCTGTGGACTTTGTCTCGATTTTCTCGGTCTTAAAGAGAAGCTGGCCATCGGCGAGATCACCAACATGTACAGGATTGCTGAATTGATCCGTAGCTACCGGACAGCCCGTCCTTAACAGAAAGCAGGAGCTAAGTTTTTGAAAAACCGTTTGCAAATTCCCGACTTTATGCTGGCATCTTTTGAAACTGCCCATGATGCCATGCGTGCAGAACAAGCCGGCATTGAGGCCGGACTTAAGGTCAGACTGATTCCGACACCTGAGACTGTCCGTGCAGGTTGCGGCCTATCTTTGCGCATGGAGCCGAAATTAGCTGCGGAAGTTGCCGGGATACTTGAACAGGAAGAAGTGAAAGTTACTCACTGGACTTTGTCTGCCACTATTGATGGCGTGCGACAGTTTATCGCCCGGGAGTCACCTCTGCAGGCAAAGGGAGAAGAAGAGTGATTTATCTGGACAACGCAGCCACCAGCGCAATCAAACCGGACAGTGTGAAAGAAGCGCTCTGTCAGGCAATCAGGCGCGACGATCTGGGCAATCCCAGCCGGGGTGCCCACAAGTTTTCTTTATGTGCCTTGCAGGAAGTTGAAGCAGCCCGCAGCACTGTGTCGAAATTCTTTGGAGGCAAAGACTCACAGCTGGCCTTTACCGCCAATGCAACTATGTCGATAAACCTGATTTTGAAATCCCTGTTGAGGGTGGGTGACCATGTTATCACAAGCTGTACTGAGCATAACTCGGTACTTCGTCCCCTCTACCAGCTGGAAGAAGCGGGTGTGGCTCTAAGCTTTGCCGGCCTGAAAAAAGATTCCTTCGGGGTGGATGTCAGCTCTTTTGCGCAGCTGCTGCGTCCGGAGACCAGGGCTGTCGTTATAAACCATGCCTCTAACGTTACGGGTGAAGTGATAGACCTCTCGGCCTGTGCTCAATTTTGTCGTGAAAAAAACCTCCTCCTGATTGTTGATGCTGCGCAAAGTGCCGGTATTATTCCTATAAACATCGAAGCCGACGGCATCGATGCACTGTGCTTTACCGGTCATAAATCTCTCTATGGGCCGGGCGGCACCGGTGGAATTGTCCTGGGCAGCCGGATGGCGGATGTTCCTTTAAAAGCGGTGATTTCCGGAGGCAGCGGTATCAGGTCTTTTGAAAAAGCCCAGCCTAAGGAGATGCCGACGCTGTTTGAAGCCGGTACTGCCAATGTTCCGGGTCTGATCGGCCTCCATGCCGGAGTTAAGTACCTGCAGGATATCGGCATGGCAGAGGTGGAGGCTCTGTTGAACAAATTGATGCGCCGTTTCTATGAAGGGGTTAAGGGTCTGCCGGGATTGAAAATTTATGGGGATTTCTCAGATCCTGAAAAAAGAAGGGCTCCAATCGTCGGGTTAAATCTCGGCGATGTGCCGGCAGCTGTAGTCAGCGATATTCTCGCTACCGATTTCGATATAGCAACACGACCCGGCGCTCACTGTGCACCTCTGATGCACCGGGCGCTTGGAACTGTGGACCAGGGTATTGTCCGCTTCAGTTTTTCCACCATGAATTCTGTATCAGATATCGATGCCGGTATTGCGGCCATAGAGGAATTGAGTCGTTCCATGATTTGCTAGCTGATTGTGCCTAACCGGTCAGAATTACAGATTACTTTAAATATTTCCGTTCTTCAGTTAGAATAATTGTTGTTATAAATGGAAGCAGATGGGTGCTGGTGTGCCTTGCGGTCTTCAAAACCGTTGTGGGGGGTTAGGAGCTTCCCGGGTGAGTTCGATTCTCACATGCTTCCGCCATCTTAAGTTTCAAAAGGAGTGGCAGAATGGAACGCTTGACAGGAACAACTTCCAGGGGCATCCGCACGCCAATCATTCGCGACGGTGACAATTTATGTGAAATTGTGGTCGACAGCGTGATACGTGCGTCTGAAGCTGAGAAATTTGATCTCCACGATCGTGATGTTATAGCTATCACTGAATCTGTTGTCGCCCGTGCGGAAGGCAACTATGTCAGCGTCGATGATATAGCCTATGATATTCAACGCCACTTTCCCGACGGAGAGATAGGTCTTGTCTTTCCTATACTTAGCCGGAACCGCTTTTCTCTCATCTTGAAAGGAGTAGCCCGGGGGGCGAAAAAAATAACACTCCTCCTCAGCTATCCTACCGATGAAGTCGGTAATCCTCTGGCTTCCCTTGAGCAGCTGGATGAAGTAGGAATTAATCCACTGAGCGATATCCTGACGGAATCGCGATTCAGGCAGCTCTTCGGTGAATTCAAGCATCCCTACACCGGTATTGATTACCTGAGCTTTTACCGTGAAATAATTGAAGCGGAAAAATGTAAGGCGGAGATTATTCTGGCCAACGATCCGCGCGCGATCTTGAATTATTCCCGTGATATTCTGGTCTGTGATATCCACAGCGGCGAGCGAAGCAGAAAAGTTCTGGAGGGCTGCAGTGACGGTTTAGTCTACGGTTTATCCGATATCCTGGCTGAGCCCATTGAAGATAGCGGTTATAACGAGCAGTACGGACTTCTGGGCAGTAATAAGGCCAGTGAAGAAACACTGAAACTATTTCCTCGCAGTGGCCACCGGCTGGTTAAGGATATTGCAGCTCTGTTCAAGGAGCGCACAGGCAAAAATGTTGAGGTCATGGTTTACGGTGACGGCGCCTTTAAGGATCCTGTCGGTAAAATCTGGGAACTGGCTGATCCGGTAGTATCTCCCGCCTATACTGAAGGTTTAAGCGGGGTACCGCACGAAGTTAAGATAAAATATTTGGCTGATCATACTTTTTCCAAGCTGTCAGGGCAGGAACTGGAAGCACAGATCAGAGCAGCGATTCTTGCTAAGGAAGATGACGGCGACAAATCCGGCATGAGTTCTGAAGGAACAACCCCACGCCGCATAGTCGATTTGCTGGGTTCTCTGGCCGATCTCACATCCGGCAGCGGTGACAAAGGCACCCCTGTGGTTCTAATTCAGGGTTATTTTGACAGCCTTGCCGTATAAAAAGGAGTTTTATTTATATGAAAATCTTGGTGCGTGGCGGCGGTGATTTAGCTTCCGCAGTAATACATAAGCTCTGGCGCTCAGGTTTCAAAGTCCTGGTTTGTGAACTGCCTTTTCCCAGCTGTGTGCGCCTTACCGTTTCTTTTTGTAATGCGATTACTGAAGGGCAGTGGGAGATTGAAGGTGCCCGCGGTATCCTCATTAAAGATTTATCCGAAATAGATGACTGTTTCGCCCGCAAGGAGATCCCTGTAAGCACAATGCCTGAGGAAAAACTGATAGAGTTTTTCCGGCCGGATGTTTTCATCGACGCTACAGTCAGCAAAAGAGCTCCCGATTATGACAAAAACTTTGCAGATCTGGTAATTGGTCTCGGTCCTAATATTATGGCCGGCCGTGATGCTCATGTTGTGGTAGAGACCAAGCGGGGCCATTTTCTGGGAAGTCTTATCTATGATGGCTTTGCCGCGCCGAATACCGGAATTCCCGGAGATGTGGACGGCTTTACCAATGACAGGGTTCTTCGTGCACCGCAGGCAGGGCGCGTTCACCAGCTCAGGTCTATCGGTGATACGGTTGAAAAAGGCGAGCCGGTCTGCCGGGTTGGTGATGAAGATGTTTTGGCCACTGTGCCGGGCGTTATCCGCGGCTTGATAGCAGAGGGTTATGAGGCCAGACAGGGCCTGAAGATCGGAGATATTGATCCCCGCAACGACCTCCGCCATTGTTATAGCATCAGTGATAAAGGCCGTACCATTGCCGGCGGTGTGCTGGAAGCTATCTTACATCACCTGGCAGCAGGAGGGTATCCGGATTTTTCCTGCAATGATTAATAGCAGTGATTCTTTTGAGACAGACTTAACAGGCTTTGTCCGCCGAGAGATTGAGCGGAGAGCCGGCCTGTTTCCGGCTCCCTTTGTGATCAGCACCGTTGGCAGCGGAGGTAAGACGTCAACTCAGGAATATCTTTTCCGGTCGAGGCTTTTACCCTGCCATATTCTGACGACAACTACAGCCATGCTGGCTCCCGACTTACCCATATCATTAAGCTGTCCCACCACATCAGGCGTGTGGTTCTCTGCTGAGGTCCAGAAGTTTCCGCACAAGTACAAGGGTATTTCCAAAGAAGCATTTGATGAAGAGATCAGAAAACGACGCCTGCATGGTCCGGCCAATTGTCTTTTCCTCTGTGAGGCAGATGGGGCGAAAATGAAGTCTTTAAAGGCTTATGCGGACTATGAACCGGTTATTCCCGAGACTACGGATCTGGTTTTGATCCTCTTTGGGCTGAAAGGATTGGGCTTGCCCCTGACCGAAGAAAATGTGCATCGCTCTGAGGTGTTTTCGCAGTGGACCGGCCTGGAGCTGAATGAAACAATAGAATTCGAGCACCTTTGCCGGACTCTCGATAGCGGTGCCTTCTTAAAAGACATACCGCCTACGGCAAGAGTTGCAGCAGTTTTTAATCAGGCGAATGTAATGCCCGGCGACACGGATTGGGCGAATCTGGCTGATCGGGCCATGCGACAGCCCGGTTTGGATGCAGTGTTTTTTACTTCCATGGAAAAAGGATCTGACGGAAGTATCGATACTTTTTCACATAAAACGCACTTCGGCCTGGTTCGCTGCGCAAGTAAGGCAGCAAGATTTTCTGCTATCGTCATGGCTGCGGGCTTGTCCGAGCGTATGGGTGAAAATAAATTGCTGCTGCCGCTGGGAGAAAAAACAGTCCTGGCTCGTACCTTGCACCAGGTGGCTCAAAGCGGAGTAAGCGACATACTCGTGGTTACGGGTTTTGAACGTGAAAAGGTGGAGGCCGTTTGTCAGGAGGCCGCTTTGGATTTTCCGTCCGATGTCAGCTTGCACCTGATATATAACCCGGATTATGCCGACGGCCAGGGAAGTTCAGTTGCCCGCGCCAGCAGGGAATTGCCGGCTCAGAGCCCTGCTGCTTTTTATGTTCCGGGCGACCAGCCTTTTGTATCACCCATTCTTATGCGTCAGATGATGGAAACCCATAGGGATGGATGGATCAGCCAGGCTGTCCATCAGGGGAAAAGCGGTTCTCCGGTGCTTTTTGACCGTCAATTGTTTCCGGAATTAAGCGAATTAAAAGGTGATATGGGTGGACGCCAGGTGATTAAGCGCTACCCGGAAGCAGTCATGCAGGTAAATTTTGACCTGGCACTTTCTTTTCTTGATCTTGACGATCCGTCCGACTACGCAAAAGCCTGTAAAGCGATTAATTTGGGCTAGTTTGTCGAATTTGAATTCGATGTATTTGTTCAAATGTCATTATATATACTAGTATATGGCTCACAGACCTGTCTTTGAACCTTTTTCAGATGGAGGAGGCCGGTATTCGCGATTTGCGGATCAGGAGAGTTATGAAAAATAAATTCGATATTCTGTACAAAGAATTGCCCAAAATGCATTCCTTTGAGGATTGGTACCGGAATACTTATCGTGAGGATAATAACGAAGGCGCTCTGGACATTCCCGGTCCGGACGGCTACAAAACGATTCGTTACAAGGAATGTCCACCCATTATTGAAGAGGTGGAGCAGGTATTACGGCAGAGCGACCTGCCTGCCGGATCTTTTATCGGCATCAAAACAGCCACTTCGCCACAATTTGTCTTCTGGTTCTGGGCTGTCCTGAAAGCCGGCTATAACGCCTTGCTGCTTGATCCGAATGCAACAAACACTCAAATCCGACATCTCCTGACGGAGTCAGATGCCAGGGCGATTATTGCGGATAAGGACGCATTGGATTTTGTTGAAGTTCCTGATTCCATTAAGATTTATTCAAACACAGACATGCCCCAAGCCTGGTCCATCCGTTTAGTGAGGGAGGCAACGGCGGCAGCCAGGGATCAGAGCTCGCCGCTGGAACGTGCCGGCGTGCTTAATTCAGCCGACCGTCCCTTCGGTAACTATGTCATATTGGCTACCAGCGGCACTACAGGCGCCGCAAAACTTTACGTACACAGCGGTGAAACACTCAGCAACCAATTTCGTGCCTTAGTCTACGTTGTCAAGGATTCCGACCGTTGGCTGCGCCCCGATGTACAGGAGCGTTCCATTGCTATTTTGCCCTTTCATCACATACTGGGCTTTATCGTAATCTTTCTACTTAGCCAGTTTTTTGAACAACTTATCGTCTTTCCTAAGAGTAAGGTTCCCGAAACCTGGCTGGAAACCTGTCGTGAACGTGGTGTGACACAACTGATCAGTGTGCCGCTCTTGTGGAATCATGTTGCCAGAGGCATCAAGGCAAAGGTTGCTGCCGGCGGTGAAAAGCAGGTGTCACGATTTAACGGTCTGCTTGACTGGAATATCAGACTCCAAAAAATCGGCCTGCCTCTACCTCCCTTCCTGAATAAAATTCTGAAAGATGTCCGGGCCCAGGTCTTCGGTCCTGATTTGAGGCTTTGCTGTAGCGGAGGCGGCCGTATTTCTGAGGAAACACTGCGTTTCATGAACGGCATCGGCTTTTTCCTGGTTAATGGTTATGGGCTGACAGAGACGGGGATCATCAGCGTCGAACGTGGAAAGAAAGTTCAAAAACGCATGGACGGCAGTGTCGGCAGCAGCTTCCTGACCGGCAGTCTGCGACTTAATGAGGACAGTGAAATCGAACTGCTTACAGATTATCTGCATTGCGGTGTCATTCTCAATGGCGAGTATATAGCTGCAGATTTCTCTGAGGATAACTGGTTCCGGACCGGTGACGTTGCTGATCTGGATGCGGAAGAGCGTGTCTTTATCAGAGGCCGGCTCAAGGATGTCATCATCGGTGCTTCCGGTGAGAATATCAATCCTGATGATATTGAATACGAATTAGGCAGTCTTGATTTTTTTAAAAACTATACGGTCCTTGGTATACAGCAGGGCGATGATGAAAAGGTTATTATGGTCGCCGAACCGGCTGACACCTTTGATGATCTGGCAGCAGCTGAAGCCTTGCGCCGAAAATTCGGGAAATTGAGCATCTTGTCACGGCCCGGCAAAGTTTTGCTGAGTAGTGACCCCTTGCCCCTGTCTGCTGCTTTGAAAGTTAAACGTAATTATCTGAGGGAACAAATTGAGGCTAATGAATGGCCCTATCGTGAGTTGTACCTGACTGAATCCGCTCGTGAGAAGGCAGAAGAGGAGATTGTAGTGATGGAAGTTATTGAAGAACAGAAAAAGCAAGTGAATGAAGTCTCAGTAGATCGTATTCGTGAATTGATGGGCGAAGTGCTCCTGCGCCCGGTGGAAGAAATCAGCGCACGCGATGATTTTATCCATGACTTGGAAGCAGACAGCTTACAGGCCGTCTCTCTTCTGGCAGCTCTGGAGAATGAATATGATGTCACAATCGAGGAAGAAAATTTTAACAACAAACTTACAGCAGAGATAATAGCTGATCTCCTGCGCGATTATAAGAGTGGAAAAAAACCTGCGGCTGCTGCAGTGAATCTAGGTCAGCCAGCTGCACAGGTGCCGGCAGCCTTTGTCAATCCAAATGAGGAGAGTGAGATCATCCCTGAGATAACTGCCGCCGGACTTGCAGAGGATCCGGATTCAGGAGAGAGCTCAGACCGCGTAGATACTTTTGAGAAAACCCGTGAATACAAAGCTTTTGCTCAAAGAGAAAGAGGTCTGACTCCCATTGTCGAAGCCTTCGGCAACCCCTACTTCGTAGCCCATGACTCGCCCTTGCTGGATGTGTCGACCTATGAAGGCCGGGATGTCTTGAACTTCGGTTCCTACAACTATCTGGCCCTGTCCGGCGACCCCGAGGTCAATCAGGCAGCAACAGAGGCCTTGCTGAAATATGGAGGTTCGGCCAGCGGCAGCCGTCTTCTGGCCGGTGAAAAGAGCATTCACAAAGAGCTGGAGCAGGCCATCGCCCGCTGGAAACACACGGAGGACTGCCTGGTCCTGGTCAGCGGACATGCGACCAATGTATCCTTCGTCGGTAATTTCTGTAATCAAAACGATCTGATCCTATACGATGTCCTCTGTCACAACTCGATTGCTCAGGGCCTGGAAATTTCTCCGGCCTCCAGCCGTGCCTTCCCTCATAATGACATGGAAGTCCTGGAAGGAATTCTGAAACGCAGACGCAATGACTATGAGAAGGTTCTCGTCATTGTAGAAGGTGCCTATAGCATGGATGGTGATGTGGCACCGGTGCCGGAGCTGGTCGCCCTAAAGAAAAAGTACGGCTTTTTCCTCATGGTTGATGAGGCTCACTCAGCGGGAATACTGGGCGAGCATGGCGGCGGCGTGGATGAATATTTCAATCTTGAACCGGATGATATTGATATAAAAATGGGTACACTTTCCAAGACCCTGGGAACCTGCGGCGGCTACCTGGCCGGTAGTAAAGCTCTGATTAACTTTCTGCGATACAACCTGCCCGGTTTTGTCTTCTCAGTCGGTCTCAGTCCGGTCTTGGCCGGAGCCACGCTGAAAGCAGTGGAAATTATTGAACGCGATAACAGCCGGGTCAAAGCATTGCAGAATAATATTGACATCTTTATGCGTGAAGCAAAGTACAGAGGATTTGAGACTCCCGCCAAGGGTGAGAGTGCGATTGTCCCGATCGTTATCGGCGACGACGTAGCAGCCTTTAAACTCAGCATGCAAATGCTGGAAAACGGAGTTTTCGTACCACCGGCAGTATACCCGGCAGTCCCCCGCGGACAGGCTCGCTTACGTTTCTGCCTGACCTCTGCCCATAAAGAGGATCAGATAATTGAGGCCCTCGACCTGCTGGAAAAATTGATCATGGCCAAGTAAAGACGAGACAAAAGAATTCAACAAATTAGATCAAGCGCAGTTGCACTTAAGCAGCTGCGCTTGTTTTTTGTCTTGTTATGATCGCAAGGAAGAAAAGCAGGGGTAACAAAACAGCATTTTCAGATGAAGGCCTTCTGGCCCAATCCTTTTTCGCGGGCCAAATCCAGGGCCAGCTTGCCGGTCGCGATATCCAACAGAGCCAGTCCGGTTGCATCGAAGATAGTAATGTCTTCCTCTGAGATACGACCGGTAACTGTACCTGCCAGGACCTCCCCCAGTTCGCCCTGGATACTTTGTTCAGAGATAATACCTAATTTATGGGGGATCTCCATTTCGCCAAAGCTCAGGCACTGTTTTTTGTCATCGGCGAAAGCCCGGGCAGTTCTGAACAATTCAGGATCCAGCTCCTCCTTGCCCAGCATATCGGCTCCAATGCAGCTGAAATGAGTGCCCTGCTTTACCCATTCTTTCTTAATAATCGGGGATGTGGCCCTGGTGACTGTAATGACAGCATCACTATCCTGTAAAACAGCCTGAAGATCAGCTCTTGCAGTGAAATTTACTTTGTCCGGGAGGTCGAGATTAAGCTCGGATTTCAGGCGTGCTTTTATCTGAGAAACAAATTCTTCAGCGTTGGCGGAGTTTATAGGATCATGCACCCGGACATTTTCAATCTGTGGCATAGCCAGTAAAGTGGCAGCCACCATGAAAAAAGCCTGACGCCCTGCACCGACAATGAGAAGATTCTTACTGTTCTTACGGGCCAGTGTCCTAACGCCCAGAGCTGCAGCTGCTCCCGTCCGCAGACTGGTTATGTAGGAAGCATCCATAAGGGCCAGAGGCATGCCGGTTTCGGAATCGAAAACCAGCAGCATGCCGGTAAAGGCAGGCAGTCCGGCTCCGATGTTCAGAGGAAAGTTATTGAGCATCTTGGCTCCGTGCAGCTTGTCGCCGGCAAGGTAACCGCTTCGGATGTCCATGACTGCATTTTTCTCTTCAAAATGATACTCAACTGAAGGCCAGACGGCTGTCCGACCTTCAGCTTTCTGCGTATAAACACTTTCTACGGTTTCAATAACTCGATTCAGCTCCAGAACCTGCTTCAGTTCGGCCTGACTTAATACTGTAATTTCCATACGAATGCTTTCTAAAGGGCCTTGCCTTCAGCGACCAATTCTTCAATGTACTCATCAATACGCCTCAGACCTTCTTCCAGGTCTTCCGCATCTGAAAGTGACAGACGGAAAGTGTGTGGGATATCAAAACAGTCACCGTGGCAGACAAGTACACATTTTTTATCCAGCAGACCTTCGGCAAAATCGACAGCATCGACATCCAGATCGTAATGAATCAGATAGGTAGTAGCGTAGGAATCGGCATATTGATGAAGATATTTGTGACCCTCCAGCCATTTGTCAACGATCGCCTTGTTTTCATTAACAATCTTTCTGCTGCGGGCAAGTATTTTGTCGACATGTTCAAGGGCAATGGCAAAAATCCATTCGTCGAAGGTGGCACCGCAGATAGCATCGTAGGATCTGCGGTTGAAGAGTGCCTTGCGCATTTCCGGATCGCGGCAGATAATCCAGCCGACCCGTGTCCCGGCCATGGAGTAAATTTTAGAAGAACTACAGGTTATGATCGCCTTGTCATAGATATCGGCAAATGAAGGCATGTACTCTTCCTTCAGCCCCCTGTACATTTCATCGCAGACGACCCAGGCGTCAACGGATTTGGCGATCTCGACGATCTCCTGCATTTCTTCCGGGCTTAACAAAGAGCCCGTGGGGTTATTGGGGTTGGTAAAAAGGATAGCCCTGGTATTCTCATCCACGGCCTGTCGCACTTCTTCAAGGTCGAGCTTATAGCCTGCCTCAGCCTTGAGATCAATCTTGCGGACTTCAGCACCGATGGACTTGGGCAGAGAGTAAAATTGCTGATAGTTAGGCATGATGGAGATGACGTTGTCAGTATCTGAAATCAAGGTATAGACAACTGTATGATTGGCGCCGGTTCCACCGTGCACCAGAATAACGTCTTCCGCTTCTACTTCCCGATACAAGCCTGCTACGCCGCGTCTGGTCCTGGGTGTGCCTTCGAAGAATCCGTAACCCAGATACATGCTTCTCAATTCTTCCAAAAAATCGTCCAGACTCTCGCCTGTCAGTTCGAACAGCTCTTCAACTGTCAGAGGCAGAACGCAGCTGCCGCCCAGATAAATCTCATTTTTTTCACTTTCACTGGCCGGATTCAGCCAATTCTCCAGAACAAAATCATCAATCTTCATAAATCCTCCTTTGGACAGAGATACGCGGAACTATATTAATTGAACAATAGAAGAGCACACGTGCTTTTGTCAATGACTTTCACTATAAGGAAATAAAAAGGCTTCTCCTGTGAGTACAGAAGAAGCCTTTGCCTGATTCAGTTCTGCTGAGCCTATGCTCCAGCAAAGTTTGTTCAAGAATTTTTAGTCCAGAGGAACGACTGCGCCCTTCCAGGTTTCATTGATGAAGTTCTTGACAGCATCGCTCTTGAGGGCTTTGTACAAGGCCTGAATTGCAGGATCGTTCTCCCGGCCTTTATTGACAGCCAGAACATTCTGGTAGAGTTCAAGGGTTTCACCACTCAGAGTTTCCACAGCCAGAGCGTCTTCAGGGGACAGGCCGGACTGGAGGGCGAAGTTGCCGTTGATGATAGCAAAATCGACGTCCTCAAGTGAACGGGGCAGTTGCTCGGCGGCAAGTTCCTTGATATCCAGATTTCTCGGGTTTTCCTCGATGTCGAGAATGGTAGCGGCAAGGCCGGCGCCTTCACGCAGTTTGAGCAGGCCTTCCTGCTCCAGCACCATGAGTGCACGGGCTTCATTGGAAGAGTCATTGGGGACGGCTATGGTTGCACCGTCAGCCAGGTCTGACAGGGAAGAGGTTTTCCCGCCATAGACGCAGAGTGGCTCATAATGGATACCGCCGACGGAAACCAGATCAGTTTTGTTACTCTCATTGTAGTGGTTGAGATAGGAGATGTGCTGGAAGAAGTTGGCATCGACATCCCCGTCTGTTGTCACCTTGTTCGGCAGAATGTAGTCGGTGAATTCTTTGACTTCTACCTCGTAGCCGTCTTTCTCCAGTTCTTTGGCTGCTACGCGCAGAATCTCTGCATGAGGTGTGACGCTGGCGGCGATAGTCAGTTTCTTACTGTCTTTGTCATCTTTTTTGCCACAGGCTGCGGCTACGCTGACCAATAGTGCTAAGAGCAGGACAAATGTCAAGATACGTGTTATTTTTTTCATATTTTTTCCTTCTTTTCTCTATATATTTTCTTATCTTTTATCGATTTTAAGGGCCAGTTTAGACCCTGCTGCCTGGATAATCTGTACCAGGATGACGATCAGGACCACAGTGACAAACATGGTGAAGTAGTCATAGCGGAAGAGCCCGTAGTTATTGGCAATTGCGCCTAATCCGCCACCTCCGACAAAACCCGCCATGGTTGAATAGCCGAGTATCGTCGTTACTGCGATCGAGCCGCCTACTATCAGAGAAGGCAGGGCTTCGGGCAGTACCACCTTGAAGAGGATGCTCTTCGTGTCCGCACCCATTGAGCAGGCGGCTTCAATGAGACCGCCATCCACCTCCAGGAGTGAAGACTCGACCATACGTGCTACATAAGGTGCAGCACTTACGACCAAGGGAACAATCGCCGCCGGAGTACCGATTGTGGTGCCGACGATGAAACGGGTAAAGGGCATGATCCAGATTAATAGAATCAGAAAAGGTACGGAACGAAGAATGTTGGTAATAATGTTCAAAATTCTGTTCAGCGCCGGTTTTGGCGTCAGCCCTCCCGGCGCAGTTGAATAAAGCAGGAGAGCCAGCGGTATGCCCAATATGTAAGCAAAAACTGTTGAAGCTACGGTCATGGCAAGAGTTTCCAGTAAGCCCTGCCAGAGAACAGGTATAAGTGTATTAATAGACATTAGCTATTTTCCCTCCTCTTCATCGATTGAGTATGTCAGTCCCTCGCGTTCCAATAAAGCGAGGATGCGTTCTGCAGCGGTTTCATTGTCAGGCAAGGCCAGAAGCATCTGACCGTAAGTCTTATCTTCGATATTTTTGCTGTCCGCATAGAGAATGTTCACAGGCACTTTAGCCTCAAGAACGATTTTTGATATGAGGGGCTCCTCAGCTGAGAGACCGTCGAAGACAAGTCTCAGCCTGGCGCCGCTGTATGAGCGTTTGAGCAGTTCACCCTGAGGATAGATAAGTTTGCGGGCGGCAGCGCTACGGGGATTCTTAAACAAGTCTTTGACCGATCGCAATTCGACGATATAACCATCGTCCATTACAGCGACACGGTCACAGATATGTTCAACGACATGCATTTCATGGGTAACGACAAAAAGTGTAATGCCGAGTTCACGGTTTATTTTTTTCAATAATTCGAGAATAGAATGGGTAGTAGCGGGGTCAAGTGCGGAGGTCGCTTCGTCGCAGAGCAGGAGTTCAGGGTCTGTGGATAAAGCCCGGGCAATAGCTACACGCTGTTTTTGGCCACCGGAGAGTTGAGCCGGATAGGCATAGGTCTTGTCGCCGAGGTCGACCAGTTCCAGGAGTTCTGCTGCTTTGGCGCGGGCCTTATCGCGGGAGAGGCCGTGGATTTCCAAAGGAAGGGCTACATTGTCGAGGACATTGCGCTGGGCCAGCAAGTTGAAATGCTGAAAAATCATGCCCATCTTGCGTCTGGTGGCATTCAGTTGGGACGGGGAAAGTTTTCCCAATTCCTGACCCTGCCAGATGACGGTTCCCTCGTCAGCTTCTTCCAATCGATTCAACATGCGAAGAAGAGTGCTCTTGCCGGCACCGGACGGACCGATCACAGCCAGAATCTCTCCCCGATAAAGCTGGAGGTCAATTCCCGACAGAGCCCGGACTTCGCCTTCTTTGCTGGAAAAAGTCTTAGAGACATTTTTAAATTCCGCGATTTCTTTTCCTTGCATACCTTCATCCTTTTTGACAATAAAAAAGCCGCCTTCCCGGGCGGCCAGATCACAGTTCCAAGATTATTTCTAGAGCGTGATAAGCGAACATACCCGAGCATGCGCAGTGATTTCGTACATCATCATTGACATTCGCAGAGCGTTCACTGAGTTTTTCGGGTTCTTAAGCATATTATTCACTCACAGCTTGATAATTACTCATTTAGCGTTATGTAGAAGTGTAGGCGAGCAGGATCGGCCTTGTCAAGTGCGGTTCGACTTTTGACAGATGTCTTTGCCTTTTGTCACAAAAAAACATAGGGCCCGGGCGGGCCTTATGTTCATAAGTCTTTGTTATCTCCCCGTTCGGGCCTGTATTTACGCACGTAGTGAGAATTTCTTGTCAAAGGAGCGATATGTAAGAATGACCATAACTACCGCCAGCAGAATCTGCGTAAAGATGAATCCCAATCCAATAATCGCATAGTTGGGATCTGTACCGGATCTCAGGCTATCCAGAAAAAAGCGGAGCATTCCTTCAGTGACGAGTTCTACATTTATCAGGGCATCAGTTGCGGGATCATAACTGATTCTCACTCCTAACGGTATAAGAAACATGCTGACCAAGGTCAGTATCTGGCTTGCTATGTAGTAGATCAGGTAAAGGAGGACGGGGCCCCCGGCTCCTAAACGATGGAGTCTTGCCTCAGATCCGACTGTGATGACGAAGATCAGGGCAATGATGGTGATCAGGCCGGATAAAAGAACATATACAGCAAATCCTATTCCCCAACCGCTGGAGAAAACCGCTTCAGTCAGGAACAGACCCACAAGCCGAAAAACCTGGGTATCTGAGCTGACTTCAATCAAGGTCATCAGCAGAAGGGCAAAGATGATTAATGTTCCCAGAAAATACGTAATATAGTAAGCCAGGCGGGAAAGCAGAAAGTCAGTGCTTTTTGCCGGTATGGCGCGAAAAAGATAGCCCCGTTTTCCCTGGAAATTATGATAGTCATTTCTGACAGTCATAGCGATCAAGTAGGTTGAGCAAAAAATCAGTGCCAGTATGCTTACAGTGTTGCTAAAACCGGTCACCACTGAGATGTTCAGAAAGCTAAGCAGGGCTGCTGCCATAGTGACGAAGATCATCAAGGGATAAATGACTTTGGCTATGCGTCCGGTTTCTTTCATTTCCAAGCGATATAGTTTTGCGATCATGCGTATATCTCCTCAAAAGCTTCATTCAGACTTTGACCACGCTCAGCGCGCATTTTATCAGCCTGCTCGTGCAGAACGACACGGCCATAGTCCAGAAAGATGATCTCGTCGACGACCGGTTCAATGTCCTGGATCAAATGTGTGGAGAGCAGAACCAGAGAATCTTCACCTGCCTGGCCGATAATACCGCGCAGAATTGATTTACGCGAAGCGGGATCAACTCCGGAAATCGGTTCGTCCAGGAGGTAGATCCTGGCATCACGCGACATAACCAGCATGATCTGCACCTTCTCCTGCATGCCTTTTGACATTTGCCGGAGTTTCTGTGAACCTTCTAATTTAAAGAATTCCAACATTTCGCGGGCCCTGTCTTCATTGAAATCGGCAAAGAAATCTTTGTAAACTGCGATCGCCTGGTCAGCTGTCATCCAATCGCTTAAAGATGTTTTCTCAGGCAGATAAGAGACTTTTGACCGGGTTTCACGACCTGGTTTCAGCCCGTCGATACTCACCTCCCCGCTGTAGGCGGTGTCAAAGGCACCCAGGATGCGGAGCAAAGTTGTTTTGCCGGAACCGTTGGGGCCCGCTAGGCCGACAATACGTCCGCCATCCACATTCAGGTCCAAATAGTCCAGTGCCCGGACATGGCCATAGTTTTTGCTCAAGCCTCGAATCTCAATTAAACTCATTACTCATTTCCTCCCTCTTGATCGTCCCATAGCTTTTTGACCAGAGACAGGGCATCATCCAGGCTAATCTGCAAATTTATTGCAGCTTGAATGTAGTCTTCCGTTATCTGCTGAGCAGAATCCAAGCGCAACTGCTGAATTACTTCATCATCTTCTGTGACAAAGCGGCCTCTGGTCCGGTCGCTCCGGGCCAGATTCAAGCGCTCCAGCTCGCCTAATGCCCTTTGTACCGTATTGGGGTTGACACCATACTTGAGTGCCAGTTCACGCACACTTTCAATCTTCTGCCCCGGGCTCCGCGCGCCTGAAACACTTTCGGCTCGGACGAAGTCCAGCAGCTGGATATAAATAGGTCGTTGATTGTCAAAGCTAATCGACACTTTTCGGTCATCCTTCTATTTTGCTAAAATGGCAACTGTATTAATCAACTAATACAATGAGACAATAAAGTAATTATAAATTTTTGTCAAGGGTTTTTAGTTTTTCTTGTAATCTTTCAATCCATTACTTATAATGATCAACAGCCAATTAAATAATATGATCTTATGAAGAGTGGCGGAGGGACTGGCCCTGTGAAGCCCGGCAACCGAGCATATGCTGAGGTGCCAAATCCAGCAGAGCCTGTTGAGAGACAGGTTTTGAGAGATGAGGTTGATACGCGCCTCCTCTATGGAGGTATTTTTTTGTTCGCCGGCGTAAACCTTTGACTGATCAGGATACCTTTTAATAAGGATTGGCAAAATTTTCTTTTTGAAAGGAAGTAATCATGTTTTATTGTAACAAGGATGAGTGGGTGTTTAGCTCGGAATCAGTAAGTGAGGGACATCCGGACAAGGTTTGCGACCAGATTTCTGATGCGGTTTTAGACGCTTTGCTGGCCAGTGACAGGAATGCCCGTGTAGCCTGTGAAGTGGTTGCCAGTACCGGAATGGTGATTGTTCTGGGAGAACTGAGCACAACAGCTTATGCCGATATACCGCAGATCGTGAGGAATACAGTGCGTGATATCGGTTATGCCAACAGCAGGACCGGGTTCGATGCTGATTCCTGTGCAGTGCTGACTTCAATCGATGAACAGTCTCCGGATATTGCCTTGGGAGTAAACCAGGCGCTGGAGTCAAAAGAAGGCCTGATGGAGGCAACAACCGGTGCCGGAGATCAGGGCATAATGTTCGGCTATGCCAATAGCGATACCGAGGAGTTGATGCCCCTGCCAATCACCCTGGCCCACCGATTGAGCAAGCAGCTGGCAGATGTCCGTAAAGCGGGTATTACCAATAGTCTCCTGCCTGATGGAAAAACCCAGGTGACCGTGCGTTATGAGGGCGATAAGCCGGTCCATATCGATGCGATTGTCGTTTCAACCCAGCATTATGAACACTATGAACTGGAAGAAGTTCGTGAAGAAGTGAAAAAGCACGTAATCGTACCTGTACTTGATGACTCTTTATTTACCGATAAAACACGGGTCCTGATTAATCCGACAGGGCGTTTCGTAGTCGGAGGACCACAGGGTGATACGGGTCTTACCGGCCGTAAGATTATCTGTGACACCTACGGCGGTTTCGGTCACCATGGCGGCGGTGCCTTTTCCGGCAAGGATCCGACGAAAGTTGACCGCACAGCTTCATATGCTGCCCGCTATATCGCCAAGAATCTGGTGGCGGCCGGCCTGTGTTCACAATGCGAAGTGCAGCTGGCTTACGCAATCGGCGTGGCCCAGCCTGTCTCCTTGACGATCAGCAGCTTCGGCAGTGGTACTCTGGGTGACGGCGAGATGGAAGCTCTGGTCAGAAGAGATATTGACCTGCGCCCGGCGGCGCTGATTGAGCGCTTCGACATGCTGCGTCCGATCTATCAGCAGGTTTCAAACTACGGACACTTCGGACGCCCGGATCTGGATCTTCCCTGGGAACAGCTGGATTTAGCGAAAAAATGGGCCTAGAGCCGGTATATAAAAAGCAGCCTGCATAAAAAACTGCAGCACAAAGTGTTGCAATAAGATGATTTCAGTTAAACCGGTCGCAATCAGCCTGGCGGGCTCGCGGCCGGTTTTGCATTTGTTGCCGGGCTATCGCAAATTATGGCCTGAAGAGGCTAGAATGAAAGGCGAGGTGAATTGTGGAACAAGAAAGTTTTCTGACTGACGATTTTGGACAAGAAGCGGTTGATACTGACGATCAGCTGGAAGGTGTTGTCGAGCGCATCATTTTTCATAATGAATCAAATGCTTTCACAATCATTGAACTGTTGAGCGACCAGGATGAAGTAATAGTGACCGGAAAAATGCCGCCGCTTAATGTGGGTGAGACCCTGCGGGTCCAGGGCGAATGGTCTGATCATCCCAAGTACGGTTTACAGTTCACAGCCAGGTCCGTGCTTAAACAGGCTCCACGTTCGGAAGCAGCGATTTATGCCTTCCTCAGTTCCGGAGCAATAAAGGGAATCGGCGAAAAAACGGCTGAAAAACTAATAGATGCTTTCGGCAGCGAAACGCTGGAAATTATGCGTGAGAAGCCGGAACGTGTTGCCCGAATATCCGGAATCGGGAAAAAGCGGGCCAAGAACTTTCAGGAGGCCCTGCAGAAAGAACGATCTTACCAGGAGCTTTCATTGCTACTGTTGCCCTATGGGATCGGCCCCTCCCGTATTCGTACTATTTACAGGGAGCTGGGGGATTCAGCTGAAGCTGTTATTCGTCAAAACCCCTATTATCTGGCACAAAGGGTTCGCGGCATCGGTTTTGAGACAGCCGAAAGACTGGCTGAAGCCTTCGGGATGTCGGGCGATCATCCGGTACGCCTGCGCGGTTCTCTCCTTTATACCTTGCAGCAAAGCCTCTTCCAGGACGGGCATAGTTTTCTTAAGGAAAAAAACCTCTTGCAAAATTTAGCTCGGCGTCTGGAGGTAGATGAAGCAAAGCTTCACGCTGCCCTGGATAAACTTGTTGAAGAGGAAATGGTGGTCCGCTTTGATCCGGATAATCCGGACCTCCTGAAGCTGGAAGTTGAATTCGGCAGTAATCTGCCGGCAGAGCTTGATCCGGAGAAAGCTGTCATCGCTATGCGGTCAGTCTTCATGTTGGAGCAAGACCTCACCCGGACAGTTCGTGTTTTGGCCGGTAGGCCGGAGGCGCAATGTGAAATTGACCCCCGCTATGGTGATACGGTTTATTGCGACCGGGTAATCTCGAAAGCTGCTGCCCAAACCAGCTTCAGGATTGACAGTGAGGAAATTATCACGCCCGGCAAGGATCAGATCAAGGCTCTGCAAATGGCGCTGACAGCTCCTTTCTCCATTTTGACCGGAGGCCCCGGAACCGGTAAAACCAGCACGGTGCGACTCCTGACCCGGATACTCCTTGCTGATGGGTTGGAGGTCAAGCTGGCGGCTCCGACCGGACGTGCTGCCCGCCGTATGGAAGAAGTTTGCCAGATGGAAGCTACGACCATACATCGTTTGCTCGACCTGCAGCTGGATGACAACTATATTCCCGGGATTAAGGAATATGAGAAAATCGACGCCGACTACCTGATCATCGACGAGTGCTCCATGATTGACCTCTTTCTTTTTTACAGATTGTTGAAATCAGTGGACAGTTCAACGCAAATCCTGCTGATCGGTGATGCTGATCAGCTGCCTTCGATAGGACCCGGACAGGTGCTGCGCGACCTGCTGGCAGACAACAGCCTGCAGATGACCCGCCTGGAGGAAATTTACCGGCAGGAAAAAGATCGGCTGATTGTTCGCAACGCCCACCACATAATCCGGGGTGAAAATCTGGAGCTTAAGCAAAGCCTGGAGTCGGATTTTTTGTTCATAGAACGTGATTCGGAGGCTGCCATGCTGACAGGTGTCCTCCAGCTTTGTGAGCGTATATTGCCTGAGGATTATGGGATTGACGGCATCTACGGGGCTCAGGTGGTTTCGCCGATTCGCCGGGGTATAGCCGGCGTCGAAAACCTCAACCAAAGCTTACAGGAAGTCGTTCAGGGTATGAACTTTCCGCATGTGGCTGCTTATGGCAAGCGTTTTGCCGTCAACGATAAGGTGATGCAGCTGCAGAACGATTACCAGCTGGCTTACTACGATGTGCGCACCAATGAGCGTGGTGAGGGCGTGATGAACGGGGAGCTCGGTGTCGTCCAGGAGATTGATCTGGAGAGCAGGAGCCTTGTCGTTCTCTTTGAGGGTGAACATCTGGCATCCATCTCCTATGACCAGCTCGATAATCTCGATTTGGCCTATGCAACTACCATTCATAAGACACAGGGGTCTGAATATCCTGTTGTGATTCTGGTGCTGCCGCAAGGGGCACCTCCCCGCTTTTTAAATCGCAACCTGCTGTATACTGCGGTGACGCGCGCCCGTCAAAGGCTTTTTATCTTGTCCAGGCGGCAAACCTTAAGGAACATGATCCGCACGGAGGATGCCAATCGCCGTCACAGTCTGCTCAGCTATTTCCTTAAATTGAGCTAGAATTG
>WPCG01058213.1_pt1 | contig 25627 bp, 22 predicted proteins | sample 5403311 | NCBI WGS metagenome assembly WPCG01 (sample SAMN12869467, study PRJNA574797) | sludge metagenome | isolation source: wastewater treatment of Control | place: China:Beijing | collected 2019-05-17 | reverse complement strand
CAAGAAAAGTAAAAACTTTTTCTCGTTTTGACTTAAATATAACTTCGTCTTTATGGCTTTATAGCGCATAAATGTTCCCCCTTTCTTGAAATGTTATTGATACCTTTATTTTACCATTTTTATAAACTTGATAAAAGGTCTAAATAGAATTTCCTATTAAATTAAAAAAACACCTTATCAATAAAAGGTGTTTTGTGTCCTATACAAATGTGAATGATTTGTTGCTTAATGTTTGATTTTTTTACTCATATTTCTAAATGCTAAATATAATAGAACTCCAGCTATAAGAATTGATCCTACCATTAACCAAAACATATGAACATCTAAACCAAATAATCCAATCTCATGAATACCAAAATATAAACCCATTTCTGTGATTGCTTCATCATTTTGAATAATATCTGCTAAAATTCCCATAGGCTCTTTGAGCATAATGTTTTTTAATAAAATTGTCATATGTGTAAAAGGGATTGCTGATGCAACATATTGAATCGATGTAGAAAATATAGCCAATGGCATATATATACCACACATGAAGCCCACTAAAGTCCCTAGAATGCCAGAAAGCGTACCAAATGCATTAACTGATTTAAGTAACGTAACTAAAAAGATCATAAGTGATGCAGAGACAAATGTAAATAACATTAATAAACCTAAAGTTTCAATAATAACCATTATTGGAAACCAATACCCACTCGCAATAGCTACATAAATTATAGTAAAAGCCCACATAACAGCTGTAAAAAATGCTGTAACGATAATAGAAGAGACGTAATAGCTAAAGATTATTTTATATCTTTTAACAGGTGTTACAAGGTATGCATCTAAAGTTCGTTGCTCTAAATCATTGATGATGTTCCCCATAATACCTAGTGATAATGAAATTGTATTGATGACTAATATACCACCCATCATATTACTTATCTTTATATAATCGATTAGATTTGCATCAATAATACCAACAAACTCTGGTCGTCTTAACTGAGAAACGTAATTTTCTCCTATAAAAAGAAAATATAGCGTCAAAAGTATAATCACACTTAAAAACGAGAAAAATACAGCAGTTTTGTCTCTTAAAAATCTAAGCATGTGTCTTTTAACTAAAGATACAAACTCATACATGGTAATCGTCCTTTCCTACAACATTGATGAAAACATCATCCATAGATCCTTTAACAACTTCAAATTGCTTAATATTATCCTTAAGCATTTCAATCATTGTCAATGTATCTTTTGTATCTTCTACAGTAATGATATATTGATCAGCAATTTTCTCGTATGATCTACCTAATTTTTCTAGTTGAACAACAAGTTGTTTTTTATCTATTGGCACAACTTTAAATCGATCAAAGCTAAACTTTTCTTTTAAATATGCCGGTGTTCCTTGAACTTTAATTTTTCCTCTATTGATAATAACAACATGATCAGCATTTGCCGCTTCTTCCATATAATGTGTCGTTAAGAAAATGGTAATACCTTTTTCTTTTTTCAATTTTTCTATCACTTGCCAAACAATTTGTCTTGTTTCTGGGTCTAAGCCAGTTGTTGGTTCATCTAATAGTAAGAGCTCTGGATTTGCAAATAAGGCTCTTGCAATTTCAGTTCTTCTTTTTTGTCCCCCTGATAAAGTTTTAAACTTTTGATTTTCTATAGGTTTTAAGTTTAAGAATTCTACAAGTTCCTCGTATCTTTTTAAAACTTTCTCTTTTGTTTTTAGGTAAAGAGCACCTCTATAAAGCAAGTTCTCTTTAACGGTTAAAACGTCATCTAATACATTATTTTGGAAAACTACGCCTATTTTTTCTCTAAAATACTTATCATTAGACTCACCATTAAGTTTAATAGTACCACTATTTTTTTCTAATAAAGTTGTAATCACATTAATTGTTGTAGATTTACCTGCTCCATTTGGACCTAAAAATGCAAATAAACTCCCACGCTTAACCATAAATGATATATCATCAACAGCAACAATGTCTCTATAAGTTTTCACTAAATGTTCAACAGATAAGATTGCATCCATAAAATAACCCCATTTCTTTCTAAAATGCTTCTATTGTTTTGATTATATCACGATTTCTTTTAATCTAAAATAACAAAAAAAGTAAACGCGATGTAGCGTTTACTTGGTTACTTCTTTATTTTTAGGATCATAGATGAGCGTTGTTAAGACCTTATGCTCGTATATATCATCTGTTTCTATCATCTTAATTGCTGCCATTAATGGTACCGCATTATAAATATCTTTCATTTGAACATCTGTCATATCGATCACTTTATAAAGATATTTTTTCGCTATGTTATAGTTAATAAGTCTAAGTAATATATATGTATGAGCTATATCTAATAATGGATTAGCTAATTTAGCATGAATCCAGTCCATAATATAGTACTGGTCTTTATTTAATACAATATGAGATGGCTGATAATCAAAATGACATAAATGATTCTTATACTCTATTTTGCTTAAAACAGATTGAGCAATATTTTTTATTTCTCTACTCAATTGACTCATTTCAATCCATCTTTTATATACGACATGCGCATTCTCTAATTCAAGTGCTTTATAAGCGTGTATTTCTGATTGTATATGGATGAAATCTGTTAATTTTGAATCTTGAAAACCATCATATATATACTGATCTAAACTATCTTTTCCTAAAAATGGCATTTTAATTTCATTTGGTCCCTTTTTTTCCATTTTAGTAACACTTAAACTTGTTTTCTCTAATAAGATGTCGTGAATATAAACTTCTTTATCTACCCATTCTTCAGGGTAAAAATCATCGTATATTTTATACGCTGATTGTTCATCTATATATACTTTTGCCATATGTCCTTGTTTTAACATGACTCTCAAAGTATCAACACCCTTTACATAAAAATATAAAGAAAAACAAGAGTAAAAACTCTTGTTTTATAATAGATTTGTTATAACATGAATTAATATAAGCGTAAACGTAATAGGTCCCATGATTCGATGTGCAATATATAATTCCTTTTTCTTAAGTTTAGAAAATAACATGCCAAATAAACCTGTTAATAATAATGCAATAAGTGCAAGCAATCCTGTTATTCTCAATTGTTCAATAACAATCGCAATCACTAAATGAGCAACTGCTGTAATACTTGCAAGCATGCCAAAAAGTTTATGGTTTGATGAAATCCATATGATACTTTTATGTTTAACTTTTGATTTTAATACATTAGTTAGTGCAAGTAAAAAAAATAGAGAGGTGAATATACCTAATACAATTAATAGAACTTCCATTTTATGTCCTCCATATAATTTTGATTATATCTTATCATATTTTTAATAAAATAAAAGAATTTTATTGATTTAAGCGTAAAAATGAATCATTTTTATACGAAAATGTATGCTATAATGAATATACTTGTGTCTAAAATGACACCTTGGAGGTTGAAATGAACGAAAAATTTATGAACAAAACTGTTTTAAGGGTTTCCATATATATATTAGGTATTTTGGTTACTACCCTAGGCATTAACTTATTATGGCGATCTGAATTAGGAGCAGGTGCTTGGGATACAGTCACTAATAATTTTAGTGCATTAACTAACATTTCATTAGGAACAGCAAGTGCTATCATTAACATTACAGTTTTGCTTATTGTGTTACTTTATAATAAAAAGTGGAAATATATCGCTATATTAATACCCATCATTGGTATAGCTGTAGTCATAGATTTTTGGGATATTATAGTTTTTGGAGAATTCACTATAACTGATTTTTGGTTGAAACTCGTATTTTACATACTTGGCGCATTTATTTTAACTCTAGGATTATCCTTAATGATCGTAACAAAATATCCAGCAATGGTATATGATGAATTGACATTATCTTTAATGCGTTTATTTGGTGTAAAAAAGTTCTTTAACATGAGAATTGCTATTGAGTTATTTGCTATCGCGCTTGCGTCTATGTTCGGATTTTTAGCTGGTATTGGTTTTGGAGACGTAAACTTAGGCAGCTTCATTTTAGCAGTTGCTATTGGACCAATCATAACAATCCACCTGCGTTGGTTAAATCTTTTGCTAAAGACAACGATACCAACTAAATAAGGTTTCAAAACACTTTCATTCATGATAGAATGAAGGTAATCACTAAGGAGGTTATTTTTATGGGTCAATTGAATTATGAAATTGTTTCTAAAAATGCTTATCGAACGATAGGGATGAAATGGGAAGGTACTTGGAAGGACATTACTAATTTAAAAGGGATGATTACTACTATGAGTAATCGCGTATGTGAACTCCAAAGTGCAGTTGATCCCAACCATCAGTTAGGGTTATCTTATCATGTGAAAAATGGTGGATTTATTCATTACTCAGTTTATGAAGTGAGTGATCAACAAGAAATTCCAAAAGGAATGATAGAGTTTTTAGTTCCTGCTTCTACATACTTACATGTTTCACATCCAAAGGAAAGATCAATAGGTCAAACTTATCATGACATCTTTGAATATATATCTAAAAGTAATTATAAGTTAAAGCTTGATCCTCATACTAAATACTACGATCCACTTCCTATTAAACACGAGGTTTATATGAGTGGTAGAGATCTAAAAAATCCTTATTTTGAGATTTATATTCCAATTGAAGAAGAAAAATAAATTAAAAAGCTGTTCAACTCAATTTGAACAGCTTTTTTTTATATCTGATTTTTTTATATATTATGTCATTTCTGGTTGATAAAACCCTAACATAGCCATGAAATCATACAGTCTTTGCTCATCATCAATGCTTAAATTATCGATATCTAGCATTGCTAAATATTGTATTTCATCAATTATGTCATTAACTAGTGATGTCATATTTGTTTGCATTTCATCAACTTCAGCTTGAGTAGCGTCAATTAAAGACAATACTGTTTCATTACTTAAGACTGAATCGAAAACTAAATCCATAGAAGAGAATATCAATGCTTCATTATCAACAGTTATCGTTAAATCAATAGCAGTGACTAAAGCATATGCAATACCTAATTGTTCTGAAGTTAAGTTCTCATTTAATATGATACCATCTAAATCTAGTGCATCAAACTGTACCATTAAATCAACTTGTAAGCTGATAAAGTTTAATAAAACTGTCTTAATATCAGGTGTTACAGCCACATATAAAGCATCGAAATCTAATTCAGGCATTTCGGCATTAATCATTGCTCTTAAAGGAATTTTAGCTGCTTCAAATAGTATATCTAATTCTGTTTCAGTCATATCACCAAACATCTCAAAGTGAATCATACGCATATCTTCAATAAGTAATTCTACACTTGGCAATAAAATTGCAAGATCAGGTTCAACTTCTTCACTTATACTAATCATTGTTTTTAAGATTCTAGCTTCTGTATCAATGACATAGCGCAATACATCAAAAGCTGTATCTTCAAATAAACTGTATAACTGATAATACGTATCAAATTCTAACTGTAATTCTTCTAATAAATCTATAAGCATAAGTTTTTCATTTGGATCCATATACATATCATTTTCAACTTCATATATAATCGCATCTAAGATCATAACATAAAAGTCTTCTTTCATTTGATATGTAAATAGATTTGTTAATGCATCTACTTTGACTTGATTTTCATCTACAAATGTTTCTAGATAATTGATAACATATAATGCAAAATCAATAGCAACTTCTGGATTGTTTTCAATATCGATATTTCCATACTCATCTTCAGCATCTTCTAAAATCATCATGCCACCTAGCACTAAAGCTTCATCCACATCACCTAATAATGTGAACATCAAATCTAGTGCTGCATAATTAACCAATCCCATAAGTTCGGTATATTCTAGATATGCTTGAACGTCCATATCATTTGCATCAGCAACAACTACCAACAACGTCTCATAAACTAAAGCAAAATCAGCAGCACTTGGTAATGCATTTTGAAGTACTAAAACAAGTTCATCTTTTATAATAAACATTTCTGTCATTGTTAAATCTTCACCCATCATCATATCGTCAACTAAGTCAATAAGATTTTGTGGTAATGTATCATTAACAGTCAGAATAAAATCGAAGAATACTTCTAAAGAGCCCAATACTTCAGCTTTGTTTTGACTCATATTAAGCTTAATTTCTTCAAGCATTAAAATCTCGTTTTCATTTCTTAATTTATTTTCTTGTTGTTCCTCAATATTGTTAAGATACATATGAATGAACTGTAATACTTGTAATTCTGCGTCAGGAGTTGCAATAAATGCTTCGCCTTCAACATCTTGCATCATTTTGGTCATTACATTCATCAGATCATCAATATATGTAGGATCAAAATCTTCAACCCATGCGTAATCATCACTAGTAATAGGGTCCTGATTATAAATCAATGAATTTCTAATCTCATAGATACTATAAAATAGGGTGTAGTATTGACCTGAGAAAAAAGCATCAATGGCATCCTCTTCATCTACTGTGGCAAATGACATCATTAAATCATAAAAATCAACATATAAATCTGAGCTTCTTAAATCATCAATCATATCTTGATAATCTAATATGATCGCATCTTGTTCATCAACATTGAAATGATAATATCTGATTTCTTGTTGTACCATAACTTCTACTAAACTATACGCTACAACAGCAAGATCTTCGGCATCCATATTATAATCATCAAAGATTTCCATTTCTTGTGTAAATTGAGTCATACTAAAAATACTATCCATACCTTCAAACATATCTTTAGCATCACTAAAGAAACTAATTGCTTGAGCAGATGTCATACCTAATTCCACACTTGCGGATGCATATGCATCTGCAGAATCAAGTGCCATAAGATAATCTAAATAATCATAATAATCTTCAAAATCATCATTAGTCAAGTCTACTTCATATGAAGGATTCATCATCTTTAAAACAGTAAGTTTAACATCTTCTTGAACAACATTTTCCTCAACTGTATAAGATACATTACTAGATGGATTTGAAGTTAAAGTGTTTTTAAGTGCAATAACATACACAGTGTGGGTTCCTACTGGTATTGATCTAGTTGATAAATCTAGAGTCGTTGATACTACATTAAACGTCATCGATCCAACATGAACCCTATAGCCGGTTGCTCCATCTACTGCAGTCCAACTTAAAATATCTCCCGTTAAACTTAGATTTTCCGGTGGTAAGACTGTATCTACCACTTCGCCTTCTACGATATAAGATAACGCTGATGAAGGTAGAGATACTTTGTCATCTCTTACCGCAACAACTGTTATTGCATATGTACCTTCTGCTAAATCTAAAGTGTTTAAATCAAAACTAGTTGTTAGAACATCGTTGTCATCCTCGTTAACATAAACAATATAATGATCAGCATCTTCGACAGCGCTCCAGCTGACTATGCCTTCTGTAATTTGAACATTTTGTGGTGAATCTAGTGTGTCGTCTATTTCACGATTACATGCAGCAAGTCCGAAAACAATTGCAACAATCATTAAAAATAAAACAATTTTCTTCATATGTCCTCCTTCTATTTTAAAAAACAATTTATTTCAAAATTCTTACTTTTTTGTAAATGATCTATGATTAATTGTATTATATTCCTTGTTTATCAAAAATGCAATTGGTTTGAATCTCAAATTTTTAGAAATTTCTTAAATTTTGATCTATATTGATTTTACTTACCCTTTGTAAGTATATGAACAAGATGAAACTATATGTTAAAGCAATTATCAGTCCACCACTTAATATTGGAGATAAAGAGAATGCAATGGGTTCATATTCACCAAAAATAACACCGATGAATGCTAAATTTTGTGAACTTACAATATATAAAATAACCGTTAAAAGATAAACAAAGACAAAGATAATCATAAAAACACCAATCAACGAGTGAACTAAAGCACTTCTTGAACTACCTAACATAATGAGTTTTCCATAATGGTTTTTCATCGATTGAAAAAGTAACGACATTTGATTGATTAAAGCTGCTAAGAAACATAAGATGATGATAGATAAAACCATTGTGATGTATGTAGTGACTCTCTCCATATCAAAAAGCAATTTAGATATCGACTGATTCACATCAACAACAGCAATCAATTCTTTACTAAAATTGTTAAACAACTCATCTTTTAATGCCTCTTTATCACCATTCCCATTAACAAAAATAACATTATAATTAGTATCAGGTAAAATATTTAAATTAGCAAAAGCTAAATTACCTAAATGTTTATCAAAAAACCCTTGTATGATAAAATCTTGTTCTTGATATTTTCCATCTACATAAACAGTTACTTGATCACCAATATCTAAATGATACAAGTATGCATATCTACTAGGCAATAAGATATTTAACTGCTGATCATCACTAAATCTTTCAATCATTTCACTATCTAACTCAACGTTAAAATATTTTGTAAGTGCATTTTTATCCATTGAGACTAGCTCTGATATGTTTTGATGATAAGCTTCTATTTTAACATCATTAATTAAAATAGCTTTATGTGCACTATCAACATTTTCTAGTTGAGTTGTTTGATCGAAAACTAAATCATAATTTCTAGTGATTTGGCTCAACACAAAATCTACTTTATATTCGTTTTCAAATGTTTGATATCTATAAATCATGTAATGATTTGCTAATACGAGTAACAAAATCGTTAAAAACGAAATTAAACTCAAATTAATAAAATGTTTAAAACTGTGCTGATTAATCAACATTTTTAAATGATAATTATGTTTTTTATATGCTGTGATTGCCATTGCTTTTCTCTTAAAAAACAAATGCATAGTCGTCATAACACCTAAAAACCCTAACACTAATTGAACTAAAGCTCGATACTCGATGCTTATAAAATTAAACCATGATGTCCATCTTACAAGAAAAAATAATATGACATATGTGATTATATATATTATATATCTACGTATACTCACATGCTTCATCTCTTTTACATCTTTTATCTCTTTAATATCAGAGGTTTTATGTTGTTTAATGAAATAGATAATTATTGTACTCAATACAATAAGTGCACCAATCACAAATGTAATAAGTATATGTTCAGTCTTTATAATATACAGTGAACTCGCTCTTAAATATTTAAGTCCAAAATTAATAACAGCTCTTGTTATGATTAAACCAAGCACAAATGATATAGTAAAAATAAATATCATTTCAAGCAAAATCAATCTCAAAGAGAAATATTTTCTTCCACCCAACATATGAATGGTTGAGAATAAAGATTTCTTTTCATTGAAAAAGATGAGTAATGTTGTTTGCAACACAAAAATGATCGCAATCATAACGATTGATAAAACCAATAAAAAAACAGAGAAATTTCTTTCCACAAACTGATTGATGGCTTTCATATCAATGGTCATTGTATATTCTAATTGTTCATATGCGTTACTTTTAGTGATTACCTCTACATAATCTTCAATGGAGTTGTTATCACTTATATCGATATACACTTTGTTATACATGTTTCTTAATAAGTTAGCTGGAAGATTTTCTAAAGTAGGACTAATGGCCGATAAAAAGAAAGGCAATCCAAATTCTTTATCGATATAAATACTTGCATCTGTAAACATATGTCCATCTAATAAAATCTCTTTAATGATGAATGTTTTTTTAATATCTCTAGAGTTTAGATATACTTCATCTAAGACATCTACATTTAATTGATCAGCTAATGATTTTGTAATAATCAACTCATTATGTTCTAATTGAATCGAATCTTCAACATTCATAACAGATATTTTGCTAAACTGTTCAAAGGAAGATGCATAGGTATGAACATAGACCTTCTTTGAATCATCTGTTTCTAATAATATCTCAAACTCAAAAAAAGGCGCATAATCATTAGTCAATTCAGCTAACGCTTCATTTTGACTCATTTGTGATATAGAAAAAAATCTTGCATTGCCACTAGGAGCAACTCCGATTGTCAAATCAAAATTCTGATATTTCTCTTCCAAATTGTGATAATAATAAGTAAAGAAAAAATCTTTCATGCTCATCGCTAAAATAAGCCCCATGAAAACACCTGTAAATCCTATGATTAACAAGCATGTTTTAAATGGACTTAAAATAAGTTGTTTGATTGAAATACGTAGTGAAAATAAAAGTCTATTAAGACTTTTTTTCATCATGTATCACCTTTCCATCTAGCATGTGTAATATTCTTGTACTATAAACTGTTGTATCTAGATTATGGGTTACCATGAGAATTGTTTTATGATAATCTTGATTCAGCTTTCTAAACAACTCTATGATCTTCATGCCGTTTTCATAATCTAGATTCCCTGTAGGTTCATCCGCGAATATTATTTTTGGATCATTGACTAAACATCTTGCAATTGCTACTCTTTGCTGCATCCCACCTGAAAGCTGCTTAGGATAATAGGATTCATATTTTTTCATACCAACCAAATCTAATAAATCTAACACTTCATCCTTAGTTTTTTGTTTTCCTATAACTGCTGCTAGCATGACATTTTCAAATACTGTTAAATTAGGAATTAGATTGTAAAACTGAAAAACAAATCCGATGTCATTAGATCTCAAACTTGCTTTCTCTTTTTCTGTATATGATTTTAAGGGTTTATTAAAAATAGAAACATCGCCTTCATCAAAAGACTCCAACCCACTTAAAACATATAAGAGAGTGGTTTTTCCTGATCCTGATGGTCCTACAATTGAAATGAATTCTTGATGATGAATTTCTAATGCTAATCCTCTTAATGCTTCGGTTTTAATATCTTGATGCTGATATACTTTTTTTAGTCCTGAAACTTTTATTTGGATCATTAGGTATCCTCCTTATATGTTTTTCACAGACTATGATATATTTTTATACTATCATAAACTTACAAAAACAACCTATGATAATACAATTTTTACTGTTATAATATCATTAAGAAGCACTCTAAAAACTAGGGAGGACATCATGAATCTAAGTGAAACATATGAATCTATTTATCATCAAAAGCCACAACATATGTATTTTGCTCCTGGAAGAGTCAACTTAATTGGTGAGCATATCGATTACAATGGTGGTTTAGTTTTTCCAGCTGCCATAAGTTTAGGTACATATGCAGCTATTAGACAAAGAGATGATGCACATATTCATGTCTATTCCAAAAACTTTAAGGAATTAGGCATTATTAACATAGATTTAGAAAACCTAGCCTATCAAGTAGATCATCACTATGCGAATTATATAAAAGGCGCAATATCTTTTATTAAAGAAAAATATTCAATTTCAATGAAAGGATTTAATTTATACATAGAAGGTACGCTACCACCACAGTCAGGACTATCATCTTCCGCATCGCTACTTGTATTAATAGTATGTATGCTTAATGACCTTTATCATTTACAAATGAGTAAAACTGAAATTGCTTTATATGCACAAGATGTTGAGAACAATTATATGCATATGCATTGTGGGATCATGGATCAATTGATTATTGCTAAGGGAATCAAGGATCACGCACTTGTCATGCACACTAAGACACTTGAAACAAAACCGGTAAATGCTTTTTTTAAAGGATTTACTTGGATAATTATGAACACACACTATCCAAGAAAAACAACCGACTCAAAATATAACCAAAGAGTGGAAGAATGTCAGAATGCTCTTAAAGTATTAAAGAAACACATAGACATTTCTCATTTGTGTGATTTATCTCTTAAAGATTTTAATAATCTAAAAAAGTATCTTACTAATCCTATACTACTTAAACGTGCGAAACATGCTATTACCGAACAAGATAGAGTACTTAAATCTATTTTTGCTTTAGAAAATGAAGATGCTCTATCATTTGGTTCTTTATTAAATGCTTCTCATAAGTCTTTAAAAGAAGATTATGAAGTCACAGGGTTTCATCTTGATACCTTAGTTGAAGGAGCTTTACTTAATGGAGCTATTGGTGCTCGGGTGACTGGTGCTGGTTTTGGAGGTTGTGCTATTGCGCTTGTACCTGATGATCGCTTGTCATTTTTGATCGAACATACTAAACAATATTACAAAAAATATACACAAATTGAAGCCTCCTTCTATCAAGTTGAGTTTGTAGATGGAGTTAGAAAAATAGAGGATAACTAATGATCAAGTTATTAAATGCTTTATTGACTTATGGTATAGAAAATAAAATCATTGTAAATTTTCATAAAGCTAAGTCAAATTTAGCTTTATTGTTTAATATAACCAACTTTGACTATGAACCTCTATCGATGCCAATAGATCAAACATTAAAACAACTTCTTGACATGGGTTATAAACAATCTTTGTTTAGTCCAAATACAGTCCTAGAAAGAGATGCATTTGAAGCACATATTTTTGACCAAATCATGCCTTCACCTTCAGAAACCAAAAAACAATTCAAACAATTATATAAAAAAGATTATAGACTTGCTGTGAATTACTTATATCAATTATCAAAAGATACTATGTACATTAAAACTACACGGATCAATCAAAATATCAACTGGATTTATAAAAGTAGTTTTGGTGATTTTAAGATGACCATTAATTTATCGAAACCTGAGAAAGATCCTAAAGATATCGCGAAAGCGATACATAAAGAACATGTAGAAACTTCCGGTGAGCCTTTATGTATTTTATGTAAAGAAAATGAACAGCGATATGAAAATGCAAAAAAGAACTTACGTATTGTTCCAATCACTTTAAATCATGAAACATGGCATTTTCAATTCTCACCTTATGCATATTTTAAGCAACATGCAATCATACTATCTGATCAACATACCGAAATGAAAATATCAGTTGATACATTCAACTGTTTATTTGATTTTGTTGACATCATGCCTGATTATTTAATTGGATCAAATGCTGACATCCCCATTGTTGGTGGTTCTATCTTAAATCATAATCATTATCAAGTAGGACGATATACTTTTCCTATTGAATCCGCTAGAGTAATTAAGGATTATGCTTTAGACACAATGCTAATAAGTCATTTAAATTGGCCACTATCTACGCTTAGATGTGTTTCTAAAGATAGAGGTCAATTAATTACTTTTGCAAATCATATCCTATCCATATGGAAAAGATATACTAATGAAGAACTTGATATTATTGCACATACTACTACCAATCACCAGACAATAACCCCTATTTTGAGAAAAGAAAATGAAGCTTATATTTTATATCTCATTTTGCGGAATAATCGCACATCAAAGAGTTATCCTGATGGTATCTTTCATCCTCATCCAAACGTACAACACATAAAAAAAGAAAACATAGGATTGATTGAAGCTATGGGTTTAGCAATATTACCTGGAAGACTAAAAAAAGAGTTAATGCATTGCTATGAATATTTATCTAATAATGAAGATCATATAACTATAAACAAACATAAAATCTGGTTGGAACACTTAAAACAGACAAAACAAATAAATTCTATCAGTGATTTATATCAAGAAGTTGGGTTAGTTTTTGAAAATGTCTTAATCGACTCGGGTGTTTTTAAACTAGATCAACAAGGTATAGCGGCCATGGACTCATTGATTAAAAACTGTATAAAAACATATAGAAAAGTAGTTCAAAATTAATGAACTACTTTTTATTATTTATTTCAGTTCAACGATTAATCCTGGATAAAAATATTCAAGTTTCTCTTTCATCATATTCTTCATCACTATAAATGCTTCATCGCCTGTACAATGTCCAGTATAATAAGTTTTTACTTGACTAAAAATCATTGATTCAGCAATATTTTTAATTTCATTTAGTGATGTTTTACATGCTTCTATCCTACTTTCTAAATGAAACCCTCCAAATACTTCTGTTATGCGGTTAGGGCTGATTGTCTTTTGTGCTTGAGCTAAAATATTTAATATACCTTTATGTCCACACCCAGCAAAGAGCACATGATGATTATCTTCTGATATGATGAGGCTTTGCTCATGCTCAAAATCATCTAGTATCATTTGATTGTCTTTACTGATATACATGGTTTGATTGCTTTTTAGCATTTCATCAATCATATCGATATAATTGATAATCTTTAGCTCATCATCAATTATGAGATCACCTTTTATAAAATTTATTCTCGAACGATCAATTTTTTCAGACAAACCAATGTAAGTGAATGTCCCTGGTGATCTTAAAGAATAAAATTCATGAAGTGCACTTTCCTGAATATAGATTATTGCGTGTTTATTCACTCTCATGAAATCTTCTAAACCTCCGCCATGATCATAATGTCCATGTGATATGATCAACACATCAACTAAGCTAATATCTAATTTAAATCGATGAGCATTAGATAAAAACAGTGAACTTTGTCCAACATCAAAAAGAACGTTATGATTTTTTGTTTCAATATAAAAACTAACTCCATGTTCTGCACCAAAATTCAGATCAACTTGATGATCTTCAATCAAAGTATATATTTTCATGTTTTTGCCTCTTTTCTACTCTCATCATAACACTATTACATTAGAAAGTTATCAAAAAGAAAAAAACCCACCTAAGTGGGTTGTTAAAATTTACTCAACGACTCTTGCTATATAAGCAAACATTTCTGGTCCAGTATGAATACCCAATACAGGAGTTAATGCTGATATAGTTAAAGTTCTTATATTTAATACTTTCTTTAATGCTTCAGCTAACTCTAAAGCTTTTTCCTTATCATTGCCATAATGAATTGTAAGATCAAGTTTTAGTTTGTTAAACTTCTCAACAAGTAAGTTTTTCATATTCAGCAATGATCTTTTAAGTCCAAAAGCCTTAGCACTAGTCACATAAACACCTTCATCATTAACAGTGATTACAGGCTTAATATGCAAGATATCTCCTATAGTACCTTCGACTTTACCAATTCTTCCGCCTCTTCTTAAATATTTTAACGTATTAATGGTATAAAATGCTGCTGAGTTACCAAATCTTTGCTTATCCAATGCTTCTACTATATCTTTTACTGTTTTTCCTTTATTTACTAATTCTAATGCTTCTTCAACTAAATAGCCTTGTGCAGCACCTAAAGTTTTTGTATCATATTGAACAACATTAATGCCTTCTACTGATTCTAACTCTATTCTAAAAGCATTATATGTTCCAGATAAACCTGATGATATATTAATAACTAATAAATCCGTATATCCTTCTTTTTTGATTTGGTCTATATTCTTTTTAAGATCAGAAAGTTCTGGTAATGATGTCGTAATTGTTTTTTCATCAATTTGACTATAAATCTCTTCTGCTGATATTTCTATTTGATCACGGTAACTCTTATCATCAATAACTATCATAAGTGGAATCACAAATAAATTCTTGTTTTTCTTGATAAATTCAGCTGATAAGTTGCACCCTGAGTCTGTTAGTATTGCTATTTTCATATAGTTTATCTCCTATGTACATTCATATTTTAAAATTTGTACACGATAAATATACCATAAAGTAATCAAATTTGCTTATTTGACGATTATTTCACACGAAAATTCAAATTGGATTTGAATTTTGCGCATTCCTTTTTCTTAAGCGCAAGAAACTACCTAGAAAAACCAAACACATAAAAGCACCAAATATAAAGAGCATTAATGACATTGAGTATTCTGCAATCCACCCAATCAGTGGAGCAAAAATCACTACAAGCAATGATGATGTTTGTGCTTCAACACTTAGTACTGTAGCTCTCTGGTCTTCTTTAGTAACATCTCCTATAATTTCAACCATCATCGGTTTTCTAATGTTCATCATGACATATATGAGTAAAAACGCAATGATGACAATGATGATTGACTCTAAAAAGAAACTCAATCCTAAAATCGTCAAACCTGTAACTAACCATATATATGTAATCAATATTTGTGAATCTCCCATTTTTTTAACCTTATATGCATTTTTGCTAGAGACTGCACTCATCAAATAAATGAAGGCATAAATTAATCCTAGCCATACCTTTGTTTGTTCTTCTTCATTTAACGATGAAAACAAAACAACGGATAAAGACATGGTCACAATAATCGGTTGAATATAATCTTTGATGTTTTTAAATGTTGCTTGATATGATGCTGAGTTAAAAATTGCATGTCTAACTTTTCTTTCTTTAAATGCATATTTTATACTCATAATATTATGTTTTATAAAAGATTTAAATGAAAAGTCTACATCTCTTCTTTCATTTAAAGATTTTGGATATGATAATATTAACAATAAATCGATTAAATAGGGGATGATTGCGACCAAGAATAAATATCTAATTTCTGGTAACCATAGTACTAAGCCAATTGAAACCAAACTTGCAATCATTGATCCAATCAATGAATATGATCTAGTGAGACCATATACCTTAGTTTTTGAATCTTTTATTTGATTTTTGTCAAGAAATGACATAATCATTGATTTATGTGTACCAGATCTAAAGGCTTCTCCTAATGCGTATAAAATCATCGCAATTGCAAAAATATAAAATTGGCCACCAATAAAAAACACTATAAACGAAGCAATATAAAATAAAAAACATAAAACTAATTCTGTTTTTTTACCATATCGATCCGCAATCACACCAGAAGGTATTTCAAATATGTAAATAATGATTTCTCTAATGGAAAATAAAATACCTATATAAAATAGATTAATACCTGACAGAAGAAAATATACCAACATATATGGCTCAAAAAAGCGAAGGTTTTTTAATAAACCATAAAAACCAAACTTAGTGATCTGCTTTTTATGTAACTTTAAATCTTCCATAAATTTCCTCCATATTATATTTAAAAATATTATATCATTTATTCTGTTTTTTAGTAAATTTTTGGTTGTAATAAAAGCGCTTTCATGTTACAATGATTTTGAAATATAATAATCATTACATCTTAAATATTAACTAACAATTACATCAAAAAAAGATGGTCCATTTTTGCACGCTTGATTAGATTTTAATTTTTTCACAACTATATTTTTATGCAGAAACGAGGATATTTTTATGCAATTAAAGTTAAAACCAATCGCTTTACAAGACATTCTTCTTCCTAATGATGACATTAATTATGAAAAATGGTCAGTCGTTGCTTGTGACCAATTCACAAGCCAACCTGAATATTGGGAAGCTTTACGAAGTAGAATAGGTAACGAACCTTCTACTTATGATTTAATCTTACCTGAGGTCTATTTAGAAACCATGTGTGATGAAGTGATTGATGGCATCAATGAAAAGATGTATTCATATATCAATCAAGGTATCTTAAAAAATATTGGTCCTTCGATGATCTTAGTCGAAAGAAAAACGCTAAATGATAAGACTAGATTAGGTTTAATGATGAGTATTGACTTAGAAGCTTACGATTATAGAGACTTCACTAAACCTCACATTAGAACAACAGAAAATACTATCATTTCTCGAATACCACCAAGAGTAAAAATTAGAAAAGATGCTCCTTTAGAGCTTACTCATGTGATGTTGTTAGCAAATGATCCTGAAAAACAAATTCTTAAAAATTTATTTAAAAGAAAAGATGAATTTCAAATCGTTTATGACTTCGACTTAAATATGAAAGGCGGTCATATTAGAGGATATCAGATTACTGATTGTCAACCAATTATTGATGATTTTTACAGCCTAATTGAAGATGAAAGTGATCCAATATTATTCATCGTTGGAGATGGCAACCACTCATTAGCAACAGCTAAAACTCATTGGGAGACTTTAAAACCTACTTTACGAGAAGAAGATTTAAAAAATCATCCTGCTCGATTTGCTTTAGTTGAAGTCGTCAACATCTATGATGATGGCCTTGACTTTGAAGGTATTCATAGAATCTTATTTAACGTAGATGATACCTTTATGGAAGGTTTACAAAATGCAGTTGATCAAGAAGTAGAGTCATGGATTTACACCAAAGAAAAAGGAAAAGCTCCCTTTTTTATCCCCAAAAGCACCGCTTTGGCTTATGAACAAATTCAAAGTTATATTGATGATTACCTATCTTACCATCAAGATCAAGATTCAATGATTGACTATATTCATGGTGATGAAGAACTAATTGAAATATGCAATAAGCATAAACATTCTTTAGGCATCCATATGCCCATTTTAGATCGGAAAGATTTATTTCCTTTTATTCAAATGGGGAAAATTCTACCTAGAAAATCTTTTTCTATGGGTAGTGCAACTGCTAAAAGATATTATTTAGAAAGTCGTTATATTAAAAAAATAAACTTATAAAAATGAAGGGAGAACATATGAAAAGAGTATATAATTTCTCAGCAGGACCAGCAATATTACCAGAGGAGGTTCTAAAAGAAGCTCAACAAGAAATGTTAGATTATCAAGATTCCGGGATGTCAGTGATGGAGATGAGTCATCGTTCAGCCATTTATCAAAAAATTATTGATGATGCTGAAAAAGATTTAAGAACACTAATGAACATACCCGACAACTACAAAGTCTTATTTCTTCAAGGAGGAGCGACTACACAGTTTTCAATGATTCCAATGAATCTAATGAAACATGGTGTAGCAGATTATATTATTACAGGTGCTTGGGCAAAAAAAGCATATCAAGAAGCTAAAAAATATGGTGACGCTCGTCAAATTGCTTCATCAGAAGATAAAATGTTTTCCTATATCCCAGATGTTAGCAATCTAGATATTTCTAAAGATGCTGATTATGTGTACATGGTGGATAACAATACGATTTATGGAACAAAATACGAAAACATTCCCAATACAAAAGGTAAGATTTTAATCAATGACGCTTCTTCTTGTATTTTATCTGAACCAATTGATGTTACTAAGTATGGAGTCATTTTTGCAGGTGCACAAAAAAATATTGGACCAGCAGGAACTGTGATTGTTATTATTAGAGAAGATTTAATAAGAAAAGATATTAAAGCTGATACACCAATCATGTTGAGATATGACACACACGCTGAAAATGGATCGATGTATAACACACCTCCAACTTATGGCATTTATATTTGTGGTAAAGTATTTAAGTGGTTATTAAACCTTGGTGGATTAGACGCAATCTATCAAATCAATAAACACAAAGCAAATTTGCTATATGATTATTTAGACCATTCAAAATTATTCTATGGTACTGTAGAAAAAAAATCTAGATCTTTGATGAACGTATGTTTTAAGACTGACTCAGAAGCATTAAACACTCTATTCATAAAAGAAGCTAAAGCCTTAGGGTTTGATAATCTTAAAGGTCACCGTTCTGTTGGTGGTATGCGCGCATCTATCTATAATGCAATGCCTACTGAAGGTGTTCAAGCATTGGTAGATTTTATGAAAGACTTCGAAGAAAAACATTTATAAAAGGAGGCATTTTATGTTTAAAATACATTGTTTAAATAATATTTCTAAAAGTGGACTATCGATATTACCAGATACGTATAAAGTCATCGATGATATCAATGATGCACATGCTATTTTGGTTAGAAGCGCACTCATGCATGATCTTAAGTTAAATAATTCTGTTCTTGCTGTTGCAAGAGCCGGTGCAGGAGTTAACAATATTCCTTTAGATACTTATGCAAAAGAAGGTATTGTCGTATTTAATACACCAGGTGCGAATGCAAACGCTGTAAAAGAATTAACGATTGCTGGTATGTTCTTAGCAGCAAGAAACTTAAAACCTGGTATGCATTGGATTGACGAAAACAAGACTGATGCTGATATTCAAAAGAACATGGAAAAAGCAAAAAAGAATTTTGCTGGAACAGAAATTTTAAATAAAACAATTGGTATTATAGGTTTAGGTGCGATAGGTATTATGTTGGCTAATACTTGTGCCAAATTAGGGATGAAAGTCTTAGGAACAAAAAGAAATCTAGACTCTCTTAAAGATCTAGATTTTCATGATCAAGTTACACTTGTAAAAACTAAGGAAGAAATCTATGAAAAAGCAGATTATATAAGTTTAAACCTACCGTTATCTGATAGTACAAAACATATCATAGATGAGACTGCTTTCAAACAAATGAAAGATGGTGTTATCATCCTTAATTTTGCAAGAGATAAATTAGTTCATGATGACGATCTAAAAACTTATCTTGAGAATGGTAAGATAAGAGCCTATGTAACCGATTTTCCAAATCATGAAACAGCACAAATGAACGGTGTTATAGCATTTCCTCACTTAGGTGCATCAAGTGAAGAAGCTGAAGAAAATTGTGCAGTCATGGCTTCAACTGAAATCAGAAATTATTTAGAGCATGGATCTATTACACATAGTGTGAATTACCCTGATTTAAAATTAATGCCAAAAGCAACACAAACAAGAATATCTATCTTATGTGAAAAAAACAATCACCAAAATGATGATTGCTTAAATGAACTTGTATTAAAAGTTAAACATATCAATCATATTTATCAATCATTTAATGATAAATATGGTGTTGTGACTATCGATACCGATGATCTTGTTAGCGATTCACAAATCAATGATATCCAACAATTAGAGTTTGTTACAAGAGTTAGAGTTATTTAATCAGCTCATAAGCTTTAGCTATTTTGATGTATAAGTCTACACCTTTTATCAAAACTTTTTCATCAAAATTAAAATAACAGCTATGAAGTGGATGTATATATCCCTTCTTCTCATTCTTAGTGCCAAGCATGGTAAACATGCCTGGTACTTTTTTTAGATAGAAAGCAAAATCTTCAGAAGCCATTAATGGTTTAATATATTGATAATCATCATCTAATGTAGATTCTATAAATGATACAGTATCAGGATCATTACATAAAACTGGATACAATTCCATGATCTCGTAATCAATTTTTACATTAAAAGAGATTTCAACACCTTTAATCATTTGAGTGAATCTTTGTTTCATATGTTGAAATACTTCCTCATCAAAGGCTCTCATTGTTCCTTTGATTTTTACTTCTTGTGCAATAACATTTCTAGCTTCGCCACCATCAACCATACCAACTGTAATAACACCTTGTTCCTGTGGATCAATATTTCTTGATATGATTGTATGTATTTGTGTAATTAAATGGCTAGCAGCAACGATTGCATCAACACCTTTATGTGGTTCTGCACCATGAGCAGATATACCTGATATTGATATATTAAACTCTCCGTTTTTTGCCATCATCGGGCCTTTAACCAATCCATATGTACCTTCATCTAAATTGGGATATAAATGAATTCCAAAAATTTTTCTAACTAAAAATTTCTCTAAAACACCTTCATCTATGATAACCTTAGCTCCCCCAGGATATTCTTCTGCCGGTTGAAAAATAAGTAATATCGATTCATTAATAAGTTCTAAGTCCTTTAAATAGTCCGCAAATCCCAGCATCATCGCCATATGCCCATCGTGTCCGCATGCATGCATCTTACCTATATGTATCGATGGATATGGTGAATCAGATTTTTCAAGTATAGGTAGTCCATCCATATCAGTTCTAAAAGCTATTGATGTTTCTTTTTTGCCTTTTTTATAAGCAAGCCATCCTGTTTTAGCTGTTGGATAAATATCATACCCCATATTTAATAATGCTTCTTTCACATATAGACTTGTCTTATACAAATCAAACTCAAGCTCTGGTATTTGATGTAAATCTTTTCGATATTGTTTTAGTTTATCTAACATAAATATACTTCCTATCTTTTGTTGTCTTCTCTTTCTTAATGAATTTTTTTGTATAAATCATTAATGATTTTAATATAAACACTTTTATTGTAAAGCATCTTTCTAACAACGCCAATGGCCTCATCTAGCATACTTTCTTTCAAGTCGTTTTCTTCCAAATATCTTACTAAACTTTCATAAGACACTGTTTTTTCTGCGTGTCGATAAATGTCTATTTGATCTTCTTTATTTAAAAACTCTTTTTTCTTTTTATAAAACTTCTTTATGTCATTAAATTCTTTATTTGATATTATTCCATCATCATTTGAAAATACATATAACAAAACAAAAATAGCAAGTTTAGTCATATTTTTCTCATAGGAATACTTCCATATGTCATTAGGATTTTCTACTTCCATTTTTTGATGTCTCTTTAAAAATTTCTCTTTTCTACTGTCTGCACGAACTTTTGCATCTTTCGTTTGTTGAATGAAAAATCTATTCACCCTATTCATACCAATCATTGTTAGTCACTCCTTTATCTCCATTATACCACCTAATATATATAACTAGATATTTGTTATATTTGAGACAACTAAGGTAATTTATGATAAAATACATGTGATAAAAGAATAGCATATATATGACAAAGTGAGGAAAATTATGACAAAAAAATATGATATAGGATTGATAGGTATTGCAGTCATGGGAGAAAACTTAGCATTAAATATGGAGTCTAAAGGATTTAGTGTCGTAGTTTCATCTAGACATCAAGAGACCGTTGATGCATTTTTAAATGGAAGGGCAAAGCATAAAAAATTTGCAGGAACTACTAACTTAAAAGAACTAGTCAGTATGTTAAAAGTTCCTAGGAAAATTATGCTAATGATTAAAGCAGGAAATCCTGTTGATCAAGTCATTGAACAACTCATCCCCTTATTAGATCAAGGTGATGTCATCATAGATGGTGGTAACTCACTTTATACAGATACGACAAGACGTACGAAATATTTAAAAGAGAAAGGTTTACTTTTTATTGGTACTGGTGTTTCCGGAGGTGAAGAAGGTGCATTAATTGGTCCTTCTATTATGCCCGGAGGTAATAAAGAAGCTTGGCCGATTGTTAAACCTATTTTACAGGCTATTGCAGCGAAAGTTGATGATCATCAAGTGTGCTGTGACTGGGTTGGTGAAGATGGAGCAGGACATTTTGTCAAAATGGTTCATAACGGTATTGAGTATGGAGATATACAACTAATTACAGAAACATATCAAATGCTAAAAGATCTTCTTCAATTGTCAAATGATGAGATGTCAAACATATTTTCAGAATGGAATCAAAGTGAACTTGACAGCTATTTAATTGAAATCACTGCTGATATCTTAGCTTATAAAGAAGAAGATGGTTCATATTTAATTGATAAAATATTAGATACAGCAGGGCAAAAAGGGACAGGAAAATGGACTGTAAATGCTGCACTAGATGAAGGTATACCCTTAACGCTTATCGGTGAATCTGTATTTTCAAGATTTTTATCAGCTTTGAAAGATGAGCGGATTGATGCTGAAAAACATTATCCAAAAGATATCAAAAAAATAGATGAAGATCCTAAAGCTTTTATGAATCACTTAAAACAAGCTTTATATGCAGCAAAAATACTATCATACACACAAGGCTTCCAACTTATGAAAGCATCAGCAACTTCTTATAACTGGCATCTAAACTATGGCGGCATCGCACTTATGTGGCGAGGCGGTTGTATCATTCGCTCAGTTTTCTTAGATAAAATTAAACAAGCATTTGACTTAAATCCTAACTTAAACAATCTTTTACTTGATCCTTATTTTAAAGATACGATGAAAAAAGTCATTCCTAGTTTAAGAAAAGTAATCTCAGTTGCCGTCTTATCCGGTATTCCAGTGCCAGCAATGAGTGCTGCTTTAAGCTACTTTGATGGTTATACAACAAATAGACTTCCAGCTAATTTACTACAAGCACAAAGAGACTATTTTGGTGCTCACACTTATGAGAGAACTGATAAAAAAAGAGGTGAGTTCTTCCATACCAATTGGACAGGTAAAGGTGGACAAACTACTTCTACTAGTTATAATAAATAAAATACATAACTAAAAAAAGAGGACATCGAATAATCGATGACCTATTTTTTTATAGTGTTTTGAATATAAAATGGTATGTTCGATAGAAAAGCTAATACTGGAGTCCAAACGAAAATTGGAATGATAAACCATAACACTGGCCAATAATACGTTGTATCTTGTGTTGGATGAGTTTTTAAAAAATCAAAAACAAATACATCAAAAATAATAGCTACGTTTTTATAATGATCTGGTATACCAAATACAAAAGAGGAATTTCTAATGTTCACATCATGAAACGTATGAGGATCAATCCAACCTAAATTTAGCAATAATAATTCATTGATATAAATCACTGTAATCGTCCCTACAATCATAAGTGCTAAATAATAGACACGCTTAAAACTAAATACATGTAGCTTAAAAAAACCCATCAAAAAGGGAGCTAAAAATATAATTAAATGTGCATAATAAAATCTGATGACATCAAAACTAAAAGCACCTTTTTTTCCAAAATATATGCTGTCAAATGTATCAAAAATTGCTTCTGTAGGATATAAATATGCAGCCAAACCAGAAGCTATACCCATAACAAGCATATAATCTAATAATATCTTTTTCTTTGATAAGAAAAAGAAAGGAAAAACAAGCGTTGAAATTGCACAAATATTTTCAAAAGATACTTTTCTTATAGATTCAGGAAACAAATCAATATACGGTTGAAAGAACAGTTTTGCAAAATGCAAGAAAAATGCAGAAAACAACAATAACAAGATGACTTTTCGTTTAAAGTCATCATTTTTATTTTTTAGAAACAAAATAAGTGTACCAGTTACTGCGATTGCAATAACAAAATATAAATAATAATATATATTACCAATTTCTACATACATATACTAACCTTCTACTTAAGTTTACGATCGACATCATAAAGACCCCAATGTTTTTCAGGTTCATTTAAATCATCAGAACCTTTCCAAGGTTCATCAAATGCTTCAAAGAAAAAGATGACAATCCCCTCTTCTTCACTCCACTGTTTCATTTCTTTAATATATCTTCTTTGATTTTCAAGAGTTGCTAAGTTTGAATCAATGCCTCTTGAACTAGAAGTTGGCCATCCAGCTTCAGTAATAATTACTTGTTTATCTTTATAAAAATCGTTTATTTCTTGATAATCTTGTTTTGAAACCGATAATGCTATATCTATTTCTTTGTTTAGCCATGCAGGATATGTATGAATACTAATGATATCAACTGCTTCAGCAACTTCTTTTAGTTGTGGAATCCAGTAATAGAAATTTTCACAGTATGTAACAATTTGACTTGTATTTTCCTTTAATGCCTTAACAAAATACAATACTCTATCAGGACTCACTAAGTTTTCATTCCATTCAGGAACTGCCTCATTACCTGCTGATACAGCAACAATGATATCTTCATATGTATTTGCTAGTGTCATTAATTTTTGTAAACTAGATTCATTATACGCTATGTTGTTTTTAATTTGCTCATCAGTTAACAAGCCACCCCATGCACACTGTGGATTTGATATTTCTCCTAATAAATCTATACCTAACATGACTTTTAATGATAAATTCAAATCACGAATAACGCGTAGTGTTGTTTGAGCATAATCACTTGGATCATACATTCTTATATAATCGTAATTTTTTTCTAAAATGAGTAAATCTTCTTTAATCTCTTCGTAACTTGGATATGTTTTTGTTAATGGGCTTTGTCCTTTTCTATAGCCAGAATAACAAATTGCCTTACCATATGGAAGTTTTTTCATAGTCACACCTCTTTTTGTCGTTTATTTCATTATATCAAACTATTGTTTTTTTTAGTTTATCTCAGAACAAAAGTAATATTTACATATTACTCCTTTAAAACGATAGTTTACCCAAATAAGTAAGTCCGTTTAGGCGTGTTCCAACCCATAAACCCTGTCCCTAAGGCATCGGGCTTACATTTTCTAATTATATTTAATGAGGC
>WPCG01057649.1_pt1 | contig 25714 bp, 21 predicted proteins | sample 5403311 | NCBI WGS metagenome assembly WPCG01 (sample SAMN12869467, study PRJNA574797) | sludge metagenome | isolation source: wastewater treatment of Control | place: China:Beijing | collected 2019-05-17 | reverse complement strand
ATGTTGTCTAACATTATATAAGGCTTGATTGTATAAATGCTTTGCTTCATGCATCAAGAAAAGTAAAAACTTTTTCTCGTTTTGACTTAAATATAACTTCGTCTTTATGGCTTTATAGCGCATAAAAGTTCCCCCTTTCTTGAAATGTTATTGATACCTTTATTTTACCATTTTTATAAACTTGATAAAAGGTCTAAATAGAATATCCTATTAAATAAAAAAACGCCCTTAGATAAAATCTAAGGACGAAAATATTCGCGGTACCACCTTAGTTCTAGAATTAAAATTCTAGCCCTCAATCTCTTTTAACGCAAGATAGACGCTTTTAACTACTTAAAGTTCATCAAAAGAGCTCCTAGGCTACCTTCATGACTATTTTGCAGATTTTCCACCAACCAATCTGTCTCTATATCAAAATCGATCATTACTCTTCCTATTCATCGCTTATGTCAATATATTAGCATAACTTAATAGATAAAACAAGTTATTTTTCTTGATAATGCTTTTCAAAGTTCCAAGCATCTTTACACATATCAAAAATCGTTTTTTCAGCTTTCCAACCAAGTTTATTATACGCTTTATTGGCATCTGCCCAATAGGCTGCAAGATCACCAGGACGTCTCTCTACGATTTTATAAGGAATATCAACTTGATTTACTTCCTTAAATGCATGGACTAGCTCTAAAACAGATACACCTTGTCCTGTTCCTAAATTATAGATTTCTACATCATCTACAAGTTTTTCAATGGCTAATACATGTCCTTTAGCTAAATCAACAACATGAATATAATCTCTTACTCCTGTGCCGTCAGGTGTATCATAATCATCACCAAAAATAGATAAAACATTTAAACTTTTTTTAGCAACTTTGCTTATATAAGGCATTAAATTGTTAGGAATACCAGTTGGTGCTTCGCCAATCAAACCAGATGCATGAGCACCTACAGGATTAAAATATCTTAGTAACGAAACTTTAAAGTCTAAATTGGCATGAGCAGTATCTTTTAAGATACGTTCACTCATGGCTTTTGTCTCACCATAAGGATTGGTAGTTTTTAATAAAGGCATGGTTTCTTTAAAGGGTACTTCTTGATCACCATAAACAGTTGCACTTGAAGAAAAAACAAATTTTTGGACACGATACTTAATCGCAAGCTCAGCTAAGACAATTGTTGATAAAACATTGTTGTGATAGTACTTAAGTGGTTTTTCAACACTTTCTCCTACAGCTTTTAATCCAGCAAAATGAATGATACCATCAAATTGATGCTTTTGAAAAACAGATGCCATCAGTGATCGATCTGTACAATCAAAAGGATAAAAATCGATATGTCTATCAGTCATTTGTTCTAATTTATCTAAGACATCTCTACTCGAATTAACTAAATTATCAACAATAACAACTTCATGTTTTGACTCGATTAATTCAACAACCGTATGTGATCCAATATAACCCATACCACCAGTGACTAATATTTTCATAATGCCTCCCTTATGAAATACCTGATATTGCTCTTTCTACTTCGTCTATTTGTACTGCGAAAAATAACCCATTAATTCCTTCACCTACATATTCATCCACATAAGCAAAGGTATTTATACCTACTAATTTTCCGTAAATATCAACTAATGCACCACCACTATTTCCAGGATTAATACTTGCTGTATGTTGGATCGTTAACGTGTCCATACCGTACTCATCAGTCATTTGTCTACCGACCATAGAAATCATACCAAATGATTTTGTATTTGGTAGATCAAGTGGTGATCCAATCGCATAAACAAACTCACCTGCATGAATATCATCAATACTTGCAAACTCAATCACTGAAAATGATTTTGTAGATGTAAACTTAACCACTGCTAAATCATAGACCACACTAGACCATAAAACATCAATTTGATAATCTAAGATTAATGTTTCAAGCTTATCATTAAAAACAGTAATTTCAAATTCTAAATTTTGATATCCATTAACAACATGTTCATTGGTTAAAACATAGTAATCATTACCTGTTTTTTTATAAATTACACCTGAACCACCGCCAGCATAATCATACCCATCATAGATGTCAATCATTACTACCGATTGACTAGCTTTATCTAGCATATTGATAATATAGGTTTCATATTGAGTTAATACTTCATCAATATCAAACGCATTGCCTTGATAATTTTCTAATAAAACTTCAAAATCTTCTAAAGTTAAGACATCTGTTTCTATCACCCATTTAGCATAGATAGTTGTATCTTCTATTAAAACCGTTTTAAATGCAACTGGATAGTTAAACCCTTCATCTAAATACCAACCTGCAAACCGATACCCATCTTTTGTAGGAATTTCATTTGGTAATTCATGTTGATCAATAGAAGAGATGATACTACCTCCATTTGATTCGAAATGATACTTATAAATTTCTTGTTCGTTGACATTTTGACATGCGAACAATGTTAAACCTAAAGTTAAGCCAAGTACTAATTTTAATATCTTTTTCATTTGTTTTCCTTTACGATGTATAATATGCCAATTGTTCCTGCGCCACAATGTGCACTAATGACACATCCAGCCGTTGATTCAATTAACGTTTTTACTTCTACCCTTTCATTGACTTTATCTATCATATATTGTGCCTGTTTATGTGCTAATGAATGCGTAATCATGACATATTCTAAATCAAGATTATCCTTATCATTTTCTTTGAAAAAATCATCTAGCATAATATCAAGCGCTCTACTCATTTTACCAGCAGGCTTTTTATAAACATCAAGCTTGCCATCTTTAACTTGTATAATAGGTTTAATGCCTAAAATACCACCAATCAGCTTTGCTGTACCACTTGCTCTACCACCTTTATGTAGGTAGTCTAGCGTTTTAATCGCAAACTGACTTCTTACTAATGGAACAATATTTAATAACTTCTCATAAATCTCTTTTGCACTAAAGCCTTGATCCCGTAAATCTTTAGCCTTTAAAACAATTAAGGCAATCCCACTACTTAAATTTTTAGAATCAATTAAAAAAACACGATCATCACCAAATTCTTGTTGAGCGATTAATGCTGATTGAAAAGTTCCTGATATTTTAGAACCAATACCAATATAGACAATATCATAGTCTTTTTCAATATAACCTTTAAAGAAACTGATAAAATCACCTGGTGATACTGCTTGTGTTTTTGGTAGCTCACCAACATCATCTACTTTTTTGTATAAACCTTCTGTGTCAATATCGATACCATCTCTATAGGCTTGATCTTTAAATAAGACATATAAAGGTATAGATTTAATATGATATTTTTCTAATAAATCTTTAGATAAATCAGCTGTTGAATCAGTAACAATTAATACATTACGCATCTACATTTTCCCCCGTCAATTTTTCTAAGAATAAGCGTTCAACTTTTTCCATATTTTCTTTAGTCACATTACTAATAGATATTAAAGTCTCTGGGTTGCCCATCATTGATTTAATGAGCTTTTCTTGTTTGAATTGTTTTGTCTTAGGAATCTTATCTTTCTTAGTCGCAATGATAATGATATCAAGCCCTAATTCTCTTAAGAAATGATAAGTCGCTAGATCATCTTTTGTCGGTCCAACTTTAAAGTCTATGAGTAGACCTACAAACTTTAAATCCGTATTATTTAGTAAATAGGATTCAATCATAATAATAAAATCATCTTTCGTAGATTTTGATCTTCTGGCATAACCATAACCAGGTGCATCAACTAAATAAAAACTTTGATTGATGAGATAAAAATTAAGAAGCAACGTTTTTCCAGGAGTTTTAGAAACACGTGCTAAATTTTTTCTATGCGTCAAACTATTAATAAAGGAACTCTTACCAACATTGCTCCTACCTAACAATAAAGCTTGAGGTAACCGCTCAGGTTGGTCTTTTACATCTGTCAAACTTTTTATATAAATTGCTTCTTTAATCATCATGTCACATCCTTATCGATTAAAAAAAAGTAGTCAAATGACTACTTTTATTATATCTTATTTAAGCGCAATTTTAAAGACTTCGTGTACATTTTCAACAGGAATGATCTCTAAAGCATCTTTAACTTCTTTAGGGATGTCATCAATGTCTTTTTCGTTTTCCTTAGGAATTAAAATAGTCTTAAGTCCACTTCTATGTGCAGCAATTGATTTTTCTTTTAAGCCACCAATCGGTAAGACATATCCTCTAAGGGTTATCTCTCCTGTCATACCCACTTCTTTTTTTACAAATTTTTGTGTTGAAGCTGATACGATTGCAGTTGCAATAGTAATACCAGCAGAAGGTCCATCTTTAGGAATTGCACCTTCAGGAACATGGACATGGAAATCATTTTCTTCAAACAATTTAGGATCTAACCCTAACACTTCACTGTTTGCTTTTACAAACGATAAAGCAGTTTGTGCTGATTCTTTCATCACATCGCCTAACTTACCAGTTAAAACAAGTTGACCTTTTCCTTTATAATAAGTCACTTCAACAGGAAGCGTATCGCCACCAAAAGCAGTATATGCTAGGCCAGTAGCAACCCCAATTTGTTCTTTTTCATCAGCTAAGTTATGTGTATATTTTTGTTTACTAATATAGTGCACTAAGTTATCCGTATTAATTTCAATTTTAGTAATTTGTTTCAATAAAATTTCTTTAATTCCTTTTCTTATGAGTGCACCAATATATCTGTTTAACTCACGGACACCAGCTTCTCTTGTATAGTGTTGAATGATGTGATAAATCGCATCATCAGTAATTGAGAATTCTTTTTCTGTTATACCATGTGCCTTTAATTGTTTTTTAATTAAATGACGTCTTGCGATTTGGAATTTTTCTTGTTCAGTATAACTTGACAACTCAACAATTTCCATACGGTCTCTAAGTGGTGCTGGAACATTTTCTAAATAGTTAGCTGTAGTAATAAATAATACTTGTGATAAATCATAAGGTTCTTCTAAATAGTGATCACTAAATTTAGCATTTTGTTCTGGATCTAAAACTTCAAGCATTGCTGATGCTGGATCACCTTTAAAATCACTACTCATCTTATCAATTTCATCAAGTAAGAAAACAGGATTTACTGTTTTCGCATCTTTCATACCTTTGATGATACGGCCAGGCATTGCACCGATATAGGTTCTTCTATGACCTCTGATTTCAGATTCATCTCTAACGCCACCTAATGATTGTTTAACAAACTTTCTGTTAAGTGCTTCTGCAATTGAAATGGCTAGTGATGTTTTACCAACACCAGGAGGACCCGCTAAACATAAAATAGTTTGCGGATTACGTTTTGTCATAATTTTTACTGCTAAATATTCAATAATACGTTCTTTAACTTTTTCTAATGCATAATGGTTTTCATCAAGTTTATGTTGGACTTTTTTAAGATCATAATTATCTTTACTTGCTTTTTTCCATGGAAGGTCAACAAGTAAATCTAAATATGTTTTTATAATTGATGATTCAGCCATAGCAGAAGGTGTTGATTGATATCTAGAAAGCTCTGCTAACGCTTTTTCTTCAATGGCTTTAGGCATCTTAGCTTTTAAAATTTTAGTTCTTAATTCATCAATTTCTTCTTCTTTTTTAGCTTTATCGCCAAGTTCATTTTGAATCGCACGCATTTTTTCACGTAAATAATATTCCTTTTGATTCTCATCAATAGATTTTTTGATTTCTTCATTAATCTTTTGTTCAAGATCAACAATCATCTTCTGTTTATTAATGTCTTCTAAAAGCATGCGTAAACGTTTATTTAAATCATTTTCTTCTAAATATCTATATTTTTCTTGTTCATTCGTTTTTAAATTAAACGCAATCAAATCACATACTTTTTCACTGGTTAACCCTTGTTGAATTTTTTCCATCACTTGATTGTTTGGTTGTAAAATGGTTTGTTGGTTTTGTGCAACCTCATTAACAACCATTTTTACTAAAGTCACTTCTTCATCTGTATTTGTCATGACAGTTTCTTGTTCATCATATTCAACAACAAAGTATGGTTCCGTGATAAAATAATCTTTAATCGAAATACGACTTAAGATAGATAATTTCACTTTATATGCATCATTTGGTAATTTAATTTTCATTTGAATTTTGGCCAAGACACCATATTTCTCGATATCTCCTACGGTCGGTTCTTCAATTAATGGATTTTTTTGAATTAAGACGATGACATAAGATCCAAAATTCTTTTCAGCTTCTTCTACAGCCTTTAAAGAGATTTTACGTCCGACTTCAATTCTAAAATCATTATTTGGAATCGGCATTGTTCCACGAACAATGATTGCGGGAAGATTTTTTGCTAGTTCCATATATTCACTTCCTTTATGATATTCATACATATTATAGCATATTTTTTATGATTTGCAATCAATATGAATGAGTGCCAATTTCTTTTTTTTAAAAGAAGGAGAAAAACGTTTCTCCTTCGTTTTTTTAAACTCTTTTTGCGCTATCTACTACAAATTGATATGCTTTACTTACAACAACATCTTTTTCTAAAATTGAAGTTGGAATATATTTTTTAATTTCATCAACTTCCATTTTATATTGCTTAGCTAACTCTTCATATTTTTTAGCTAATTCATCTTCAGTAGCTTTAATACCTTCAACCTTAGCAATTTCTTCAATCACTAATGTCGTACGAACTCTTTTTTCTGATTCAACTTGTACTTGAGCATCAAATTGTTCTGGTGTAATCCCATTCATTTGTAAGAACATTTCATATTCTAATCCATATTGTTTTGCTTGATTAGCGATATTATCCTTGTATTGCTTGATTTCATCATCAATCATCACTTGTGGGATTTCTAATGTTGCTGATCCTACAACTTTTTCGATGACTTCTGTTGTAATACTTTGTTCTGCTTCATTTTTCTTAGTTGTCTCTAGTTGTGTTTTAGTAGCATTTTTTAAGTCTTCAACAGTTTTTACACCCTCTTTTTCAAGAGATTGAACAAATTCATCATTTAGTTCTGGTAAGTTTTTAGTTTTGACTTCATGTAATTTAACTTTGAAGATGACTTCTTGTCCAGCTAAGTTTTCTGCTTGATAGTTTTCTGGGAAAGTGACAGTTAAATCTTTATCTTCACCTGTAGCCATACCAATCATTTGTTCTTCAAATCCTGGGATAAATTGATTAGATCCGATTTCTAATTGATAATTTTCAGCTTTACCACCTTCAAATGGTTCTCCTTTTAAAAATCCTTCAAAATCAAATATTGCAGTATCTCCAGCTTCTAGTTTGCCCTCTTTAACAACTAACTCAGCTTTTTCACCGAGTAAGTTCTTAATCTCTGCAGTCACTTCTGAATCAGATACATCAGTTTTAATTGCTTTAACTTCTAAGCCTTTATATTCGCCTAATGTAACTTCTGGTTTCACTGGCGCATCAAATGATACTTCAAATGATTCACCTCTTTTAATATTTGCAAAATCAACGTTTACATCTGGTTGACCTACGATTTCATAATCAGGATGGTTTTGTGCCTCATGATATTTATGGTGTAGGACATGGTTGATTGCATCTTCATATAAAGATTCAACACCAAATTTAGTTTCATAAATATTTCTAGGTACTTTTCCTTTTCTAAATCCCTTTAATTCTACATCTTTTTGTACATGATCAAACGCATGATCTAGTCCATGTTCAAATTCATCAGCTGTGACTTCAAAGGTGTATTTTACACGGTTTGTTGTTAGTTTTTCTACTTTCATCATTTTAACTCCTTTTAAATAATTTTGGTATGTATCAATTTTTTAATTCGACCTTTTCTATTATAACATATATTTATTTTAATCAAAGTATTTTAACTAAAGATTGCACAATTTCACAAATTGAGATAAAATAACTTTATGTGATGGAGGTCAGACGTATGATAACACTTAAAGAGGTCAAAACGAAATTAGATAGTATCCGCTTTACAGAATTCCCTAATAAACTTTATAAAAAGGTAGAACCATTTGTTCCCGCATTATCTTTAGATGAAAGAAATGTTTTTAATCCAAAGAAAAACCCAGTGCATGATTATTGTGAATCTATTCGATTTTTAGCGTATAAAGATAAGAAGATTGTAGGACGTATTGCAGGGATTATAAATCATAAAATTAATGAAGCTTTTGATAAAAAAGAAGTCAGATTTACAAGAATTGATATGATTGATGACTTTGAAGTCACCAAAGCATTAATCCATCAAATCGAATCTTGGGGTAAAGCTAAAGGCATGACTGAGATGATTGGTCCGATTGGATTTACTGATTTAGATCGTCAAGGATTGTTAGTTGATGGCTTTGATCAATTAAATATGTTTATAACGATTTATAATCATCCATATTACCAAGCACATTTAGAAAAACTAGGTTTTTTAAAAGATGTTGATTGGACTGAAAAACAAATCAAATGGCCAACTGAAGTCGCTGATAAAATCAGTCGTGGTGCTGATATAGCTAGAAAGCGTTATGGATATGAACTAATTAAATGTACAAAGAAAAAAGATCTATTCAAATATGTTTATCAAGCATTTGAAATGTATAATATTGCATTTGAAGAATTATATGGTTTCTTTCCAATTACAAATAAAGTAATGGACTACTATATTAAGCAAATGATTGCTTTAGTCCAACTAGATTATATATGGTTTGTTTTAGATAAGGAAAAAAATATTGTTGGCTTTACGGTTATTATGCCAAGTTTAGCTAAAGTTAACAAGAAAAACAATGGTCATTTATTTCCATTTGGATGGATTAGACTCTTGTGGGGCTTAAAGCATTATGATGTCATTGACCTTTATTTCATCGCAATCGATCCTAAACATCAAGGCAGAGGTATCATCGCATTAATGTTTGAAGATGGTATCGTTACTGGTGCAAAACATGGTGTTAAATATGCAGAAAGTGGTCCTGAACTAGAACTTAATGCTGGCATTCAAAATCAATGGAAAAACTTTGATTATGTTGAACACAAACGAAGACGTTGTTATAGAAAAACTATCTAGCCAAAAGATAGTTTTTTTTCGATATATGGTAAAATAGTTAAAACAAGCAAAGGAATGATGACATGAAAAGATTTCATTTAACAACAAATTACGCACTCATAAACTTTAACGCATCTCTATGTGATAGTGAAGTTCATATTGTTTCTTCAAAAAATTTTGAGATGGTGTTAGCCCAATACATTAGAAAACTAAGATTAGAAAAAGATGCTTTAATCCAAAGTTTTAAAGGCATTCGCATCTCAATGATTCATGATGCGTATAAATTACTACTTATTTATGACTATCAAGACATTGAAAAGAAAAATCCTGCCCTTGCTCCTTTAGTCAAAAAACGCAAGGATTTTTATCGCTTTACTGAAAACTTTTATGATTATTGGCGAAAAATCGAACGTATTGGTATGATTATTGGAAACAAACGTTTCCCTCATCAATCATTAGCAGAAATATTAATATCTCAATCTGATGAATTCAACCAAAAGATTTTATTTTTATATCGTACTGTTACACAAAAAATCTTAGGCAAAGACTTTTTAACATTTAGACAATTACCCGCTGGTGTAAATGCTAATTTAGTATTACTACCCCATCGTTTTACATATGATCCTCCTTATCAGCATTTACAAAATATTAACTTTATTCAAGACATGCTGACTAGACCACCATTTATTATTTATTCTAAATCAAACAAAAGAGAAGGTTTGTTTAAAGAAATCTTTGAAAACCCACTAGCATCTATTGAACTTAATAAACTCCATTATATATGCTATCCAATCAAGGTAGGAAAACTGATCGCATTCGTTTATATTCATCGTGATTTCTTACATCATGGCATTGCTTTAAGTAATTTATTTGAGCCAGCTAGTTATGATGAATACGAACATAAAAAACCGGACTTAATCTATGTCTATGGGGTTAGAGAAAATCAATTTGACTGTACTTACTATAAAGATTTAGAACATAAACATTATATTGGTGTTGTCTCTAGATTTGATAAAAACGATTATTTTGGATATTTAAAGAAAATGTTATTAACGCTACATAACGTTTATCAAATTGATCATAATCACTTACCTATACATGGTGCGATGGTTAAAGTCTTATTAAAAAATAATCAAGAGAAAAATATCGCAGTCATTGGTGATAGTGGTGCTGGAAAATCAGAAACACTAGAAGCTTTAAGAATTATCGGTAAAGAGTATATTAAAGATATGCGTGTTATTTTTGATGATATGGGAACATTTTTCATCAAAAATAAAGAAGTCTACGCAAATGGGACAGAAATCGGTGCTTTTGTAAGACTAGATGATTTAGATGCAGGATACGCTTATCAAGAAATGGATAGAGCAATCTTCTTAAATCCTGATCAAACCAATGCAAGAGTTATCTTACCTGTAAGCACGTATAACTTTGTTGTCGAAGATCATAAAGTTGACTATTTATTTTATGCAAACAACTATATTGATATCGATCAGGGTTTAACTTATTATGATGATATCAATGAAGCACTTGATGTCTTTAAGTTGGGTAGAAGATTTGCGAAAGGGACAACTGCTGAAGTTGGACTTGTTGAAAGTTACTTTGCCAATCCTTTTGGTCCAGTACAACACAAAGAACTTACAGATCCAATTATCAATCATGTATTTAAAGTCTTATATCAGTCAAAAGCAAAAATTGGAGAACTCTATACAAGGCTTGCGATTAAAGGCAAACAAATGGATGGTCCACAAGAAGCAGCAAAAAAATTATTACAACTCCTTACTAAAGACGCATAAAAATGCGTCTTTTTTCTTTTAATATTTCATAAAACATACTATAATAGATTTAAGTCATCAAGGAGGCACAAATGAAAAGCATAGAAAAGTTTCTAAATAGTGGGTTATATGTCGCATTAATTTTTGCGATTACTTTTATTTCTTGGTCATTTTATCAAGAAACGCCACCACATGTATTTAATATATATAATTTAAGCGGTATTTTTATTTTAATAGGGTTTATGTTTTTAATCTTAGTGTTGTTTAATAACACTTTATATATCACACCAATCTTAATTTCTTTTTTGTTTATTTTAAATAAAAGTGATATGGATTTTGAAACAACTGTTTCATTTGGATGGATCTATATTGCACTCTTACTCATTATTTTAGGACCCGTTATTCATTTTATAAGATTTAAACCTAAATTTAAAAAAGGCTATTTCACTTTAGGCTTGCTACTAATCGCAATCTCATATGTGATATCTTTATTATTTCTTCCCTTTGATATAAAAGCGATACCTGTATCCATGATGGGATTTCTTTATTTAGGTATTTATCTATTTTTAACGTCTTCTTTAAAAGGTAATATGAGTTATATATTTAAAATAATGTTGTTTGCAAATATTTTATTATCTCTACAAGTTGGTTTATATGTTTATAGAGGGTTTATCGCACATCCTGATTTAGATTTTGTTGATCGCTTATTTATGGGATGGGGGAGAAATCTTGGATGGGCAAACATTAATGATATGTGTTTTTATATCGCATTAACGTTTCCTTCATATATTTATTTCATTTATAAAAAACCATATCGTAATATGTATTTATGGTTAATTATGATTATACCAGTCATTTTGGTATTATTATCAGAATCAAGAGGAGGACTTATTGGATTTACAGTAAGTTTTATTGGCGTACTTCTGTTTAATTTAATTAAAGGACATCGGGTTCAACTCGTTCAAATGATTGTATTTCTCTTAATTATTTCTGTCATCTTCTTTGTTTATCAAGAAGCATTATATAAATGGTGGGATACATTCATTAAATCGTTTGGAGAAGACTTAAATGATTTTTCTACAGGTAGAATTGAAATATACAAACAAGGTTTAGACGTCTTTAAAGCCCATCCAGTCTTTGGTGGAGGGTGGTTATCACTTCAGCAGTTAAATCCAGGCTCAAGGTTATTTATGTATCATTCAACGCCAATACAAGCACTAGCTGCTATGGGTATCTTTGGCTTAGGGGCACTTATTTTCCATTACATTCAAGTCATTAACTTTTTCTTTAGATCCATCACATTAGAAAAGTCATTATTTATCATTGGATATCTAGCATCTCAAATACACGGAATTATTGATAATGTTCAATATGCAGTTCCATATTCTGTGATTATGGTCATTTTCTTTGCGATATGGGAAAACAGTGAGAAACAAACTGATTTTGATATGATAGGACGTAGGTATCAACTAATTAATTAACTCCAAAAGAAATACCCTTTGTTCAACATTATGAACTGAGGGTATTTTTTTTTTTTTTGTGTAACATATAAAATTATAGTTTTTTTATTCTATAAAGCGGTTTTGTTAAATAATCAATAATATCATCTTTGTAGGGATCTGGACTATAAGGATAATTTGCATACACACTACCAAATAATAAATTTCTATTATTCGTTGTATTCATTATGCTGAAATACTCTTTTACTTTTTTTAGATCATCATAAATACTATTGCCATCTACATCCGATTTGCTTATTATATACTTTTGAATTTCTTCAAGTTTGTCATTTATCTTATAATAGTTTTTTATGTATGTTGCTGAACTTGTTTCTACCGTTCTTATAAGACTTGATTGATATCCTAGATGAAATATATCCGATGTTGTATCTATTGTGCTTTTAACTACATCTCTTAATGATAAGACTTCATGATATAGCAAGACGATTTTCCTGATTTCGTTACAAATAGCCAACATTGAATCTTCTTTAGGTAAAAGTAAATCCAGTGATATTGGATATTCCCTATGCTTATCAGATTTGTTCCAAAATACATCATTGTTAGGAATCTTGTATTTACAGATAAGTCTATTTGCAAAATCAAATTCATTGATATTCTCAGTATCAAATCGAATAAACTCTGAACCTATTGCAAAAGCTTCTTGATAATGCGGTCTTAAAGCCATAGGTGGAGAAATACTTAAAAGTCTAATATTTACAATATCATCTTCTGAGTTTGTGGATATTCTATTGGTATAGTATGGCATTCCAATGATATAAATGTAACTATATTCTGATCCGTTTTGGGTTGCAAACGAGCATGCAACTCTAATGGACTGAGTAACATCAAGTAAAGGTGTATCATAAACTCCATAATGTTGAAGGATTGCCCATTGTAAATGTTTTTTTTGTTTCAAATCTAGAACACCAGGTTTACGATCATATTTTTTCTTTATTTGTGAGATTAACAAGTTAGAAGCAAAATTTAGTGTATCAAGTTTAATTTCAAAATCACGTATGTTTCTATATATTGTAGGTAATATCGTAGTCTCATTAGATTCATTTCGAAAATCTTCTCCTTGTCCTCTAAAAAAGAGTAAGATATCTTTGTTTTTTCCTGATAACTCCGCAATTTCTTCAATAAGATCATGGTAATTATCTACATATAAGGCATCTCCTTTTAGCATTTCAGAGTTTGTAAGATTTTTACCTTTTTTTATTTTATCTAAATATTCTATATATCTGTGTGTTAATATGTCTCTATTGCTCTTAATTTGTTTCAAAACTACTCCCCCTACAAATGTTCATAATACTTAAATAGCTGTAATAATATAAATAATACCAGCAACTAATAATGCTATTTCTAAAATTAGAATAAAATGTTTTCTTTTCATCTGATTTCCCCCAAAATCATTTTTGATATGTTGAGACCAAATATTGCATAATTGAAATTTCTTTTTGTGGTTTCATAAAATAATATCCTTGTGCTGTATGACAACCATAAGACTCTAAAAGATTTGCAGTATTTAAGTCTTCTACACCTTCTATTAATACTTCATATCCTAGTTGTAATGCTAAATTAATGGTCGCTTTAACAATAGCTTGTACTGTGGGTGATATTAAAACAGAACTTGTAAAAAAGCGATCTATTTTAATCGTATTTATCGGAAACTGTGCCAAATAAGCTAATGATGAATGACCTTTACCAAAATCATCGATAGAAATCCTAAATCCAAAATTAGAAAACTTCTCTAAAATAATTTTACTTAGTTCTGGCTTTTCCATAAGGACTGATTCAGTGATTTCTAACTCTACCATACTTGGTTTAATTTCAAAAGTACCAAAGATATCAATCATTGTTTTATAAAAACTTTCATCATATAAGTTTTTAGCAGAAACATTAATTGAAATCGGTATTTCCATCCCATTTGATCGTAATTTTTCATGGAAGGTTAATGCTTTTCTAAAGACTTCATTAGTCATTTGATGCACTAACGATGTTTCTTCAATTGCAGGAATAAACTCATCAGGATAAATCATCTTCTTAAGTGGATGATACCATCTAATTAATGCTTCTAATCCAATAGGTTTTCTTGTTTTTAAATCAATTTTTGGTTGATACTCCATATAAATTTGACCATCTTTTAATGCTGTTTCAAACTCAGATAGTAATTCATACTCATATTTTTTCTTTGTTTCTATCGTCGTATATTTTGTATAAAGGACATGTTTTTCTAATGAACGATTTGCTGCAAGATCTACGTCTATAAAATATTCAGTTACGACTCTTTTTTTATCCATGCGAAGTTCATGAAATCCTAATCCAAAATCCACAAATAGTTTTTCTTCCAAGATTAAACCAATCTCTTTAATCGTATAAGAAATTTTCTCTATTTGATCATTGTAATGATTTAAGTCTGTGATAAACCACAATTTATAAGGTTCAACTTGAATCAAATGACCCTTTGGTTCAATGGTTAATAAAGCATCCTGAACTTTCTTTAAATAATCATAATACGCTCTATATCCTTGAACATCTACAATTGTTTTATAATTTGAAATAATCATCGACATGATGATGTAAGGTTTATCTTCATCAAAGTCTTGTTCTAATAAATAATTGATATTATAAAGTGATGATTCAACATTTACACTTCTGATTTTTTTAATCCGCTCTTGTACATAACGATAATTCTTTGAGAAATACCCACTCATCAATCCGACCATAATCATCATTATTAATCTTAATAACCAATCAGAAAATATTTGAGCTTCACCAGTAACTAAATTATAAGGCATAAGTGGTCCAACTAATATGCCTGCAACAATTGCAGTCCCTATACCAAAAAAAGCACCTAATACACTTCCAGAAAAAACAATAACGAGATACATCACATGTGTATGTGATAAATGATTATTGGTTTGAGCCTTAATATAATAGTAAAAAACTACCAGCATCACAATAGTTAATATAACTGATAAAATTTTATGATATTTGACTAACCATTGATAAAAAGGATGCTTTAGGTTTTTATCCATCTCTAATACTCCTTATGGTTTTAACACAGTTATCCAATTACTAGGATCTGGGATATCCCCTAATTGTATACCGGTAATTAAATCATATAATTGTTTTGTAACTGGACCCATTTCTTTATGACACTTAAATTGATGAATGTGTCCGTTATGTGTAATAGAACCAATAGGTGTAACAATCGCTGCAGTTCCACAAGCACCAGCTTCTGCAATATGATCGAGTTTATCAATAAATATATCTGTCTCTTCAACATCTAAATTTAACATATGTCTAGCAATATAGCGAAGTGAACGATTGGTAATACTATTTAATATTGATGGTGATTTAGGTGTAATGTAAGCTTTTTGTTGCGTAATCGCAAAAAAGTTTGCGGCACCGACTTCCTCTATTTTTGTATGTGTTTTAGGATCTAAAAAGATTGTATCTGCGTATCCTTTTTCTCTAGCAATCACTTGTGCATAAAGACTTGCTGCATAATTGCCACCAACTTTAACATGACCAGTTCCAAAAGGTGCAGCACGATCAATTTCTGATGTGATCATATCCACTGGTTTTAATGGTCCATCAAAATAAGATTCAACGGGTGAAACAATCACACTAAATATATATGATTTAGCAGGACGTAATCCTAAGTTATCACCAATACCAATGATAAATGGTCTAATATAGAGTGTTGCATTTGAGCCATAAGGTGGCACAAATTCATGATTTGCTAAAACAGTTTTTTTAACCGCCTCAACAAAAACATCTAATGGTACCTTAGGCATCATTAAACGTTCACATGAAATTTGAAATCTTTTAGCATTATCTAAGACTCTAAATAAATTGATACTACCATCTTTTCTTCGGTAAGCCTTAAGTCCTTCAAATGCTTGTTGACCATAATGTAGTGATGTTGATGTAGCAGAAATGGTCAATTGATCATCTTCTCTTAAAACACCTTCATCCCATGCGCCATCTTTAAAATATGAGATGTAATTAAAAGGTGTTTTCACATATGTAAAACCTTTTGCTTTGTTTTCCATAACTTCCTCCCAATTTTATTGTCAAAGCTTTATATCTTTTGCTTTTCTTCTTGTGTTATAGCATTTGGTGTGAATTTCTCTTTAAAGAAAAGTATTGTGTCTTCTTTATCATAAATCATACAAAATAAAAGTGCGATTGCGCCTCCATAAATCATCGTTGGGATCACCAACCATAATACTGGTACATAAAAAGTAAACTCATAAACTGGATGTGTTAACATCATAAAACTTGGAACCAGTAGTCCAATAAATAAACCTAACCCTGTAAATGATGAACGTGCGCCAAAGATAAATGATGGATTTCTTTTATTTGGATCAAACAAATCGCTCTTAGGCACCCACCCAATAGCAGTCATCATAAGTTCGTTAATAAAGATTAATAATAAAACGAGTAACAACATGAACGGTGCACGATAAGCTCTTCTAATTGACAATTCATGCATCTTAAAGTGCATCATAAGAAATGGCACTAAGAATAATAAGAAATGTGCTAAATAAAATCTAATATTTTCAAGCATAAATGCACTTCTTGGCCCTATATAAATCGTACCATTAAAAAACTCACTCATCGCATCAAGTGGTGCAATAAATGTAATAATACCACTAGCCATACCAACCATGACCATATAATCTTTTAATGTTTTATTTTTAGTAAAATATAAAAACGGAAATAATAATACACTAACAGCACAAATATTTTCAAATGAAACCTTTGTCCAAACCTCATCGACTAAACTATAAGGGAAAAGTAAAACTTTTAAAAAATGAACAGCTAAATTGATCATGATTAAGCCAAAAATGAACCAATGTCTGAATCGATCAGTTTTATTTTTTAAAAACTTTACTGATAATATTGTTAATCCGAAAGCTATAAAAATGTATAAGAAATAATATCCATTAAATAATTGTACTTGACCCATAACCTATCAACCTCTTTCATTATTTAAATTATATCATGTTTCCTCTTAAATATAAATATTTAAGAAAAACAACCACAAAATGTGGTTGTTATAATTTAATCCTATGAAATAGTTTTTGAAGTTCATTTTCTTGATAGTATTTTTTTAAATATACTTTTGCATCAAGTAAATTTGGAGCTCTTTTATTTAAGTTGTGACAATCAGTAGCAATCACATCAATCAGTTTTTTCTTGATTAACTGCTTCACTGTTTTTTTGGATGCTTGTTGATCAATATTTAATATAGCTGAAGCATTAGTTTGTATTAATGCTCCTGTCGCTTTAATTTTAATGATATCTTTAATAGATAAATAACTATATCTTTCAATATGAGCAACAATAACTTGATACCCCATATGAATGATATCAAAACATATTTCTTCAATTGGTGTTTCTACTCGAGTAGAAAACTCTAATAAAACATATTTTTCTTTTCCAAACGTATAGTCATCAAATGCTGTATCTATATGTGCGTGATACATAATCTCAGCACCTAAATGAAGATTTATATTGAAATTTTTTTCTTTAACAGATTCAAGAAGTTCTTGATAAATCTTTAACTGTTCTTCTCTTGTAACTTTTGTAACTGTTGATTGTACATGCGGTGTTAAAACAATGTCAGTAACACCTTGTTCAATAGACATTTCAATCATCTTTAACGATGTATCTATATCTTTTGAGCCATCATCTACACCAGGTAAGATATGGGTATGAATATCAATCATTATTCATCATCATCACTATAATAAGAATAATCTTGCGCATAACCATAACCAGATTTAATATCAAATTGAGTAAAGACAACACCTAAAATATTTACTTTATGGTCCTTTAAGCTCTTAATAGCTTCTTTAACTAATACTTTCTTAGCTCTACCTTGTGCAACAATAAAGATTACAGTATCGGCTAAATTAGAAATATAAAGTGCATCTGATACAGAAATTACCGGAGGTGTATCTAATAAAACATAATCATAAGTCTCTCTCAAATGTTTAATAAGCTCTTTTAATTTCTTAGCTTCTAAAACATTTATAACAGCACTTGTTTTTTCTCCTGCAGTTATAAAATCAATACCAATATCTTCAGAATGATTAATTGCTTTATCTAAAGAGATTTTTCCAGCTAAATAATCAGTTAAACCATCTTTATTTGGAACATTAAAAACACGATTCATTTTAGGTTTTCTTAAATCTAAGTCTAATAAAATGACTTTCTTACCTTTTTGTCCCATTAAATAAGATAAATTTGAGACAAAAGTAGATTTACCTTCTGAAGGAAGCGTTGAGGTAAACTGAATAACTTTATAATCACCATCAACATTAGCATACTCTAAATTAATAATTACTTTTTGAAATGATTCAGTAACAAATGATAGTGGATCATATTTAGTAATTAAATAATCATACTTTTCAACTCTTTCACCATTGATTAAACGTTCAATTGAAAATTTCTTCTTTGCCATCTTAGAAATCCTCCTTTACTTCAAACTCAGGAATAACCCCTAAGATTTGTAGATCAAAGGCAGCTTCTAATTGTTCTTTTGATTTATATGAATTGTTCATCATCTCTTTAATGAATACAAAACCAACACCAATCATACCACCTAAGATTATACCAATAGCAACATATAATGGTTTATTTGGTTCTGCATATATGCCTGTATCTGCATATGATGTTCTTGTGATTTTATTGCTTAATGTTGAAAAGGCATCATTACCGTTTGCAACTAATATCGCTTGATTAATGACCGCATTGACAATATCTCTTGCAAGATTTGGATCTGCATCAATATATTTAATATTGATAAAGAAACTTGTATTTGATCCAGTAATGGTCAAGTTTCTTCTAATTTGATTTGGTGTATAACTTAATTCTAAATTTCTAACTACCTCATCTAAAACAACATCTTTGCTCATAAACTCTGTAATGGTAGCTAATAATTTTTGAGCTGTATTATAATCATATGATCCATCCACATTAGGATCTGTTTGTACTTGCACCATCACATCAGCATTTGATGCAAATCTTTCATCAACAATAAAAAATGCATATGATGCTGCAATCATCGCAACCAATACGGTGAATGCCAAGATAAGCACAAGATTTCTTCTTAAAATAATATATAAGTCCAATAAACTTATTTCGTTTTGCTGTTCAACATTTTGTTCGTTCAAAGTAACGCCTCCCTTGGCTATTTATCAATAAGATTATAGCATAAAGGGCTAAGTAAAAACAACTTAAACCCTTTATATTTATTAAGCTTTATTAAATAAATTAATAACTTCATCAATATCTTTCTTAACTTGTTCTAATGAAGATAGCCAGAAATCTTTTGATGTTACATCGATTTGCATTGATTTTGCAACTTCTTCTACACTTGTTTTTGTTGTTAATTCAAGTAAATGATCATAGTTCATTAAAAATTTTTCAGGATCTTTTAAATACGCAGCATATAACCCTTTACCAAAGAGTAACCCAAAGGCATATGGGAAATTATAGAAATTTAATCCTGCACTATAATAGTGACCTTTATTTAACCACATATATGGGTGTAATATTTCATGATCTAGACCATCTGTATAAGCTTCTTTTTGTGCTTCAATCATCCATGTTTTCATTTGATTCTTATTCATAGGTCCATCTGCATTTTCAAATAATTTTGATTCAAAAATGTATCTAGATAAAATATCGATAATCACTTGTGTATCGCCTTGTAAGGAATTTTCTAATACAGATAATTTTTCCTCAGGCTTATGTAATGATTTAAGTAAATAGTTATTAACAATCGTTTCACAGAATATAGAAGCAGTTTCTGCTAAAGGCATTGGATAGGACCAGTGAAGTGGTTCATTAGATGAAATCACTTCTCCGTGATAACCATGTCCTAATTCATGAGCAAGTGTTAAGACATCTGATAGAGACCCTGTAAAATTAGTCATAATTCTAGATTGCTTGATTTGTGGTTGATTTGAACAAAAAGCACCGCCACGTTTACCTTTTTTAGGATAAACATCAATCCACTCTTTATCAAATGCTTTTGTCGCAAAATCCCCTAAACGCTTCGAATAACCATAAAACGCATCTTTTACTATTTTTTGTGCTTCTTCATAAGTATACGTCTTACTTAAATTTCCTACTGGCGCAAACATATCATAAAATGGTAATGCTTTTTCATGTTTTAAGTATTTAGCTTTCGCTTTTAGATATTTGGCAAAATGAGGTCGATACTCTAACATCGCAGAAATCATCGCGTCTAATGTTTCTTTAGTCATATGAGATTGGCCTAAAGTCTTAGAAAGTGCTGATTCATAACCTCTAAGATCATTTAATGTCGTTACTTCACGTTTAATATTAGATAAAGCAAATGCGACTTGATCTTCTATCTTTTCATAAGCTTTAATCTCTGCTTCATAAGCTTTCTTGCGAACATCTTTATCTTGATCATAAGCCATATTTCTAACTTCACTTAAAGTCATTTCTTTACCTTCATAATCAACACCTAAATTAGCTGTTGTAATCGAATGTAATTGAGACCATCCAGAAGAAGCAAACTCACGCATTTTAGCATATAAAACTTCTTCTTTTTCTGAAAGCATATGTTTAGCATCTTCTTGATCTTTTTTAAGTAAATATAAATATTGTCTAATCAAATGAGAATGTTCTTTTGCTTTATCAAGATCAACAGATGCTAAATATCTCTGAAATATGACTTGCTCAGCAGTCGTTTTTCTAAAGATTTGTTGTAATTTAGCCATATATTTAGGTGCAACCTCATGATTGACATCTGTCGCCATCACTAAAGATGCATAAGCAGCAAGTGATCGAGATCGTTTTAAAATATCTTCTTCTCGTCTTAAATACCCTTCAATGTATTGTGCATCATTTTCTTGCTTTTGATATAAAATGTAATTTTTTAAATCATCCATTTTTTCATCTAACGTTTTTAAATCTTTTTCATATGTATCATCAAAACCATGATACAAATCATTCAAATCCCAATTTTTCATAATCAACCTCCCGTATTTCTTATTTAAATTATATCATTTTTAAATCATTAAAAAAAGGCGAAAACGCCTTTAAATAATTGGTAAATACTTTTCTAGTTCATATGCTGTAACTCTAACTTTATATTCATCCCATTCTTTTGTTTTAGCTTCTATAAGTTTTGTATATAAAAAGTCACCAACAACATCTTTCATCAAACTTGAATTAGAAAAGGAATCAATCGCTTCTTTTAAAGATTCAGGAAGGTTTTTAATGCCTAACCTTTTACGCTCTTGATCGCTCATTTTAAACAAATTCTTCTTAACAGGAACTAATGAATTTAAATCATTTTTTATCCCTTCAATCCCAGAAGCAAGCAACCCTGACATCGCTAAATAAGGATTTGCAGATGGGTCAACAGATCTAACCTCTATTCTAGTCCCCTTACCTCTTGCTGCAGGTATTCTAATCATCGTTGAACGATTTGCATCACTCCATGAAATATAGCATGGTGCCTCATATCCTGGGACTAAGCGTTTATACGAGTTAATCGTTGGATTGGTTAATAATGCAAACTCTTGCGCATATTTCATTACACCTGCAATAAACTTAAGTGCCACATCTGATAATTGGTTTTCCGTATTTGGATCATAAAACAGATTGACACCACCTTTCGATAAAGAACAATTCGTATGCATGCCTGATCCATTTATGCCTTGTATAGGTTTAGGCATAAATGTTGCATGATATCCATGACGTCTTGCGACATTTTTTACAACAATTTTAAAGGTTTGTATATTATCACAAGCCTCTAACGCATTGTCAAAATGAAAATTAATCTCATGTTGTCCATAAGCAACTTCATGATGAGAAACTTCCATATCAAATCCCATTTTTTCTAGTTCTAAAACGATATCTCGTCTCACATCTTCTGAACCATCAATAGGAGCTAAGTCAAAATAGCCACCTAAATCAGAAAACTCCATGGTAGGTTTTCCTTTTTCATCTAATTTAAAAAGAAAAAACTCAGGTTCAACACCTATATTAAACTTCTCAATATCTAAAGCCTTCAATTTTTCTAAATTCTTCTTTAGAATATATCGTGGATCACCTTCAAAAGGTAGATGTTCTGTCGTATAAACATCACATATTAAGCGAGCAACTTTACCTTCTGGGAGTTGTTCCCATTCTAATATTAACCAAGTCGATAAATCTGGATATAAATACATATCGGCTTCATCAATTCTAACAAAGCCTTGAATCGATGAACCATCAAACATGATTTCATTCGCCAATGCTCGTTCTAAATTGGTAACTGGTATTTCAACATTTTTAACAACACCTAACATATCTGTAAACTGTAATCTAACATATCTAACATTATTTTCTTTTGCAGATTCTAAAATCTCAACTCTTGTGTAGTTTTTCATAAAAAAGACACCTTACCCCTTATTTTTGGTAAAATTTTAATACCAATAGAGTAAAATGTCAATAGTTTTGTAAATTTTTATTATTTTTTTACATTAATATCAAATATTTTAACTAAAATGTTCCAAATGTGATATATTTGATAAGTTGATTATAATAGATACACCCTAAATATGGATCATCATCTTCTGCTAAATTTAATCTTCTTTCGTCGAGTTCTTCAATCGTTTCAATTTGGCCTTTCGTATAAGAAATAATTGTTTCTTTGATATCTTCTAATCGATTTATAAGACCACCAAAACGATAGCTTTGCACTTCAAATCCAAAGGGTTTGTTTTCGATATACCATTGTTGTTTAAAATCTTTAAACAGTTGTCTTAAATGATCAATGACATCTGCCATGTCATTTTTAACAAACTCTAAAAGTCCTTCTTTATCCTTTTTGTAATAAAGTTCATATAACTTAATACTTAGAGTAGATTTAACAGATAAAACAAGCGCTAAATCATAAAGGGTACCAAAGATATATGTATATGGTGAATCAATGGTTAAATTTGGTTCAAGTATTTCTTTAATCTTTTGATATGATGCTTCATAAGATGGATGAAGTTTAATATTTGAGTCCCCTAATAAGATATCTTCAAAAAGCAAGTATTTTGATGGATTAACCGTTTTAATCTTTTCTGATGGATAGATTTGATTTAGTTTATCTAAATTCATCCATCTTTGATAACTATATCCTGTTAATCCGTATATAAATGCTTCATCATCTGCTAGATCATCTTCATAAAACGCTTTTGCGATATAAAGCAAACTAGGAAGCACAGAAAACATCGAGGCTTCTGCACCATTATCTCCCCAAGATGTCACAACAAAATGATCAACACCTGCTTTTTTACACGCTTTAATAGCAGGTTTAGAACTCATCATAGAAAACTCATTAAATGGCGCAAATCCAACCCATTTCCATGCACCGCCTGCAAAACCATAATGATGTGTTAATGTCTTTAAAGACTCAAACTTATCATCAAAATCTTTTTGCGTCAGGTGATAATAATCCCAATAGATAAGCTCAACATCTTCTGGCACTAGATCTTTAATATCTGAAAATGATGTAACACCCTTATCAAAATAGGCACCACCTTTTAAATGAAAAAACATATCAGCCCACATGGCAGGTTTAATTTCATGTTTCTTACAAATCGCTAATACTTGATCTAAATGTTTAAGCATAATCTTCATTCGATCTTGATAGCCATGTTTATGAAGATATTTACCTAAACCAAGTTGCCAAGCTTCATCCATACCAATATTTATCCTATGTGTGTTAAACATATGTTTTACAGTCACTAACATTTTTTCTATTAGTTCATATGTTTTAGGTTCATCAACTAGTAAAATATCGTGAATATCTAAGATAGATTGATACGCTTTGTGTTTAAATATCGCATTTAAATGTGCAAGCGTTTGAATATAAGGGATGACTTCTATATCAAACTGTTTTGCAAAATGGATTAAATCGCTGATTTCTGCGGTTGAATAACGTCCTCGCATTGATCCAAAAGATGGCTCATCAGGAATTTCAAATAGATCTTCTAAATATAATCCAATATATGTATATCCCATGAGTGCTAAATTAACCACTTGTCTTTTTAAAGTCTCTATTTTTGGAACTGCATTTCTTGCACAATCAATCATATATCCCAATTGATTAAGTTTTCTCGTTCTTTTGATGTCATAGTCTTTAGCATCTAAGTGACTTAAAATATATCCTAAAGCTGCATAAATATCTCTTTGTCTATGGTAAAACACTTGATATGCTTTATCCTTTTTTATGATTTGATAATCATCTTTATCAAATGGTTTAAAAACGATAGATTCAATCTTATCTAGATTAAAAGCAGTATAAGATCTAATCCATTCTATTTCTCTAATGATTTCTATACCTTTAATGTCCACTTTATCAATCTCCTTTCAAAGATAAAACATGGTTTTAATCAAACCATGCGTGTATATATTTTCTTACTATGATCAATTGGTATTGCACCTGAGACTTTATTGTAAAATGCCCAGTTCTTAGGCTCAACACCACCGATGATTGCATACCCATAACCTTCTTCTTTCATAGCAACCAAACATCTTAAGAGTAACGCTTTTCCGACACCTTGGCCTCTATAAGTTTCATGAACACCTGTAGGTCCAAAATAAGCTTTAGCTGTCGCATCATAACATGCAAACCCAATTATTTCTTGTTGATCAACTGCAATAAAGCATGTTGGATGATTTTTATATAATCCTGCTTTAGCTTCTGATACCCATCCTAAAGAAAAATTGGTTTCAATAAACTTTAACACTTTATCACTATTAGGCGATAATACCCTTTTAATTTCATAGGTTGAATCAAGTTCTTTAATGATTGGTTGATATAAATCAACCAACATATCTTTAGAATCACTAGCCATATATGTTAACTCCCTTTTATCTATTATACGTTCATTATATCACATTAAAAATGGCTTAAAATAGATATTTTATATTCTTCCATATAATGAAATATTTTTACAAAAAAGACATCTCAATGAGATGCCTTTAGATGACTACTTATTAGGTTTTGGTTTAGGTTTAATTAAGTTATGATAATAATCTGCTTTATTAACTTGTTGGTTTCTAGCAATAGATAAAGAGCCTTTAGGCACATTTTCAGTTACTGTAGACCCTGCAGCAATAAACACTTCACTTTCAATGGTTAATGGTGCAACCATATTAACATTACATCCAATGAAAACATCATCACCTATAATGGTTTTATGTTTGTTTACACCATCATAATTAACTGTAATAGATCCACAACCAAAATTCACATTTGATCCAACTTGTGCATCACCAATATAAGATAAGTGAGCTGCTTTTGTGCCATCACCTGTAGTAGAGTTTTTAACTTCTACAAAGTTACCTACACGGTTATGTGAACCAATATTTGCATGATTTCTCAAATGTGCAAATGGCCCTACTGTCGTATGTGCACCAACCATTGAATCATAAA
>WPCG01026693.1_pt1 | contig 25735 bp, 26 predicted proteins | sample 5403311 | NCBI WGS metagenome assembly WPCG01 (sample SAMN12869467, study PRJNA574797) | sludge metagenome | isolation source: wastewater treatment of Control | place: China:Beijing | collected 2019-05-17 | reverse complement strand
ATCTCCCGGGCGCGCTCTCCGAGGCTCTTGACCTCCTGCGCCGACTTCTTCGCGTCCCCGGCCACCTTCGTCACGCTCCTGACGACCTTCTCGACCGCCTTCGTCCCCTCTTCTCCGGCCAGACGCGCCCGCTCCACCTCGTTCGCCATATCCGTGCCCTTCTGCGCGGAGGACTGCGCTCCGCTCGCCACCTCCTCCACGGAGGCGTTGATCTCCTGGCTGGCCGCGGCCAGGCTCTCCATCTGCGAGGAAACGTCGTCGACACCGGCGCGCGACTCCTCCACGCCCGCGTTCGACTCCTCCGAAAGCGCCGAAAACTCCTCGGCCGAACTTCCGAGCTTTTCGGAGGTCAAGGAAATTTTTTGTACAATACCCGTCAATGCGTTTTCCATCGTAGCGAGGCTCTGAACCATATCCGCAATCTCGTTATTTTTGTAACCGAGCAACCATGCTTTCGACTGATCATAACGAATATCCAAAGAAGCATTTTTCCGCAGAAGATCCGTAACGGCGACGATTGGTCTTGTTACGGATCTTGCAACAAAGAGGCCGAGCAGCACGCCGAGCAGCACCGCGCCTATGGAGATTGCGGCGATGATGCGGAACGCCGCGAGAGCCTCCAGGGTATTCCGCTCATCCGTTTCCTCCGCCTCTTTTTGCGCGTATTCCGTGAGCACGCGAATCTCCGCCTGGTAGGCGTCGAAGAGGGGGCTCACTTCATTGGAGAACGTCTGATATGCCTCGTACCCTCTGTCCGCGACCGCTAGATCCCTTGCCTTGTGCCAGGCAACCCTGTATTCCTTCAACAGAGCGAGCCCCTTGTCGAAATGCTCCTTCTCGAAAGCGTCAAGAGGAAGATTACCGTATGCGGCGTAATGCTCGTCCACGATGACGACCCGCCGCGCGATGTCGGCATAGAGTTCATCCCGGACCTTTGCTTCATGCGCAAGCAATATCTGGGCGACATCGCTCTGAATCGCCTGCCCCTGAACAAGAGAGTCGAAGAGCCAGGAAATCGGGAGCAGATTCTGTTCGTACACCTCGGAGAGACTCTCCGAACTGTGGGTATTGAAATAATAGCCGGTATATCCCACCGCCCCCAGCAGTACTGCCATCACTAGCACGAGCAATAGAATCTTTCCCTTGGTCTTCATATGTGCGAATACATTCACAAACTTCACTCCCCTTAATGAACAAACAGATTGTATGATGCTCTTCGTCGACTGATTATCCTCGATTTTCTTGTCTCAGGCAATCCCGAGTACCAAGACAAAAAAAACGCCCCCGCGCGTGCCGAAGGGCGTCTTTTACTCTTCCGAAATCCTCAGAACTCCAGAATTACCTTGCAGACTTCCGAGGGATGCTCCTGGATGAACTCCATGGCCTCCTTCGCTTTCACGAACGGAAAGCGGTGCGAGACGAGCAGCTCCGGATCGACGAGCCCCTCATCGAACCAGGAGATCACCTCGGGGAACTTGTTCCGGTTGAGGCGGGAGCCGAAGATCGACAGTTCCTTCCGCACGGCTTCGAGCTGCACGAAGGGCGACGGTTCCTTCGAGAAACCGAGCAGCCCGATGCGCCCCGCTGGCGAGGCCATGCGAAGCAGCGAGGGGAAGAGGTCCGGCGACCCTACGGCGTCGACGATGAGCGGCACGCCCTTTCCTCCGGTCCACGCTCCTATCGCCTCTTCAAGCGACGTCTCTTTCGGGTTGACGGTCAGCTCCGCGCCAAGACGGCGCGCCTTCTCAAGCCTGACGCCGACGATGTCCGACACCGCGCACGCCGTCCCCAGCCGCCGGGCCGCCTGGAGGATCACCTGCCCGATCGGCCCCGCCCCCAGGATCAGCAGTTTGTCGCTTCCCGCACACTCCGTTCTTGAGAGGACGTTCGCTGCGATGGTGAACGGCTCGACGAGAGCGCCCTTCTCGAAGCTCCAGGAAGAAGGGACTTTATGGAGATTCGCGACGGGGATGGCGACGTACTCGGCGAAACCGCCGTCCCTGTGCACGCCGAAGACTTCCAGGCGTTCGCAGACGTTGCGCCGTCCGATGGAACATGCGTAGCACTCTCCGCAGCTGGTCACGGGATCGACCGCGACCTTGTCGCCGACGGAGAACCCCTCGACGCCCTCCCCGAGCGCCGCGATCTCCCCGGCGAACTCGTGCCCTATGATTCGCGGGTACTTCGCAAGGGGGTTGGTCCCGTGGTAGATGTGCATATCCGACCCGCAGATGCCCGCCGCGCGGACCCGGAGAAGAACTTCCCCCTTACCGGCCGCGGGCGTCGGCGCTTCCTTGATTTCCAGGCTATGCGGCTCCGCGATAAAAACAACTTTCATTCTCTTCCACTCCTTTATCCAGCGAAATTTATGCCGCGTGCGCGCGCTTGTACGACGAATAGAGCGACAGCAGCGCGAGCGCGAGAAAGACGACGGTGATCGGGCGTGTCCAAAGGAACGAGTAGCCTCCTTCGTACATCAGCACCGCGCGGCGGAGGTTGCTCTCCGCCATAGGCCCCAGAATGACGGCGAGGATGATGGGCGACGACGGCATTTCCACCTTTTGCATTATATACCCGATACCCCCGAAGGCGATGCAGACCCACACGTCGAAGAGGCTGTTGTTCATCGAGTACGCACCCACCATCGAGAGCGTCACGATCACCGGGATGATGATCCGTTTCGGCAGCTCGACGACGCGGCAGAAGAGGCGCACCCCGAGCAGGCCGAAAATCAGCATCAGAATGTTGCCCACGAAGAGCGAAGAGAAAAGACCGTACACGATGTCCGGGCTCTTCGCGAAGAGCAGCGGCCCCGGCTGCAACCCTTGGATGACGAGCGCGCCGAGCAGAATCGCCGTCACCGCGTCTCCCGGAACGCCGAGCGTCAGCAGCGGCACCATCGCCCCTCCGGTGACGCCGTTGTTCCCGGCCTCCGGCGCGGCGATGCCCTCAAGACATCCCGTCCCGAACTCCTTCGACTTTTTCGAGGTGCGCCTCGCCTCGTTGTAGCAGACGAAGGCGGCGATATCGGCTCCCGCCCCCGGTATCGACCCGATGAACGTCCCTATGAACGCCGATTTGATCATCACCGGCAAAAGAGAGATCGTCTCCTTCAGCGAGACCATACCCCGTTTGAAATCGGTCTCGACGGTCTGCGCGGGCTCGAAGATCTTCTCCATCTGCACAAAGGCCTCCGCAAGCGCGAAAAGACCGATGAGCACCGGGATAATGGCCAATCCGTTGTACAGGTTGATCTCGCCGAAGGTGAAGCGCGGGAAGCTGGTGACAGGATCGAGCCCGACGGTCGAGATCAGCAGACCGAACATCCCCGCCAGGAGCCCCTTCACGGGACTCTTCCCGGAGATGCTCGCGATGATGCTCAAACCGAAAACGGCGAGCGCGAAGTACTCCGGCGCGCCGAAGCGTAGGGCGAAATTCGCCAGTATCGGCGAGATGGTGATCAGCATCACCGTGCTCACGATACCGCCGACGAAGGAGGCGATCGCCGAGATCGAGAGCGCCTTGGCCGCCTCGCCCTTCCGGGCCAGCTCGTAGCCGTCGAGGACCGTGGCCGCGGCTGCGGGCGTTCCCGGAGTTTTCAACAGAATCGCGGAGATGGAGCCCCCGTAGATCGCGCCGATGTAGATCCCCGCGAGCATGACGAGCGCGCGGGTGGACTCCATGCCGAACGTGAGCGGAAGCAGCACCGCGACGCCCATGGTCGCGGTGAGACCGGGAAGCGCGCCGATGACGATGCCTCCGGCGACGCCGAGGACGAGGAAGGGGAAGATGGCGAGGGAGAATGTGGTGTGAAGACCGTTCAAAAGCAGAGCAACCATTTCCGACGCCTCCTAGAAGTAGAAGAGCCCCTCCGGAAGGGGCACGATGAGGATTTTATAAAACACCGCGTAGACCGACAGCGAGACGATCACGGGAAAGAGTGCAAGGACGAGAGGGCTGCGCACGCCGAAGAGCGGAAGCAGCGCCGCGTTGAGCGCGATGGTCGCCAGAATGAAACCGAGAGGTTCCAGGAGCATGACGTACGCGACGACGAGCCCCAACCCGACGAGGGCGAGCAGCATCCGCCGCGGAAAGAGATCGGCGAGCGTCCGTCCGTCGTCGTCCATTTTGCCGCGGAAGTTCAGCCATCCCAGGACGAGAGCAAGCCCGGCGGTCATCCAGGCGAGCAGTTCCGGGAAAAAGGATGCGCCGACGTAATCGTCCTGGATGAGGGTCTGTTCGAAGGTGTTCGCCTGGTAGATCACGAATGCGCTCAGCAAAAGAAAAACAAGTACGATGCCGTAGTTGGCTTTTTTCACGTGACATTCTCCTCCGAAGTTATCTGTGGAGCATGGGGAAAGGGCGGGAGGCCGCCGTCGGAACCGGCGCCCCCCGCGTCGATACGTCCTGCAACGAAAGCGAAGCGTCTTCTTACTGCTGCTGCTTTTTCACTTCTTCCACGACCGCGTCGAGGGCCTTCACGTCGTTGTCCACGAACGTCTTGAAGTCGGCCGCGTTCAGGAAGCGGATGCCGAGCGTGCGGCCGTTCATGAAGTCCACGAACTCCTTCTCGGCGACTGCCTTCTCGAACGCCGCGCCGAGGACCGCCTTGACGGCCTCCGGGGTTCCCTTGGGAACCGCGATGCCTCTCCACGTACCGGTGACGATGGGATACCCCTGCTCGGTCATCGTCGGCACGTCGGGAAGCCCGGCCATGCGCACGTCGGAGCAGACGCCCAGAGGCTTCAGCTGTCCGGCCATGATCTGGGAGATCGCCTCGCCGGGGTTGACCATGGTGAACTCGACATGACCGCCCAGCAGCGCGGGAATGGCTTCGGCCGCGCCGTTGTAGGGGATCTGGTTGAACTTCACGCCCTGGTTCAGCTCAAGGGCGAGGAGATAGAAGTTGGGCTTCGCGGTGCTGCCGAACTTCACGGTTCCCGGAGCTGCCTTCGCCGTCTCGATGACGTCCTTGACCGACGTGAACTTCGAATCGGGCAGGACGAGCATGATCGCCGGATCCTCGTTCACCAGCGCGATCATGTCGAAGTTGTCCGGGGTGATCTGCGCGAGGCCCATCTGCGGAAGCCAGGCGATCTCGCGGGTGATCATGGTGACGGTGTAGCCGTCGGCCTTGGTCGTCGCGCCCTCCGTCATGCCGACCGCGCCGGAACCGCCGGTCCGGTTCATCACCACGACGGGCTGGCCGAGGTGCTTCTCCGCCGCGACCGCAAGCGCGCGCGCGACGGCGTCGGTGCCGCCGCCGGCCGCGAAGGGGACGAGAAGACGGATGTTCTTCGCCGGGAAGTCGGCCGCAAGAGCGGTTCCGGCGAATACCAGAAGCAGGAGCGTTACGAAAAGTGCCAGTTTTTTCATTGCGATTTCCTCCTCTATGAATGTGAATGTGTGAAGCCGATTTATCGCGAGAGCCAGCCGCCGTCCACCGCCACGACGTACCCCGTCACGTAGTCGGAGGCCGCCGAAGCGAGAAAGACCGCCGCGCCCTTCAGATCGTCCGGAGTGCCCCAGCGCCCGGTCGGAATGCGGGCGAGGATCTCCTTGTTCCGCACGGGGTCCTTCTGCAGAGCCTCCGTGTTGTCCGTGGCCATGTACCCCGGAGCGATGGCGTTCACCTGCACGCCGAACTGCGCCATTTCGTTGGCCATCAGCTTCGTCAGGCCCGCGACGGCGCTCTTGCTCGACGTGTAGGACGGCACGCGGATGCCGCCTTGGAAGGAGAGCATGGAGGCGATGTTCACGATCTTGCCCCCCCGGCCCTGCTTCGCCATCCGGCGGGCGGCCTCCTGCGACAGGAAGAAAAGGCTCTTCAGGTTGACGTTCATCACGTCGTCCCAGTCTTTCTCGGAAAAATCCAGGATGTCGGCGCGGCGGATGATGCCCGCGTTGTTCACAAGAATGTCCACGCCGCCCATTGCGCTCACGGTTTCCGCCACGATGTCGGGGATGCGCGCCTGCGAGGTCAGGTCCGCCTCCACGTGGAGGAACTTCCGCCCGAGGGCCTTCACCCTCGCCTCGATCTCGGGCATGGCGATCGGCCCCACGCCGACGATGTTCGCCCCGGCTTCGGCGAGCCCCTCCGCGATGCCGTAGCCCAACCCCTTGCGAGCGCCGGTGACAATGGCAGTTTTGCCCTCCAGCTTGAAAAGATCCAAGATCATGTGTTCATTCGCCTTCCTCTCTGGAAAAATTGACAACCGACCTATCAGTAGGTGATAAGCACCTTGAGGTACTTCTGCGGATCGCGCAGAATATCCTTGAACGCGTCGTTGATCTTCTCGAAGGGGTACGTCGCGGAGATGAGCGGCTCCGGATTCACCAGCCCCTTCTCGAACCACTCGATCACCTGCGGGAACTTGCGGCAGTTCATCCGCGAACCGATGATCTTCAGCTCTTTCTTCACGACGAGCACCTCGGGGATCTTCGCGGGCTCCGGGTTGAACCCGAGCACCACGATCCGCCCTCCCGGAGCGGCATAGCCGAGGCTCTCCTCCAGAAGCCGGGGAAGCCCCACGGCCTCGATCACAACATCCGCGCCGAACTCCCCGGTGAACTCCCGCAACGCGGCGGAAAGGTCGCCGGTCTTGCTGTTCACCACTCTGTCCGCGCCCAGCGCCTTCGCCTTCTCCAGCCTGCCGTCGACGAAATCGCTCGCCAGCACCTCGGCCCCGGCGAGTTTCATCGCCTGCAGAATGCACAGGCCGATGGTTCCGGCGCCGAGGACGAGCGCCTTGTCCCCTTCACGGACCTCGCTTCGTGAAAGCACCTCCGCGGCGATCGAGAAGGGCTCGATCAGCGCGGCCTTCTCCCACGGCAGCGAGGACGGGAGCGCGTACACCTTCTCCTCCGGGACGACGATGAAATCGCAATACCCGCCGTCGACCTGCACCCCCAGACACTTGACCGAGCTGCACAGGTTGTCGTACCCTCGTCTGCACGAAACGCAGTTGCCGCACGACACCACCGGGTCGATCGTCACCCTGTCCCCCTTGGAGAACCGATCCGCGCCGCCCCCGGCGGACTCGACCTCGCCCACCAGTTCGTGGCCCAGAATCCGGGGGAGCGCCACGTCCGCTCTCTCCCCCTGGTAGATATGCAGGTCGGAACCGCAGATCCCGGCAACTTTCACACGGACGAGCACTTCTCCCTCTCCCGGAAGGGGCATCCTGTCCTCGAAAATTTCGATCTGCCTGGGTGCAACGAGCTTTGCGCTTCTCACGGCATTCACCTCCGCCCTTTCGGGCCAGAATCTACATTATTCCAAAGGTCGCAAAGGCCTCCACGGTGGACATGCCGCCCATGATCGCCTTCGCCACCAAATTTTCACCCTCGGCCTTCTCCAGCGCCTTCTCGATGACTTCGCTCTCCGCGGCGCGCGGAACGACCACGACGCCGCCCATATCGCCGAAAAGAAGGTCCCCCGTCTCCACGCGGACGCCGTTGACGAACTCTATCGGGCAACGCCAGTCGATCACGCGCCCGCGCGCCCCCTGATCCTGCGCGTACGTTCCCCACGAAAACACCGGAAAATCAAGCTCCAGCACCTGCCGCGTGTCGCGCGTGTAGCCGTGCGTCACCGCCCCGGCCGCCTTCAGATGCTTCGCCCGGATGGTCATCAGACCGCCCCAGTGCGCGTAGTCGGGCGAGCCCCCCGCGCAGATGTAAATCTCGTCCTCTTTCAGATCGTCGAGCGCCTCGAACATCACTCCAAAAGGCTTCTTGCCCGCTCCGCAGCAGTCCGCCTCCAGCACCGTCATCGCCCGCCCCGCGAGCGTCGTCTCCGGCAGAAGAGGCCGTATCCGCGGCGGGAGAAACTGCTTCGTCAGCCCCATCGTGTCCAGCACATCGCCCACAAGCGCCGTAAACAGCTCGTTTTTCATCAGAGAGAACAGCTCTTTATCCGTTGTCCATCTCGCCATACACGTTTCCCGCCTTTCGTAGAACGGAGGAAGGGACGCGCCGCGCCGCCCTCCTCCGGGAAAAGAACGTTCCTTTACTTCGCCGCCGCCGTGATGAGGTCGAGCAGCTCCGTCCCGAACTTCTTCGTATAGTCCTCCCACACCGGCTGTACCGACCGGACGAAGGGAGCGATATCCACCTCGTTGAACTTCACGTTGTGCGACTTTAGCTCCTCGACCGTCTTGCCCACGAACGCGTTCCAGTACTCCCGCTGCTTGGCCTCGGACTCGCGCCCGGCTTCCAGCAACGCTTTTCGATGTTCGGGAGTCAGTTTTTCGAACGCCTGTTTGCTGATGAGCACAAGGTCGGGCACCATGAAGTGCTGCGTCCACGAGAAGTAGTCGGACACCTCATAAAGTTTGAGCGTAAGCAGCGTGACGGGATTGTTCTCCCATCCGTCGAGCACGCCCTGCTGCAACGCGCTGTACACTTCGCCCTGCGCCATGGGGGTGGCGATGGCGCCCATCGCATTGAGCGTGTTCACCATCAGGCGGCTGTCCATGACGCGGATCTTCAGCCCCTTCAGGTCTTCGGGCTTCTCGATGGGCTTCTTGTTGTTGATCAGGTTGCGCGAACCGCCGTCGCCCCAGTAGAGGAAGACGAACCCGGCCTTGTCGATGTCCGCCTTGATCATCTCTCCGGCCTTCCCGTTGAGCGCCTTGAACATATGCTCCGTGCTCTGGAAGACGTAGGGGAGGGAGAGGACGTCCATCGTGGGAACGAACTGGGCCATCGGCCCGGCGTTGGCCATGCACATCTCGAGCGTACCGGCCTGCATGCTTTCGAGCGCCTCGCGCTGGCCGCCGAGCGCGCTGTTGTTGAAGAGGCGCACTTCCACCTCTCCGCCGGTCTTCTCCTTCACCTTCTCGGCGAAGAAGACGAGCGATTCCGTCGTCGGGTTACCGTCGGGAAGTACGTTGGACAGTTTCAGAACAACCGCGGCGGACGCCGCGGACGCGGTCAGAACAAGCGTGAAAACCACAAGGAGCGCAAGTGCGAACGACCTCTTGGACATACTGGTTTCCTCCTTCGAGTATCAGTTGGTGGACTGCTGCTCTCCCTCCCGGATTCGGAGGGGCCTATCCTTCCGGCGCTCTTTTCCCTGAACGACTCCCCCGTTCCCACCGCCCTTCGTTCGGCTTCCGGCAGGCACGAAGCCCTGCCGTCGCGGCATTACTTCAATCCCATCACCATCTGCGGGAGGAACGTAATGATCTGCGGGAAGACGGTGATGATCGCAAGCACGATAATCATGGTGAGCAGGTACTTCATGTACGCGCCCAGGATCTCCCCGAGCTTCGCCTTCGCGATGCCCGTCGCCACGAAAAGGGAGATGCCCACCGGCGGCGTACACTGTCCGATCGCCATGTTCACGATGGTCATGATGCCGAAGTGAATCGGCGTCACGCCGAGCTGACGGGCTATCGGGAAGAGGATGGGAACAAGGATGATGATGATCGGGGAGATGTCGAGGAAAGTACCCATGAAGAGCATCAGCGCGTTCATAAGGAAGAGGATGACCAGGCGGTTCTCCGAAAGGGCGAAGACCGCTTTCGCGATCTTGCCGGGGATCTGCTCCGCCGCAAGGATCCAGCCGAAGCTCGACGCCGTGGCGATGCACAGCACCACCACGCCGGTGGTGATCCCCGTTTTCACCAGAATTTCGGGAATCGCGCTCCACTTCAGCTCGCCGTAGACGAACCGCCCTACGACAAACGAGTAGAACGCCGCCACCACGGACGCCTCCGTCGCGGTGAAGACGCCCGAAAGGATGCCGCCCATGATGATGACCATCGTCATCAGGGCAAGAATGGAATCCGTGAACGCATACCACCGTTCTTTCCACGTGGCGCGTTCTTCCGAAGGCAGATTGCGTTGTTTCGCGAAGAGAAAACTGGTGGTCATCAGGGCGAGCCCCATCAGGATGCCGGGGAAGACTCCTCCGAGGAAGAGCCCGCCGATGGAGATGCTCCCCGTGATGCCGAGGATGATCATCGGAATGCTCGGAGGGATGATGATGCCGATGGCCCCCGCAGTCGCCACCACGCTGGTCGCCAGATCCTTGCCGTAGCCCTTCTTCTCCATCGCGGGGACGAGCACGCTGCCCACGGCGGCGGTGTCGGCCGCGGTCGAGCCAGAGATTCCGGCGAAGAACATGGCCGCCACGATGCTGATCATGGAGAGTCCGCCCTTTATGTGTCCGACGAGACTCGACGAAAAGGAGATCAGGCGGCGCGAGATCCCGCCGTGCTCCATGAATCCTCCCGAGAGAATAAAGAACGGGATGGCGATCAGGGAGAACGACTCCACCGAAGTGTACATTCTCTGAACGACGATGAGCGGATCCATGCTCCCCGCGAAGACGAGGGCCACGGCCGCCGAAATGGCCAGCGAAAAGGAGACCGGCATACGGATGACGAGCAGCAGCGTGAAGACCGCGAAAATAGTGGCGGCCATGTCAATCCCTCCACTTCGAAGAATGACGGCCGACAAGGCCGACGATATGCTTCAGCGAATGAATCGCGATGCACGCGCCGCTCAGCGGCAGGATCGCGTAGGGGACGCTCATCGTAAAGGGCATCATCGCCATGAGCTGCCTCTGGTTGAGCTGCACAAGGAAAACCCCCTTCCACACCATGAAGACGGCGAAGGCGAAGATCAAGCCGTACACGGCGACGGCGATCGTCTTCTGCAGCGGCCGCGGCAGACGGATCATGAAAATCTCGACCTCGAAGTGCGCCAGCTCTTTTACGGCGAGGCTAGCGCCGATGAAACTGAACCAGACGAACATGTACATGAGAAGGGCTTCCGACCACGTGATCGGCGCCTTGATGACGAACCGGCTGATGATCTGGAGGAGTCCCAGCACAACCATCGCCGAAAGAAGAAGAATCAGCATCCATCGTTCCAGGCGTCCTACAAGAGCGTCTACCCGTTCCATGAGTTTTTACCCCCTGTATCCCAGCTCGCGGGAGATCGACAACGCCGTCTCCCGGATTCGCTCCCCCATCGCCAAAGAGGCCTTGTCGTCGAAACGGTAGGCCGGGGCGCTCACGCTGACGGCGCCCACGGGGTAGCCCCGCAGATCGAGCACGGCGGCCCCTACGCAGCGAATGCCCTCCTCGTTTTCCTCCACCTCCTCGCAGAAGCCCCGCTTGCGGCACGCGGCGAGAAACTCCTCCAAAATCTTCCTGTCCGTGATGGTCCTCTTCGTTCTGGGACGCAGCTCCGTCTTGTCGAGATACGCTTTCAGCTCCGCCTCGGGAAGGAAGGAGAGGATCGCCCGGCCCCCGGACGTGCTGTAAAGATCCCGTCGCGCGCCGATGCGGGAACGCATTCCAACGGGGTGCGGGCTGTCGAGCTTGTCGATGTAGTACGCCTCGCCGGCCTCGTAGACGAAGAGATGCACCGTTTCACGGGCGCTCTCCCACAACGTGTGCAGATACGGGCGCGCAAGTTCGGCCAGCCCGGAGTGTTTCCGGTACGCGTCCGCCCAATAGAGGACGGAAGGCCCCATCTGGTACCTTCCCGACTCGTCCTTCAAGACGACGGAGTAGTCGCGGAGCGTCGAAAGAATCCGGTGCACCGTCGCTTTCGAAAGATGCGTCGCCTCGGCTATCTCCGTGATGCCGACCTGCCGTTTCTGCTCCGCCATGAAGCCCAGCACGGAAACCGCGCGGTCAAGCACCCTGATGGAGGCTCCCGACTCCCGCTGTACGCCTTCAGTGTCGTCGTCCGAAAAAATGCGAACGCCGACGTCGTTCCCCTCCGTCTCCGCAGGATCTTGTACCAGTGCGCCGTTCATCTTCTCCATAATAATTCCACCTGCCAAAATAACGATTCTTTGGATGAAACATCACTAAGGTACGATACACGAGCCGCGCTGTCAACTCTTTTTTTCCCTGCGGGTTTCCCGCGCGCCCGCAACGCGCACAGTGAAGAAAAAACTTTCAATGAACGGTTCCCTGCTGTACAATACTCTCTAGTTCCGAAACCGGCGCTTATCGACGTATTCCGAAAGACAAGGGCAACTCCCGCCTTTTTCCGCAACCCGACAGGAGGAGTGCTGTATGTCCAGAAGCATCGTCACGCGACTCGCTCTTTATATAATCCTGAGCATGCTCGTCCTTGGAGGAGCCCTGGCGCTTCTCGCCCGAAGGGGCGTCGACGAACTCTCACGCGCTATGGAGTCGACCGCCGACCGAATTCTCGACGAAGACACACGGAACAAAGCACGGAACAACGAGCAGACCGCCCAAGCCTACGGGAAGGCCATGGCGGACTACCTCGCCTGGATCGCGCTCCCTCCTCTGTGGGACTACAACTACAAGACGTTGTCCGACTACGCAGCCGGAATGCTCACCGTGCCCGACGTCCTCGCAGCGGTCATCTACAAGGAAGACGGCTCCATCGCCGCGGGCGAGATGATGATCGGTTCGAAGAACGGCGGGAACGACTCCCGTGTGTTCACATCCGATATCGTGCGCGAAGGGGAGAAGATCGGCTCCGTCGAGCTCGTGCTCAGCACCGCGCACCTTGAGCACATGCGGCGAAAGAGCGAGGAAACACGCAAAGAGTTCTTCGACTCCTTCAAGGCGAATACCGCCGCCACCGAAAACTCCGTAATGCGCAGGATCTTGTTGCTCTCCGCGGCGATCCTCGCCGCCATCCTCGCCCTCATCACGTTCAGCATCCTCAAGATGGTCGCCCCCTTGCGCGGGATGACGCGCGCCATACGCCGCTTCTCCGAGGCGGGCTCCTTCCTGCACTCCGGACGAGGATCTTCTTCGGGCGGCCCCTCCGACCGAAAGACTCCCCTCCTCAGCGGCGCGCTCGAACAGCTGAAAAACGAAATCGAAAGCGCCGCCGCGCCGAAGAGAAAGGACGAACTCGCCATCCTCTCCTCCGCCCTCGTCTCCATGTCCGAGCTGCTTCGTTCACGGATGCGCGTCCAGGAGGCGATGAGCGACATCATGAACGTCGCCGCAATCTCCCGGACGAAAGACGACCTGGCATGGAACTTCATCAGGCTCGTCATGGAAGAAAGCAACGCCTGCATGGCGGCGTTCTACATCCGCAACGAAGCGGAGCCCGGCACGCTCGACCTGATAGCGTCCGTCGGGCTTCCTCCGGACACCGTAAAATCCGTCGCCCCTTCCTCCTTGGAAGGACAGTTCGGCGCGCCGGTCCTGGCGAACGAGGTGCTTCTCCTCGACATTCCTCCGGCACGTTCGCCCGCCTTTCACACCATCGCCGGCCGGCTCCTCCCCGCGCAGCTGCTCACCCTCCCCATCACGGTACGGGAGGAACCGATCGCCCTCTTCGCCATCGGCTCGCTGACCCCCTTCCCGGAGGAGGTCAAACATGCGTTCTCGATAGTCCGGGAGGGACTGAACGCCGTAATGGCGAACCTCCTCGCCGGAGAGAGGGAGCGCGAGCTTGTCCAGAATCTCCAGGCGGCCAACCAGGAACTTGCGGCGCAGTCGGAGGAACTGGAGTACCAGGCTCGCGAACTCGAAAAGCAAAACGCCGAACTGAACGTCCAAAGAAGGAAATCCGAGGAAGCCAGCAGGCTGAAAACCGAATTCCTCTCCAATATGAGCCACGAACTCAGAACGCCGCTGAATTCCATATTGGCGCTTTCCAGGGTGCTGCGCGCGGAGGGCGAAGAACACCTTACGGACGAGGAGCGGGAATACCTCGACATCATCGAGCGAAACGGAAAGAACCTCCTCGCGCTCATCAACGGCATTCTTGATCTTTCAAGGATAGAAGCCGGACGCGAAGACCTGCGCCTGAAAGAGACCCAGGCAAGCCGACTGCTTCTGGAAACGGCGGAGAGTATGCGCCCGCTCGCCCGGGAAAAGGGAATCTCGATAGACTGCGACTTCCCGCAGGAGCTCCCCTCCATAGTCACCGACGAAGAGAAATTGCGCCGCATCATCATCAACATCGCGGGCAACGCGGTCAAGTTCACCGAGACGGGCGGCGTGCGCTTCTGCGCGACCGTCGACGGCAACGCCGTTCTCGTCGCCATCGAGGACACGGGCATAGGCATCGAAGCGGACGAACTGCCGTTCATCTTCGACGAATTCCGCCAGAGCGACGGGTCGATGGCGCGCAAATTCGAGGGAACCGGGCTCGGACTCGCCATCGCGAAGAAATACGCCGAGATCCTCGGCATCAAAATCTCGGTGGCCAGCAGACCGGGAAGCGGAACCGCCTTTACGCTGCGCATTCCGTTATCGCCCGTACTGCCCGGCGACGCGCAGCCGTCCGGCTCCGAAGCGGAAACGTCCGCCGACTTCTCCGCCCGCCGACGCAAACTCCATCTTCATGTCGTCGAGGACAACCCCGTTGCGGCGATGCACATCCGACGGATGCTGGAGCCGGAGGGCTTCCGGATTTCCATCTTCCCCGGAGGGAGGGAGTCGCTCGACTCGATGGAGACGGACGCTCCCGACGGCATCGTCCTCGACCTCATAATGCCCGACATGGACGGCTTCGAATTTCTGAAAGAACTGCGCAGACGGAAGCACGACATTCCGATCCTCGTCCTCACCGCCAAGGTGCTCACGCACGAGGACGCGAAGTTTCTCAATGAAAACGGAATCCGCTTTCTTGCACTCAAGGGGGACGTCGATCCCGAAGACATGGTACGGAAAATCTGGAAGATGATCTCGCAGGCAGCGCCTCCTGCGAAAAAGAGAGCCTCGGGGAGGGAACTGAAAGGTGAACAGGATACTTGCGATCGACGATAAAGCCGACAATCTCGTGGTGCTTCGGGCCATGATGAAGATGCTCCTTCCGGAATGCGTCCTGTTGCAGGCGCTCTCGGGCGAAGAAGGAATCCGCATCGCGAAGGAACAGCGCCCCGACACGATTCTGCTCGACATTCTCATGCCGGGAATGGACGGTTATGAAACGACGATGCGCCTCAAGGCCGATCCGGATACGGCATCCATTCCCGTGATCCTCCTGACGGCGGCCGAAAACACCGCGGCGAACCGCACCGCAGGACTGAAGGTCGGCGCGGACGCGTTCCTCTCCAAACCCATCGAGGAGGAGGAGCTGGTCGCGCAGGTGCGCGCGATGCTCCGCGTCAAGGAGTCCGAGTCGGCGCTGAAGACGAAGATGGACGGGCTCGAAGAGCTGGTCGAACTGCGGACGCGGGAACTCAAGGAGAGCGCGCATCGCCTCGCCCTGACCCTCGACCAGACCATCTCCGTTTTGGCGAACACCGTGGAAACGAAAGATCCCTACACGGCGGGACACCAAATCCGCTGCGCCTCTCTCGCCCTCGCCCTCGGGAACGAGCTGCGCCTCGACCCCCAGCAGCTTCGCGGCATCCACATGGCCGCGCGAATCCACGACATAGGAAAGATCAAGATCCCTTCCGAGATTCTCAGCAAGCCGGGGAAAATCACCCCGCTCGAGTTCTCGCTCATCCAGGAGCATCCGGCCGTCGGCGAGGGGATCGTCGCCCCGATCGCCTTTCCGTGGCCGGTCGGCCGGATGATCGCGCAGCATCACGAGCGGATCGACGGCACGGGATACCCGAAAGGGCTCGACGGCGGCGACATCCTGTTGGAAGCGAAGGTCATCGCCGTCGCCGACGTCGTGGAGGCCATCTCCTCCTACCGCCCCTACCGCCCGGCGCTCGGGATAGACGCCGCGCTCCAGGAGATCGAAAACGGCATCGGAACGAAGTACGACCCCGACGCCGTCCGTGCATGCACGGCGCTCTTCAGAGAAAACCGTTTCGAATTCGACGAATGAAAAAGGGCGGAAGAGCCCGTTGAGGAGCTCTTCCGCCCTGCGTTCCTCTCTCGCCGCGGATCAGTCTTTTCTGGGCAGCAGCACCTCGAAGACGGCGCCTTCGTCGGACGGGTGAAGCAGAATATCGCCCCCGGCGTCGAGCACGATCTTCCGCGCGATCGCCAGCCCGAGCCCGTAGCCGCCCTTGCCCCACTTCCCGCGCGCCCGGTGGCTGTCGCCCCTGCGGAAACGCTGGAAGAGCACGCCCGCGGTCTCGGACGAAATGCCCGGTCCGTTATCCTCCACCCGAACGCTCCAGAAGAGCTTCTCCGGGCGAACCGACACCAGAATTCTGCCGCCCTCCTCGTCGCCGAACTTCTCATGGACATACTTCACCGCGTTCTCCACGATATTGTTCAACGCGCGGGCGATATCTTCGCTCCGCACCACGGCGGGGGCCTCGCATTCATACTCCTCCTCGACCACGATGCGCCCCGCGAGAGGATGGCTCCGGTTTTCCTCCACCACGGCGGACAGCAGCCCGCACAGGTCGACCTCCTCCTCCGCGTGCAGCGGCGGCTCCGACTCCATCCGCGACAGCAGCAGCAGATCGTCGACGAGCCGGGTCATCCGCTCCTGCTGCGCGATGATGGTCGAAAGGCACTTTTCGTCCTCTTCACTCCGCTTCGGCCCCTCCTTGAGGAATTCCGCGGCCAGTCTGATGCTCGCCAGCGGCGTCTGGAGCTCATGCCCCGCGTCGGCGATGAAATCCCGCCTCGACTGCTCCAGCCGATACTCCTCCGTAAGATCGGAGATGACCAGCAGCACCCCGCTCGACGTCCGGCGCGAACAGATACGAAGATACCGTTTGTCCAGCTCCGGAAGATCGAGCGTCAGGCAGTCCTCTTCCCCGTTCATGGCAGCCTCCACAAGGGGGTACATATCTCCCGAAGGAAGAATCCGCTCCACGGGAACGCCGTGCGGCGCATCCTCCTTCACGCAGAGAAGCCGCTTGCCCACGTCGTTCAGGTACCGGACCCTCCGCTCCTCGTCCAGCAGAACCACCCCCACCGGCAGCGCCGTCACGATGCGCGAAAGATCCTCGCGCTCAGTACGAAGCTCTGCAAGCGCCCCCCGAAGCCGGGCGGACATCCCGTCGAGCGCGCTGGAAAGACGTTGCAGCTCCGGCTCCGCCATGATCGGGAAACGGACCGCCTCTCCCTCAGCGATCTTCCCCGCGAACTCCACGATCCGGTCGAGCGGACGGAAGAAAAGACGGGCCAGCCACGTTCCAAACGCGACGATCAGCACCACGGCGACGAAAAGATACAATATGAACTTGTTTCTCGTCTCCGCGAAGGCCTCCGACAAGAACTCCAGCGGGTACGCCGCCCTGAGCACCGCGACGCGCCCCTCGGCCTCCACCCTGCGGGCGAAGTAAAGATAGTATATATTCGTCGTCGCGCTGTAGCGCAGCGCGGAGCCCTCGCCCGAAGCAAGGGCTTCCTTCACCTCCGGCCGCGTCAGGTGGTTTTCCATCGCCTCGGGGCTCCGCTCCGTGTCGGCGAGCACCACGCCGTTCGCGCCGATCAGCGTGATCCGTCCGCGGAGAATATCCTCCCACTTCTTCACATTCGCGGAAAAACGCTCCATACCGCCGTCTTTCAGCGACGCCGCGAGAAGCGCCGTCTGCTGCGAAAGCTCCAGCGTGCTCTGGCGGACGATGCCGTTCCGCACCACCCCGTACAGCAGCAGCCAGCTGATGCCGAACGCCAGCATCACCGCCAGCGAGATCACCGCGACAATCTTCTTCTTCAACGTGAACATGGACATCACTCCCATACCAGGCGATACCCTCTCCCGCGAAGGGAGTTGATCGCCAACGCCGGAGACTTCCCGTCGTCCAGCTTCTTCCGCAGACGGGAGATATGCACGTCCACGGTTCGCGTGTCCCCGCCGTAGAAGCTCCATATCTTCGACAGCAACTCCTCGCGGGAGGCGGTCCGCCCCATCTTCCGCGCCAGCGCTTCCAGAAGACGAAACTCCGTCGGGCTCAGATCGAGCGGCGTCCCGCGCAGCAGCGCGGTTTCGTCGTCGAGCTCGATGCGGAGATCGCCGTTTTCAACGATACGACTCTCCCTCCGCTCCCCCGTGCGGCGCAGCAGCGCCTTCACGCGCGCCGTCAGCTCCGCGAGCGAAAACGGCTTTTTCATATAGTCGTCGGCCCCCAGCTCCAGCCCCTCCACCACGTCCCGCTCGTCGCGGCGCGCGGTGAGCATCAATATGGGAATTCGCTCGGTCTCCGGCTCCGCCTTCATCCGGCGGCAGACTTCCCAGCCGTCCATCTTCGGCAGCATCAGGTCGAGAATCACCAGGTCGGGGCGGAGAGAGAAGATTTTTTCCAGCGCCGCGTCGCCGTCCGAGGCCGAAGCCGTTTCGTAGCCGTGACGCCGCAGCGCCTGGGAGACGATCTCCATGATCGCGTCCTCGTCCTCCACAATAAGAATACGGGCTTCCGGCACGTCCCTCACCGCTCCTCGTGTTCTTTATGGGCGTAAGGAGTCACGGGGCGAGGTCGTCGGAACGCGGAGGCCTTCACGGTCTTCCCGGTAAGAATGTAGATCACCCGTTCGGCGACGTTCGTCACGTGGTCGCCGCCCCTTTCCAGCGTCCGCGCCACGTTGAGGAGCTGCGTCGCCTGCTCGATGCGCTGCGGTCGCTCCATCATCAGGATAAGCAGCTCTCTCATTATCTGCTTCTCCAGATCGTCCATAAGGTCGTCCATGGCGAAGACCTCCTTCGCCATGGACGCGTTGTTGGTGTCGAACGCCACCAAAGCCTTCGACATCATCGCGGAAAGGACGTCGAGCATCCGCGGAATGTCGATCAGGGGCTTTATCAGCTCCTTGTCGGCAAGCTCCACCGCCACCTTCGCGATGTTGCCGCCGTAGTCGCCGATGCGCTCCAGGTCCACCGCCATGTGCATGATGGAGGTCACCGCCCGCAGATCCTCGCCCAAAGGCTGGAAGCGCGCGGCGAAGTGCATGCAGGCGTTGTCCAGCGCTTCGGCGAGGTCGTCGATGTCGTCGTCCTTCGCCAACACCATTCTGGCGAGCTCCGCATCCTGATTCTTCAGCGCCCAGATCGCCTTGCTGATGGACTCCTCGGCCATCTTGCCGAGGCGGAGGACCATCCGCTTCAGCTCCGTCAAGTCCGCCTCAAGCTGTTTCCGTGTAATCACAGGCTCCATGATCATCGTCTCCTCTCTCCCGGCCTTCCTAGCCGAACCGCCCCGTGATGTAGTCCTCCGTCCGTTTGTCCTCCGGCGACGTGAACATCTTGGGCGTCGCATCGTACTCGACGAGGTCGCCCATCAGGAAGAAAGCGGTGCGGTCCGAAATACGGGCGGCCTGCTGCATGTTGTGCGTCACGATAACCACAGTGTACCGCTTTTTCAGCTCGCGGACCAGCTCTTCGATACGGGCCGTCGCCATCGGATCGAGCGCGCTCGTCGGCTCGTCCATCAACAGAATCTCCGGCTCCGTCGCGATCGCCCGCGCGATGCACAAACGCTGCTGCTGCCCGCCGGAGAGCCCGGTACCCGGAGTCTTCAGCTTGTCCTTCACCTCGTCCCAGAGCGCCGCGCCGACGAGACTCTGCTTCACGATGTCGTCCAGCCTGTCCTTCTGCTTGATTCCATGCAGACGAGGGCCGTACGCCACGTTGTCGTAGATAGACATCGGGAAGGGGTTCGGCTTCTGGAAGACCATTCCCACGTTCCGGCGGAGCGCGATCACGTCCACGCCGCCCGCGTAGATGTCCGAACCGCCGACCAGAATCTCTCCCTCCACCCGCGCGCTCGGAATGAAGTCGTTCATCCGGTTGATGCAGCGCAAAAAGCTGCTCTTGCCGCATCCGGACGGTCCGATGAGCGCCGTGACCTGCTTTTCCATTATATCGAACGTGATATCCTTCAGCACGCGCGCCGAATCGTAAAACAGATTCACGCCGCGCGAACTCACCAATATTTTTTCCATTCTATTCCCTCCACCCCTATCGCCGCATCAGCCTGCGGAGACGGGAACGCATGTAGATGCCTCCGGAACAGATGCCCAAAACCAACAGCAGCAGCACGAGCACCGTGCCGTATTGAATCGGCCGGGTTTCTTCGATGAACGTCCCCGCCGTGGCAAGGACGTAGATGTGGTACGGCAGCGCCATCACTTCGGAGAAGAGGCTGCGCGCGATATGAGGCGCGAAGAAGGCCGCGCCGGTGAACATGATGGGCGCCGTCTCCCCCGCCACCCTGCCGACGCTCAGGATGATCCCCGTGATCACCGTCGGCGCCGCGGCGGGCAGCACCACCTTGCGGATGGTCTGCCACTTCGACGCGCCGAGGGCGTACGAAGCGTCCCGGTAGTCTTTCGGCACCGCCAGGAACGCCTGCTCCGACGCCGTCACCATCAGCGGCAGCGTCAGACAGGCGAGCGTGAGCGCCGCGGCCAGCAGGCTCGGGCCGAAGCCCAGCAGAATCACGAAGAGCGACAGGCCGAAAAGCCCGAACACCACCGACGGCACACCCGCGAGCGAGCGAATCGCCAGCCGCAGAATCGACGTGAACATATCGTCGCCGGCGTACTCCGCGAAGTACAGCCCGGTCGCCACGCCCACGGGAATCGCGAAAAACATCGCCACACCCACGAGCTGGAGCGTCCCCACCAGGGGCGTCATGATTCCTCCGCGCGTCATGCTGTCGCGCGGAGGCTCGATCAGAAAGTCCAGGGAGAGCACGCTGTACCCCCGCACCACGACGAAGCCGATGATCGCGACCACCATTCCGGTCAGCAGCAGCGCCGCCGTCCAGGAGAGGAGCGTCATCATCAGGTCGGCAAATCTGCGTCCGTCCATCTACTGCACCAGCTTTCCCTTCTTCTCGATCCACGCGGAGAGAAGATTGATCCCGAGCGTCATCAGCAGCAAAACGATCCCGCCGAAGAAGAGCGCCGCGTAGTGCGGCGACCCTACCGGAGTCTCCCCCATCTCCGCCGCGATGGTGGAGGTCAACGGGCGGACCGGGTCGAAAATCGAGAGCGGAATGATCGCCGCGCCGCCCGCCGCCATCAGCACCACCATCGTCTCCCCCAGCGCGCGCATCACCCCGAGCAACGACGCGCTCAAAATACCGGGGAGCGCCGAGGGCACGACGACCTTCCGCGTCGTCTCGAACCGAGTCGCGCCCAGCGCGTAGGAGGCGTCGCGCAGGTCGCCCGGAACGGAACTCAACGCCTCTTCCGCGAGCGAACTCACGATCGGCACCGTCAGCACCCCGAGCAACACCGAAGCGTTCAGCAGATTCAGCCCCGAGAGCATATCGAACGTCTCCTGCAGCCAGGGCGCCAACACCACCATCCCGATGAACCCAAGCACGATGGAGGGGAAGAAGCCCAGCAGCTCAAGCACCGGCTTCAGCAGCTCGCGTACCGGCCTGGGGGCCACCTCGGAGACGAAAATCGCGATCAGCAGACTGAAGGGAAGCGCCAGCAGCGAAGAGGCCGCCGTCACCGCAAGCGTTCCCACGATCAGGGGAAACATCCCCAGAACCGGCGGATGCTCCGCCGGATACCACAGATCGCCGAAAAACAGATCCCTCAGCGTCACCGCTTTCAGCACGGGAAGCCCCTCTCTGAACAGGAAATAAAGGATGAAGATCATGATGAAGATCCCCGCGCTCGATATTCCCTTGATTACAATTCCCGGAAGCCTGTCTTTCATGAAAAAACCTCTTTCGTTCGTCGAATTCGTCGCCCTCGGCGAGCCCGGAAAAAAGCCCCCTCCCCGAAAGGGGAAGGGGTAAGGCTGGAGGAACTCTGGATGAGTCGTCGATGTTATTTCAGCACTCTCAGGGGAACGAATCCGGTTTCGGCCACTATCTTCTGACCGTCGTCGCTCAGGACGAAGTTGATGAACTTCATGATTTCGCCTGTGGGCCAGCCCTTCGTAAACATGTAGAGGAAGCGGGCGATGGGGTAGGTACCGTCGAGCGCCGTCTCGGACGAGCCCTTCTTGCCGCCGACCATCAGGGGCTTCACGGTGTTGTTGATGTAGCCGATGCCGTCGTAGCCGATCGCGTACTTGTTCTTGGCCACGGTAGTGAGCATGGCGCCGGAGGAGGCGACGACGAGCGCGCGCTGGGAAACCCGTTCCTTCTTCATGATGATCTCCTGCCACGTCTCGTACGTACCCGAGCTGGTGTCGCGACCGACAACCGCGATTCCCTTGTCCTCGCCGCCGACGTCTTTCCAGTTGGTGATCTTGCCGGCGTAGATGTCGCGAAGCTGCTCGATGCTCAGGTCGCTCACGGGGTTCTCCGGGTGCACGATGGGAAGCAGCGCGTCCATGGCCACCGCGAAGGGCACCGGGTACGTTCCCTTCTCCACCGCCGCCTTCACTTCGTCCGTTTTGATGAAGCGCGAGGAGTTGGCGATGTCCGTGGTGCCGTCGATGATCGCCTTGATGCCGTTGCCGCTGCCGCCGCCGGAGACGCTGATCTTCACGCCGCTGTTGGCCGCCATGTACTTCTCCGCCGCCGCCTGGGCGATGGGAAGCACCGTGGTGGAACCGTTCATCACAAGGGCGTTCGCAAACGCCGCGCCGGAAATGGAGAGGACTGCGCATACCGCAAGAACTACCGCGAATTTCTTCATACCGAATAGCCTCCTTGAATTTTTATCTTGGTGTGCGTCGGGGACCATCCCCGACCGACACGCACAGTATAGGAGGCGAGCGTAACGACTGTTACAAAGATATGTAACAGATGAGTAACGATGACGTTACGTTCGTAACGGAGGAAAAGTCTCTCTTGGCGCCATGTCACCCGCTCGGTTACCGCTGACAGATATGAAAAAAAGCCCCCGTACGGGGGCTTTACTTGTAGGCATCACCACGGGGACTCAGGGAAACGACGATAATCTGTAGTACCTCTTCGCGAACCCGAAAGAGGACTCTCCATCCGCCGATTCTCAGTCTCCATTCAGGTCGCCCCTTCAATGGCTTTACGTCGGCTCCGCAGTCATAGGGGCCATCCACCAGTTGATCGATAGCCTCCATTATTCGTTCCCGCAAAGGTTTGGGCAGAGTTGCAAGCGTTTTTTCAGCGCTTTTGGAGATCACAACCTCCCACGTCACGACAACGCCTCAAGACGTCGTCTTGCCTCTTTCCAAGGGGTCAGACGGCCCGCCGCGATGTCTTCGTCGGACTTGGCCATCTGCGCCAGTTCATCGTCGCTCAATGGCGGCTCATCATCCTGCAGATTGCGAACGAACGCGGCCACCGCCGCGACCTCCTCGTCCGTAAGCGCCAGGATGTTCCGCGCCAGCTTTTCCCGTTCCACGGTCATCGGCATAGTCGTCACCCCCCTTTCGCCGTCATTATAGCATTCTTCATAGCGCACGGCAGAAAGAGCGTCCAATCGAGAATGATACCTCTCAGAAAACCGGCTCGACCTTCTTCATCGGCTCCTGCTCCAGAAAGACCGGCTTCTCCGTCTTCTCCTCGCCCAGCAGCCTGCGGATATTGCCGCGCGCGAACTTCTCCGCCGTCTCGGGCGACAACGCACGGAGCATCACATTGTACTTGGTCATCTCGTCCGCGTAGGTCGTCCAGTGGCCGACCTTGTCCGACCCGACCATGAAACGGTCGGGGAACCGCTCGATCAGCGCGATCCACCCCGCGAAACTCTCGGCGTCCGCGACGATGGTATCGTACACCACCCAGGAGAGATCGAAATTGAGGTTGGGATAGGCTTCAAGCACCCGAGCAAGCTCCTCGCGAAGAGTGGGAACCTCGACCCTGCGCGAAATCCCCGCGTGCGCCCAGATGAAGACGGTGTCCGGTTTGGCGGCGACGGCGCGCTCCATCTCCGCGAGGTAGATCGGCTCCCGCTTGGAGACGGACGAAATATTGTGGTGAATCAGCACGGGGAGACCATGCTTCGCGGCCATGCGGTAGACCTCCATCAGCGCGGGGTGATCGGCGCGCGGAGGCTCTCCGTAGGTGAAGGCGGTCAGATCGTCGTGGCGGGACATCAGCTCCCCTATCCCTCGCCAGAAGCCGGGATACAAACGCAGCACGGTCTCGATATACTCGGCAGCGTTCCGGTCCAGCGGGTTGACGCCGGAGATGAATGGGAAAAAGCGATTCCGCACCTCTTCCGGCTGCCGAAGCAACTCCTGCGCCAGGATGAAGTCGGTGGCCGAATAGTAGTAGCCCCGCGCGTCCGTGTCGAGATAGTAGTCGGGCCGGACGGGCTCCGACTCGCTCCACATCTTCACGATGGGCATGCCGAAGATCACCGCCGATTCCACGCCGATGGCGTCCATCCGCTCGACGAGCGCGGGAAAACCGTCGGTCCTCTGGGTGAAGTCGAGATAGTGAAGGTGCGAATCCCACGAGGGGATCGCCATCCGCTCCGCCGCCGCCAGCGGAGAGATCGCGCAGCACAGGAACAGAAGCGCTGTCAGGCAGAGAATCGATAGTTTTTTCAGGTGCATGGGATTCGTCCTCCTCAGAAAATTTTTTGCGAATTATTATACCACTGAACAGAGCGCATCCTCCGCCTTCTCCCGCCCGGCGGCGTTATGAAAAAAGCCCCCGTGCGGGGGCTTCACTTGTAGGCGCCTCAAGACGTCGTCTTGCCTCTTTCCAAGGGGTCAGACGGCCCGCCGCGATGTCTTCGTCGGACTCGGCCATCTGTGTCAGTTCGTCGTCGCTCAATGGCTGCTCGTCCTCGCGTAGATTGCGAACGAACACGGCCACCGCAGAAACTTCCTCGTCCGTAAGCGCCAGAATATTTTGCGCCAGCTTTTCCCGTTCCACGGTCATCGGCATAGTCGTCACCCCTTTTATCGTCATTATAACACTCTTCATAGCTCACGGCAGAGAGAGTGTACATTCGAGGATGATGCCTCTCAGGAAACCGGTTCAGCCTTCTTCTTGGACTCCTGTTCAAGAAAGACCGGTGGCTGTATTTCATTATGAGCGTCAAGAGTTTTTAAAAATAAGGAGGAGGGACTTTGCCGATGGAGGACATCCGGTGGATGCAGGAATTCGACAGCTTTCTTCGCGCGCTTTCCCGGCTTGAAGAGGCATGCGCGCTTGCCGCGTCGCGTCCGCTCTCCCGCCTTGAGGAGCAGGGGCTCATTCAGGCATTCGAATTCCCCCATGAACTGGCATGGAAGACGTTGAAAGACCTCTACGGCTCGAAGGACACCCCGCGCGAAGCCTTCCGGAACGGCCTCGTCAACGACGGCGACGTCTGGATGGACATGATCGTCAGCCGCAACCTTACTTCGCACACTTACAACGAAGCTACGGTCTCCAGAATCTCCGCCAGAGTCCTGGGGAGCTACTTCGATGAATTCAATCACTTCCGCGCCACGATGGAGCGCTTCAAAGAAACGACCCCGTCATGAACGAACGGTACGGCTCCTTCAACGTGGCGATCCATTCCATGATCGCCAACGAGGCTCTGCTTGAGCATATCCCGCCGCAGAGGAGCGGTGGTGTATGAAAGGCGCGGATAACGGCAAACGTTTTCCTCATCCACTTCTTGATTGTTGAGAAGACCGGGAGAAAGCAATTACCCGATTTTCGTCAGGAGCGACCCTATTTCATCCCTCCCGATTTCCAAAAGCCGAGACATCTCCATGTCGGAGAGTGCGCATAGTTTCGAAGGCGGCGAAAGAAGCCTGTCGATAAACTCCGGCGTCCGCTCCGAAACAACGTATTTCTTGTCGAAAGATCTTGTCGCCATGTTCATACCCCCTTCCGGGGTCCGGGGTTAGTACAGCGCAGAGATCTTGAACCAAGTAGAACTCAATAGCGTCGTTGCTCTTTAAAGTTGTCATCAGCATAAGAAAGCGACCTCATCAATGCAGGATATCCGGTGGTCACATCAATTCGACAGCTTTCTTCACGCCACGGGCGTGGGGACCACACCCG
>WPCG01081890.1_pt1 | contig 25761 bp, 24 predicted proteins | sample 5403311 | NCBI WGS metagenome assembly WPCG01 (sample SAMN12869467, study PRJNA574797) | sludge metagenome | isolation source: wastewater treatment of Control | place: China:Beijing | collected 2019-05-17 | reverse complement strand
CCTTGAACTGCGCGCTGTGCTGCTTCCGCTTTACGCCCATGTTTCATGCCTCAACTGTCCGGTCGGCCTTAGCTTATCCAACTGTCCAGTTCTCTGGCACCGCCGCAGTTCAGCGCCTGCAGGATCATGACTTGACCTCCTCGCCCTGCCACGGCGGCACCTCGATGACGCCTGCCTTCAACTGCGCGCGAAAGAAGCGCGGCGTCATGTCCCGGGCGAAATCGATGTCGTGCAGCATCCAGCCCAGATCCTTGTCCGAATCGCGTTCGGGATGCGCGTCGGGCAGCGGCTGGCCGTCCTCGATCAAGCTGAAGTGGGCGGGAAACTCACGCACGCGCAGGCAGGGTGCGTGAAAGTGCTGCCCCTTGCGGGCGCGACGGTTGAAGATGTCCAGATGCTTGCCCACCGAATCGTCCGGCCCGGCTTTGTCGGTGAGTTCGAAGTGGGCCTCGATCACGTAGGCTACGTCGCGCAACACCGTGGCGGCGCGCTGCTGGCGGTCTTCATCGACGCAGGTCGCCAGCCCGGCGGTGGTGCCCGCCTTCATCGCCCTGCTCACGCTGCCCGGCGACAGCTTGCTGCCGACCTCGTTGCGACGGATGGACTCAAAGCGCACCGGCTTGAGCACATGGATGCGATCCACCACCCAGCGGATCGCCGGCTTCCAGTGAATGGCCTCCAGGATGCCGCGCGCGGCTGACGGCGTGATGACGTCGTAGCTCACCCGCTCCACCTTCATTTCCGGCCGCGTGAAGCAGGCCCGATCGCCCCAGACGTGCAGGCGGATTCCGTAGCTCATTCCTCGTGCCCTCCCTTGGTTGTAGCGTCCGGGCCACCCGGCACCGGGACGTACTTTGGCCAGCGGTTGTAGCCGACGGCCGTATTGTTGGACTCGAACTGGCGGATCAACTCGGCCTCCTTCTGCGTGATCTCCGCCAAGGACGCCGATTCGGACTCCCAAAGAATCGTGCGGCGAATCGTGAAGTCCCGCCGCTGCTCCTCGGTGAAGTCGCGCGCGATCAATTCGCTGCTCGCACTGCCGAAGTAGTTGATGCTGTTAGTTCGGTCCTGGCCAATGTAGATCTTCCCGTTTGGGTAAGTGATCATGTAAATGACGCTCTTCTTCGGTTCTATGACCACATCAAGCTCTCGGTCTTAAGGAACGCAGGGTCATCCCAAGAGAGCCCGAAATGCGTGTTGTACAAGTCTTTGTTCACTAGTTCGATGAACTGCTCCCCCCATTTCTCCGGCGCAACCGGCTGAATCGCGCCCGCCTGGCGCAGCGCATCGAAGCCGTTGCGCGGCAACTGCACCAGGTAGGGCTGGAGCTTGCGCGCGAGGCCGCCGCTCTTGTCCACGTGGCGCAGGCTCTTCAGGTGCTCGCGGGCGTCGTCGTCGAAGGGGACGATCACCGGCATCTGCACGGTGTCGATCATCCGGAACTTGGCCGCCAGCGTTTCCAGGGGCAGGGAGTCGATGCGGCTTTCCGCGCACAGGCCGAGCAGGTTCGCGGTATCCAGTTCCTTGTCGCCTTTCTGCCAGTAAAGGAGGCGGAAATAGGCCTCGATCGCGGGCGGCGACAGCGGATCGTCGCGGAATTGCGGTTGGCGCATGACCTCCTGCGCGGCCTGGGCGAACTGGCGCAGTTCCGGCGGCGGGGCCCAGTCGCTGTTGGCGGTGGCGAACACGCGCACTTCGCTTAACTCCGCTGCGCGCTCGCCGTTGCGGTTGCAGCGGCCGGCAGCCTGGGCGACCGAGTCCAGGCCGGCCTCGGCGCGGTAGACGGTGGGCAGCGAGATGTCGACGCCGGCTTCGATCAAGGAGGTCGAGATCAGCCGGCAGGGCTCGCCGGCCTTGAGGCATTCAACTACCTCGGACAGCACTTTGCTGCGGTGTCTGGCGCACATCAGCGTGGTCAGGTGGCGCGCGCCGGCTTGGTCGGCAAGTGCCTGATACAGGGCGCGGGCGTGGCGGCGGTTGTTGACGATGCACAGCACCTGATCGAGTTCGCGGAGCTGCGCCGCGAGCGCGTCATCGTCGAGTGTGCCGACATGGCGCACGCGCACCCGGTCCAGCTTGCGGAAGAGTTTCTGCGGGTTCGGGGCGAGTTCGCGCACCTTCTCCAATCCGCCGCGAAAATCCGGTGCGTTCAAGGCTGGCTGGGTGGCGGTGCACAGGACGATGCTGCTGCGGTAGTTGCGGGCCAGTTCGTCGATGGCGGCGACCGCCGGCCGTAACAGCTTGAGCGGCAGGGTCTGCGCTTCGTCGAGGATGACCACGCTGCCGGCGATGTTGTGCAGCTTGCGGCATTGCGACGGGCGTGCGGCGAACAGGCTCTCGAAGAACTGCACGGCGGTGGTGACGATGATGGGGGCATCCCAGTTCTCCATCGCCAGCCGCAGCTTCTCGCGGGCCTGGTAGCGTTCGGCGTCCGAGCGCGGAAGTGGCGCGGCGACGAAGGCGCTGTGGTGCTCCAGCACCGCTGCCTCACCCAGGTCGCCCAGCGCGGAACGGAATACCGCGGCGTTCTGCTCGACGATGCTGGTGAAGGGGATCACGAAGATCACCCGCCGCAGTCCATGCTCGATGGCGTGGTCGAGCGCAAAGGCCAGCGAGGCGAGCGTCTTGCCGCCGCCGGTGGGCACGGTGAGCGAGAACAGGCCGGGTGCGTGCCGCGCGGCTTGGCGCGTATGGGCAAGAATGTCCGCACGGACGCGATTGACGTCGGAGTCAGCGGCGAAGCCGGCAAGACGAGTATCGAGGCGCTCGCGCAAGGATTGCAGGGAAGGGGCTTCGAGCGCGCGAGTTGCGCTGCGGTCGTTGGCTTGGCCGGGAAGGGCAACCCGATCGTAAAACGCCTCGGTGTCGAGATAGTCCGCATCGACAAGGCAGGAGAACAGCATGCGCGCCAGGAACGCGAACTGAAACATGCCCTGATCTTTCAGTGGAACGAGTTTGGGTGCGGTGAGTCGCTCGGGAAGTACGATGTCACGCCGCCAGTCGTCCTTCAACGGCGGTAACCCAAGACCCTTCAGCCGGTCACAAAGGGCAGTGCGCTCGCCTCCCTCGCTGCCGTTTGCCAAGCCCGCGTGATGGCCGGCAATGCCGTAGGCGAGCAACATGCCGATCGGCCCGAATCGCTCAACCGCGACCATGGCTCCCCGGGTAGCATGGTCCACTCGGATCGCGTCCCCGGCGATGTGGCGCTGAAAATCGTCGGTGTACTTGCCAAGATCGTGCAGCAGCCCCGTCAACTCAGCCAGCCCCGACGCATCGAACGCGGCAGCCTTTTCTCCAGCCAGCGCGGCAACGTTTCGAAGATGCTCTGCCAAACCCTGCCAATCGGATCTATCGTCGCGCTGAGTGGAATGAGCGAAGAACGCCATAGGGCCCTGGCGCCTCAAGGAGGCATGCGGTCGATGAAGATCAGATAATACCTACCGCATGCATGCGAACCAATGACTATTGAAACAGAATCGCCCAGCAGCGGATGAGACCATCGATTGCACTCGCTCGGCACAGAGCAGACCTGCTGGCGCTGATAGCGCGATTCCCGGTTGCCAATCCACGTGTATTCGGTTCGGTGCTACATGGTACGGATCATGAAGACAGCGATCTTGACTTGCTCGTTGATCCGCAGAAGGGCGCTACCTTGTTCGAACTTGGCGAGCTTCAGATCGCCGCTGAAGATCTCCTCGGCGTCCGGGTTGACCTCAAGACACCCTCCGAACTGCCACCCGGCATTCGCAAGTCGATTCTGACCCAGGCCGAACCACTCTGACCGGCATGACCATCACTACGCCGTGGGCGCAGATCGCCCGCGCGTCCCGCTCAAGCTACCCCGCCGTACTCCCCAGCCGCTGTGAAATTGCCGCAGCACACGCCCGCACCTTGTGCGCGGTCTCGCCTTCCCAACTGGGGTCGAAGGCGTCCGCCGGCCCCATCGCGGTGATCGCCAGGGCGAGGTTGCCGCTGCTGTCGAACACCGGGGCGGAGAAGGCGTTGATGCCGGGGATGGGGTTGCCGACGGCGCGCGCCATGCCGTGCTGGCGCACTTCGGCGACGATCTCGTCCACATGGCGGCGCGACAGGCGCAGCGCGGCCTGCGGCGAGGCGGCGAACTGGGCGACTTCCTTTTCCAGGATGGGGCGGGTGATGCGCGCCGGCAGCAGGGCGGCGAAGACGCGGCCGGTGGCGGAGAGCAGCAGCGGGGTCATCACCGTGCCGGGGCGCATGTTGACGTGGATCTGCTTGCTGCTTTCCTCGATGCGCACGATGGTGGGGCCGTGGTTGCCCCACACCGCGATGGCGACGTTGAGTTCGATCTCGTCGGCGAGGGCGGCGGCCTCGATGGTGGCGGCCTTCAGCGGGTCCAGCCCGTGCAGGGCGGTGAGGCCCATCTGCAGGGAGAACGGCCCCAGGCCGTAGCGCCCGGTGAGCGGGTCCTGTTCGATGAGGCCGAGCTTGCCGAAGCTCACCAGATAGGGGTGGGCCTTGGCCGGCGGCATGCCGGCCTCGCGGGCGAGGTCCTTGAGCATCATCGGTGCGCCCTGGCGCACCAGCGCCTGCAGCAGCGCGCCGCCCACCTCGATGGACTGGATGCCGCGGCGGTCCGCGCCGCGACTGCCGTTGCGTTCTTCTTCCAAACTGTTCCCCTCATGCCTCCGCTAGCCCTGCAGGGCGGCATCTTAGCAGTTGCAATGGATCGTATTCCGCTTGTCGCAATTTAACAATAGCGAACGTATTGACCATTAACAAACTGTGAACTAGGATTCGTCCATCCACGGAAGCGACAAGAGGAGAGACATCCGATGAATACCAAGGCCTTTGCCTCACAGGCAGACCTGGAAGAGAAGCAGATCAGCTGGGACAAGCTGTCCGACAACGCCTACGCCTACACCGCCGAAGGCGACCCCAATACCGGGGTGATCATCGGCGACGACGCGGTGATGATCATCGACGCCACCGCCACCCCGGTGATGGCGCAGGCGGTGATCGCCAAGGTGCGCGAGATCACCGACAAGCCGATCAAGTACGTGGTGCTCACCCACTACCACGCGGTGCGCGTGCTCGGCGCCTCCGGCTACAAGAACGAGGGCCTGGAGCAGATCATCGCCAGCCAGGACACCTGGGACCTGATCGTGGAACGCGGCCAGCAGGACATGGATTCCGAGATCGGCCGCTTCCCGCGTCTCTTCAACGCGGTGGAGAGCGTGCCCGGGCTGACCTGGCCGACGCTTACCTTCCAGGGCGAGATGACGCTGTGGCTGGGCAAGCTGGAAGTGAAGATCAAGCAGGTGGGGCGCGGCCACACCAAGGGCGACACCATCGTGTACCTGCCCGCGCAGTCGATCTGCTTCTCCGGCGATCTGGTGGAGGCCGATGCCGCCTGCTACACCGGCGACGCCTACCTGGCCGACTGGCCGCAGACCCTCGACAATCTGGCGGCGATGAACTTCCAGAAGCTGGTCCCGGGGCGCGGCCCGGCGCTGATGACGCCGGAACGCGTGCAGGCCGGCCTGGCCTACACCCGCGACTTCGTCTCCACGCTGTTCACCAGCGCGCAGGAAGCGGTGGCCAAGGGCATGGACCTGAAGGCCACCATGGCGCACACGCGCAGGAACATGGACCCGAAGTTCGGCCAGGTCTTCATCTACGAACACTGCCTGCCCTTCGACGTGACGCGCGCGCACGACGAAGCCAGCGGCATCCGCGACCCGCGCATCTGGACGGCGGAACGCGACCAGCAGATGTGGCACGCGCTGCAGGAGTAAGCAACCACTGTTCGAGCTGAGCGAAGTAAGCCCCGCCGCGGGCGTGGCAAAGCAGACGCAGGAAACGGGTACTCCGTTCGCCCTGAGCCTGTCGAAGGGCACTTGATGGCAGTGCCTTCGAACGGGCTTCGACAGGCCCGTCCTGAGCGCAGCCGAAGGGCGAACGGTGGTTGATCACCCGAACGCTATCGAACCAACAGGGTTTCACAAACGTACCCGGTGACACGCCCGACAAAAGGCGGCCCGGCAAAACGAGCACACAGGAGGAGACACCGTGCTGAGCACGTATCAATACCCGAAGTACGCCTACCGGCGCCCGCCGGAACTGGCCGAGGCCCGCGACGGGCATTACCCGGTGGTGGTGGTGGGCGCCGGTCCGGTGGGGCTGGCGGCGGCCATCGACCTGGCACAGCAGGGCACCCCGGTGCTGCTGCTCGATGACGACGACACCGTCTCGATCGGCTCGCGCGGCGTGTGCTACGCCAAGCGCGCGCTGGAGGTGCTGGACCGCCTCGGCTGCGGCGACGAGATGGTGGAGAAGGGCGTGTCGTGGAATGTGGGGCGCACCTTCTTCCGCGAGCAGGAAGTGTTCAACTTCAACCTCTGCCCGGAGCCGGACCACCACCGCCCGGGCATGATCAACCTGCAGCAGTACTATCTGGAAGAGTACATGGTGCGGCGCGCCGAGGCGGTGGGCAACATCGACCTGCGCTGGAAGAACAAGGTGATTGCGGTCACCCCGGGCGACGACAAGGTCAGCCTGCGGGTGGAAACACCGGACGGCGCCTACACCCTGACCTGCGACTGGCTGATCGTCGGCGACGGCGCGCGCAGCCCGATCCGCCACATGCTGGGCCTGGAGGTGGAAGGCAAGATCTTCATGGACCGCTTCCTGATCGCCGACGTGGTGATGAAGGCCGACTATCCGGCCGAGCGCTGGTTCTGGTTCGACCCGCCCTTCCACCCCGGCCAGTCGGTGCTGCTGCACAAGCAGGCCGACAACGTCTGGCGCATCGACTTCCAGCTTGGCTGGAACGTGGACCCGGAAGAAGAGAAGAAGCCCGAGAAGGTGCTCCCGCGCATCAAGGCCATGCTCGGCGACGAACGCGAGTTCGACCTGGAATGGGTGAGCATCTACACCTTCCAGTGCCGCCGCATGAACGACTTCCGCCACGGCCGCGTGCTCTTCGTCGGCGACGCCGCGCATCAGGTTTCGCCCTTCGGCGCGCGCGGCGCCAACTCCGGCATCCAGGACACCGACAATCTGGTGTGGAAGCTCAAGCTGGTCATGGAGGGCAAGGCCCCGTCCACCCTGCTCGACACCTATTCGGCCGAGCGCACCTTCGGCGCGGACGAGAACATCATGAACTCGACCCGCTCCACCGACTTCATCACCCCCAAGAGCGCGGTCAGCAAGACCTTCCGCAACGCGGTGCTGGGCCTGGCGGAGCATTACCCCTTTGCCCGCGCGCTGGTCAATTCCGGCCGCCTGTCGGTGCCCTGCTTCCTCACCGGCTCGCCGCTAAACACGCCGGACAGCGCCCCCTTTGCCGGCCAGATGGTGCCCGGCGCGCCGATGGACGACGCCCCGGTGCGCACTGCCGACGGCGATGACTGGCTGCTGCAGGTGCTGGGCAACCGCTTCCAGCTGCTCTACTACGTGGAAGATGCCGCCACGCTGGACGCCGCCACCGCCACCACGCTGGCCGGCCTGGCCGACGGGCCGATTCCGGTGCAGGCGCTGGTGGTGGCCGCACGCGGCAGCGCGCCGCTGGGGCTGGCCACGGTGACCGACACCAAGGGCCGCATCCGCGAACGCTACGACCTGCAGCCGGGCACGGCCTACCTGGCCCGCCCCGACCAGCATGTCGCCGCGCGCTGGCGCACGCTCGATGCCGCCGCGGTGCGCGCCGCCGTCGCCCGCGCCACCTGCAACGCCTGAAGGAGCCCGCATCCATGGCACTCAACACCCAACCCAACTTCTTCGAGCCGGGCACGCATTACTTCCGCACCTTCAGCCCCGGCGACGACTTCTACGAACTGCTGATCGACACCCACCGCGAGCTGACCGACGAGCAGAGCGCGCAGGTCAACGCCCGCCTCATCCTGCTGCTCGCCAACCACATCGGCGATATCGCGGTGCTGCGCGAGGCGATGCGGATCGCGCGTGGAGGCGTCTGACGCAGTATCGCCAAAGGAAGCGCCCTCCCCTTCAAGGGGAGGGCTGGGGTGGGGATGGGTTGCCACGGCACAACGAAACCCATCCCCCTCCTGTCCTCCACCTTGAAGGGGGAGGGGCGCACCACGAACACCCGGAGGTAACCCCATGCTGGTCAACAAGATCCACCACGTCGCCTACCGCTGCAAGGACGCGCTGGAAACCGCGCGCTGGTACGAAAAGCACCTGGACATGAAGCTGGTGCTGTCCATCGCCGAAGACGCCGTGCCGTCCACCGGCGAGCCGGACCCCTACATGCACATCTTCCTCGACGCCGGCGGCGGCAACATCCTCGCCTTTTTCGAACTGCCGACCCGCGCGCCGATGGGCCGCGACGAGAACACTCCGGCGTGGACCCAGCACCTGGCGCTGGAAGTCGAATCGATGGAGGTACTGCTCGCCACCAAGGCCCGCCTGGAGGCCGAAGGCATTGAAGTGGTCGGCCCCACCGACCACGCGCTATTCCAGTCCATCTACTTCTTCGACCCCAACGGCCACCGCCTGGAACTGGCCGCCAACACCCTGCGCCCGGGCATGCTGGACGCGCTCGACAAGGTGAAGTGGGAGATGCTGGAAGAGTGGGCCAGGACGAAGAAGGCACCCAAGCACGCGGCGTGGATGCACGACGGCCGCTACAAGACGATGTTCAACTGAGCGCCGTTCCGGATTACGCTACGCTGCATCCGGGCGATGGACGCTGGTTCGCTCCCTCCCCTTCAAGGGGGGCGTAGGCGGGGTTTCGTGAAGCACTGCTTCGCGCCGCCGGAGCGGGCTGGCTGTGCAAAGCCAGCCCTCCAGACAGGAGGGGGATGGGTTTCTATATACGCTTGTACACACCCATCCCCACCCCAGCCCTCCCCTTGAAGGGGAGGGAGCGGACAGCGCACCCCACTCCACACACGCCCCCAACAAGGAGACCCCACCCGTGAAACTCGCCACCATCAAGCACGGCGGCCGCGACGGTACGCTGGTCGTGGTCAGCCGCGATCTCAGCCGCTGCCAGGCCGTGGCCGGCATCGCGCGCACGCTGCAGGCCGCGCTGGATGACTGGGACGACGTCGCCCCGCAGCTGGAGCTGGTCTACGACATGCTCAACGGCGGCCACGCCCGCCACGCCATGCCCTTCGACCCGGCGATGTGCCATTCGCCGCTGCCGCGTGCCTACCAGTGGGCGGACGGCTCGGCCTACATCAACCATGTGGAGCTGGTGCGCCGCGCGCGCGGCGCCGAACTGCCGCCGGAATTCCACACCGACCCGCTGATGTACCAGGGCGGCTCGGACAGCTTCGTCGGCCCGCGCGACGATATCGTCGCCGCCAGCGAGGACTGGGGCATCGACTTCGAAGCCGAGGTGGCGGTGGTCACCGGCGACGTGCCTATGGGCGCCACGCCCGAGCAGTGCGCCGGGTCGATCCGCCTGCTGATGCTGGTCAATGACGTGTCCTTGCGCAACCTGATCCCCGCCGAGCTCGCCAAGGGCTTCGGCTTCTTCCAGTCCAAGCCGGCCTCGGCCTTCAGCCCGGTGGCGGTCACCCCGGACGAGCTGGGGGCGGCCTGGCGCGACGGCAAGCTGCACCGCGCGCTGGAAGTCGAGCTCAACGGCCAGCCCTTCGGCAAGCCGGATGCCGGCGTGGACATGACCTTCTCCTTCCCGCAGCTGGTCGCCCATGTGGCCAAGACGCGCGAGCTGGAAGCCGGCTCCATCATCGGCTCGGGCACCGTCTCCAACAAGCAGGGCGGGCTGTACGGCTCCAGCATCGCCAACGGCGGGGTGGGCTACTGCTGCCTGGCCGAGGTGCGCATGTACGAGACCATCGAGGGCGGCAAGCCGGCCACCCCCTTCATGCGCTTCGGCGACCGGGTGAAGATCGACATGCACGACGAGCGCGGGCAGAGCATCTTCGGCGCCATCGAGCAGAAGGTGGCGCCACTGGCGCGCTGAACAGACCGTACAGCAGCCAACACCGTTCGGGCTGAGCGAAGTAAGCCCCGCGGTGGGCGTGGCAAGGCGAGTCTTTGAAACAACCACAACCGTTCGCCCTGAGCCTGTCGAAGGGCACTTGATGGCGGTGCCTTTGAGCGGGCTTCGACAGGCTCAGCCCGAACGGATTTGGACTCTGCGCCCGTTTCAGGCGATGACTTAGAAAGCTGTTTCTTGATAGCTTGTCGAAGCCCGAGCAGTGTTGGAAGACCTGCGTAATCCGGACGATGAAACCATGAAGCTCTACACCTACTTCCGTTCTTCCGCCGCCTACCGGGTGCGCATCGCCCTCAACCTGAAGGGCCTGCCCTATGAGGCAGTGCCGGTGCATCTGCTGCGCAACGGCGGCGAACAGCGCCAGGCGGACTACCTGGCGCTCAACCCGGCCGGGCTGGTGCCGGTGCTGGAAGACGGCGGCGCGGTGCTCACCCAGTCGCTGGCGATCATCGAGTACCTCGACGAAACCCACCCGCAGCCGCCCCTGCTGCCGGGCGATGCGCTCGGGCGCGCACGCATCCGCGCGCTGGCCCAGGCCATCGCCTGCGACATCCACCCGATCAACAACCTGCGCGTGCTGCAGTACCTGAGCCGCGAACTGGGCGCCAGCGAGGAGCAGAAAACCGCCTGGTATCGCCACTGGGTGGAAGAAGGCCTCGCCGCGGTGGAGGCCATGCTGGCCCAAGCGCCGCGCAGCGGACGCTTCTGCTTTGGCGACACGCCCACCCTGGCCGATATCTGCCTGGTGCCGCAGGTCTTCAACGCGCAGCGCTTCAAGTGCAACACCGCGCACATCCCCACGGTGCTGCGCATCGCCGAGGCCTGCGAGGCGCTGGAGGCCTTCCGCCTGGCGGCGCCGGCAAACCAGCCGGACGCCGAGTGAGGAGCGGGCTCAGACGCCCCAGACCACCGGCACTTCTTCCTTGATCGAGTAGTCGAGCATCTCCAGCAGCGGCCAGGCACGCTGGGCGAGGTTGACCGGCGCGGCCATCCCGGTGTGTCCGGCCTCGCGGGCGGCCTCGTCATCTTCGGCGACGGCCTGGGCGGCGGCGCGGGCCTTTTCTTCCTCGATCAGCACGCGCAGGCGGGCGGCCGCTTCGGGGAGCTGCTCGACGGTGACGATGCCCTTGGCGTCCGCGGGGTCCTTGCCCATCGCAGCGATGAGTTTCTTCGCCACCTCGCCGAACATGATCACGTCGGCGGTGGCGGCGGATTTGAATACGACCAGCATGCTCTCTGCCCTCCCTGTTTACAGGCCCTTGACGGCATAGATGCCGGGCGCGTTGCGCCAGTAGCCCTTGTAGTCCATGCCGCAACCGAACAGGAAGCGGTCGGCGATGTCGAGGCCGGTGAAATCGGCGCGCATGCCGGGATAGGCCTTGCGCTCGTGGAGCTTGTGCACCAGCACCGCGGAGAGCACCTCGCGCGCGCCCTCTTCACGCAGGTGCTCGATGATGGCGGCCAGGGTGTGGCCTTCGTCAAGGATGTCGTCGAGCACCAGCACGCTGCGGTTGCGCAGGTCCTGGGTGGGGCGCACCCGCCAGTCGAGCAGCGTGCCGCGGGTGGCGAGGCCATAGCGGGTGGCGTGCAGGTAGGCGGTTTCGAGCGGGAAGTCGAGCCGCGGAATGAGCTGCCCGGCAAGGATCAGGCCGCCATTCATCACCGTATACACCAGCGGGTTGCTGTCGCGCAGGCGGGCGCTGATGTCGGCTGCCATGCGCCCCAGCGCGGCCTCGACGGCGGCGGCGTCGGCGAGGCAGTCGGCCTCTTCACGGGTACGGATGATTTCCTGCAGATCTACGGCCATCGTGCTGTCCTCAAGTCCTGTCTCGTGGTTATCGGGGGATTTTAGCCCGGATCCCGACGGCACCCGCACACGGGCAGCGCGGCGCGGTAAACTGGCGCGTCGCCATCCCGCCGCTCCGCCATGCCCATCCAGCAAATCGACCACCCTCTCGTCCGCCACAAGATCGGCCTGATGCGCGAAGGCGAGATCAGCACCAAGAAATTCCGCGAGCTCACCGCCGAACTCGCCCGCCTGCTGGCCTATGAGGCCTGCAAGGATTTCCCGCTCGAAAAGGTCACCATCGCGGGCTGGGCTGGGCCGGTGGAGATTGAGCAGATCAAGGGCAAGAAGGTCACCGTGGTACCCATCCTGCGCGCCGGCCTGGGCATGCTCGACGGCGTGCTGGACATGATCCCGAGCGCCAAGGTGAGCGTGGTGGGCATCGCCCGCAACGAGGAAACCCTGCAGCCGGCACCCTACTTCGAGAAGTTCGTCGGCGAGCTGAGCGAGCGCATGGCGCTGATCATCGACCCGATGCTGGCCACCGGCGGTTCGCTGGCGGCAACCTGCGACATGCTCAAGCGCAAGGGCTGCTCGCAGATCCGCGCGCTGGTGCTGGTGGCCGCCCCGGAGGGCATCCGCCTGATGGCCGAGCAGCATCCGGACGTGGACATCTTCACCGCCAGCATCGACAGCCACCTCAACGACATCGGCTACATCATCCCCGGCCTCGGCGACGCCGGCGACAAGATCTTCGGCACCAAGCACAACTGAACGCAGCACGCAGTCCCTGCAGCACCCGCAGCACCCATAACAGCAAATACATTCCGCCCTGCCGGGCGAACGGAGAACACGCATGCGAGAACTACCGATCCAGGGCGGGGAACCGCCGTGGCGCCAGGCGGTGGCCGGCGGCCAGATCCTTTTCGTGGCCTTCGGGGCGCTGGTGCTGGTGCCCCTGCTCACCGGGCTCAATCCCAGCATGGCGCTGCTCGGTGCCGGCGTCGGCACCCTGCTGTTCCAGCTCGTCACCCGCCGTCAGGTGCCGATCTTCCTCGGCTCCAGCTTCGCCTTCATCGCCCCCATCATCTACAGCATGCACACCTGGGGGATGTCCGCCACGATGGGCGCGCTGGCCTGCGTCAGCCTGGTGTACTTCGCCTTTGCCGGGCTGGTGTGGAAACACGGCGCCCAGGTCGTCCACCGCTTCATGCCGCCGGTGGTGATCGGCCCGATCATCATGATCATCGGCCTGTCGCTGGCCTCGGTGGCGGTCAACATGTCGATGGGGCGCAGCGGTGACGGCAGCGTCGAACTGGTGCCCTACGGTACCGCACTGATCGTTGCGGCAATCTCCCTCGGAACTACGGTGGCCGTTGCGGTGCTGGCGCGCGGCTTCCTCAAGCTGGTGCCCATCCTCGCCGGCGTGGCGGCCGGCTACATGGCCGCCGCGGCCTTCGGGCTGGTGGATTTCTCCAAGGTCGGCGCCGCACCCTGGCTGGCCATGCCGAGCTTCGTGGCACCGAGCTTTGAATGGGCAGCGATCCTGTTCATGCTGCCGGTGGCACTGGCCCCGGCCATCGAGCACGTCGGCGACGTGGTCGCCATCGGCGGGGTCACCGGCAAGGACTACACCGAGAACCCCGGCCTGCACCGCACCCTGGCGGGCGACGGCCTCGGCGTGCTGTTCGCCGGCTCCGTGGGCGGGCCGCCGATCACCACTTACTCGGAAGTCACCGGCGCGGTGACCCTGACCCGCAACTTCAATCCGGCGGTGATGACCTGGGCGGCGGTGTTCGCCATTGCGATGGCCTTCGTCGGCAAGTTCAACGCCTTCCTGCAGTCCATCCCGGTGCCGGTGATGGGCGGCATCATGATGCTGCTGTTCGGCTCGGTGGCCAGCGTGGGGCTGAAGACCCTGATCAAGGGCAAGGTGAACATGGACGAACCGCGCAATCTGGTGATCGTCTCGTGCATCCTGGTGTTCGGCATCGGCGGCCTGGCGCTCAACCTCGATGGCTTCACCCTGCAGGGCGTGAGTCTGTGCGGGATCGCGGCGATCCTGCTGAACTTCATCCTGCCCGCGCAGCGCGCCAGCGACTGAGCAGACCTGCGGCCGCCGCCAGGGCGGGGGCCGCGGCGCGCCCGACCTTGCGGTACAACATCCAGCCCAGCCAGGCGCGCTTGGCCAGACGCAGCACGAGCCGGGGCTTCCACAACACGAACAGCACCGCCCCGGCCGACAGCGCCGGGGTGTGCTGGCTCGCCCAGCGCAGGTTCTCGCGCACGCCGTCGGCAACATCCAGCGCGGACTCGAAACCCTCCAGCCGCCGCAGCATGTCGGCGCGCTGGCCTTCGGCCTGAATCTGCAGGCGCTGCTTGCGCAGCGCGAGCTCGATCACCTGAGGGTTCATGCGCGCCCGCTCATTCCTTGCGCCGCAGTGCTTCGCGGTCGCGCGCCAGCTCGGCAAGGCTGGCGGCAAAAAGACGGCTGCCGCGGCGGATTTCGCGGGCGGCATTGGAGGCGGCGAACAGGCCGCCGCCGATCAGCGCCACGGTGGCGAGACCGAGGACCAGCAGACGATGCCCTTCCCAGAACAGCACGGTGAGGAAAAGCGCCAGGAAGACCACCCCGAAACCGAGCAGGATGGCGCTCAGGGCAAGGTTGAAGAGCAGCCCGGAGAGGCGCAGCTTCTCTTCCTGGAACTCCACCGCAAGCAGTTCCAGACGGGTCTGCGCGGTGGCCAGCCCGCTATCCAGGAAGCCGCGCAGGCTGTCGGCCAGGCGCGGTTTCCGTTCTTCGCTCATCGCCGCGTTCAGCGCCGGCCGGAGAGCAGGCCGAGGAGGAAGGCGACACCGGCAGCGATGCCGACCGACTGCCAGGGGTGGGCATGCACGTAGTCGTCGGTGGCGTGGGCCACCTTGCGGGCATTTTCGCGCAGCGCGTGCTCGGCGTCGGCAAGGCGCTCCTTGGCGCCGACGAGGCGCTCGGAGAGGCGTCCGCGCACATCGCTGAGCTTGTCACCGGCCTGCCCGGCGGTGAGCTTGAGCAACTCTTCGGTATCGGCAACCACGGCCTTGAAATCCGCTACCAGCTTTTCCTTTGCGGCGTGGTTCTGTTCGCTTGTTGCAGCCATGATCGACTCCGTTATCGCAGGTTATGACATACGCGCCAGCGGCGCCCGACTCAAGGCTAAACCCATTCGCGGGGGAAGGCAAACGGCGCGCTGACGAGGCTTGCGGGCGTGATATCGTCAACCGCAGCACACTCCAGAACGCCACCCATGAACACCCGTTTCCCGCAGCCCTTTGAACCCGCCGGATGCGACCAGTGCCGCAATGCCGCGGCCCTGGGTTTCGAGTTCACCATGGCTTTCCAGCCCATCGTCGACCTGCGCGGCGGCGCCCCCTTCGCCTACGAGGCGCTGGTGCGCGGCCCCGCGGGCGAAGGCGCGGCGAGCGTACTCGCCCAGGTCAATGACGACAACCGCTACCGCTTCGACCAGGCCTGCCGGGTAAAGGCCATCGAGCTCGCCGCCGGGCTGGGCTTGGGCGCGATCAACGGCACGCGGCTGTCGATCAACTTCCTGCCCAATGCCATCTATCGCCCGGAGAGCTGCATCCGCTCCACCCTGGAGGCCTGCGAGCGCTTCGGCTTCCCCTCGCAGCGGCTGATGTTCGAGGTCACCGAGGGCGAACAGGTCAGCGACGGCGAGCACCTGATCCGCATTTTCGCAGACTACCGCAAGCGCGGCTTCATCACCGCCATCGACGACTTCGGCGCCGGCTACGCCGGCCTCAACCTGCTGGCGAAGTTCCAGCCCCACGTGCTGAAACTGGACATGGAGCTGATCCGCGACATCGACGCCAACCCCGCCCGCCAGGCCATCGTCGCCGGCATTGCGCTGACCGCCGAACGCCTCGGCATCACCCTCATCGGCGAGGGGGTGGAGACCGCCGACGAACGCGACTGCCTGCTCGACTTCGGCGTCCGCTACCAGCAGGGCTACCTCTTCGCCCGCCCGGCCGTTGAGGCTTTGCCGGCGGGGTGACCGGCGTCGTGCAAGATTCCGTGCATGGCGCAGCCATGCCTGCAGTGCATTTGAACTTTTCCGCTAAGATGTGCCGAAAGACATAGCCGCGACAGAGCATGCCGAGGCTTGCGCTCCGGCCACCGGCGCCCCCCCGGCCTGCCGCCTTCACAGCACAGGATCGCTCATGGACACAGCTCCACCGCGCGCCAGCAATCCCGACCTGCCCATGCAGCACGGCTCAAGACGGCGACGGAACCTGGCCGAACGGCTGGTGCTGGGCTTCATCTTGGTCGCCGCGGGGATCGCCGTGACGGCCAACATCCTCACCGAGCGCGAGCGCGTCCGCAGCGAGGAGAGCGACCGCCTGGCTACCCAGGCGCGCGTCGCTGCGGTCAACATCAGCGCTCAACTTCAGGCCATCGCCAACGTCCTGAGCCATCTGGAGACCGAGCAAGCCGTCTGGCTCGCCAGCAAGGACCCAGGAGGCGAGGCGAACCGGCGGATGGAAGCACTCAATGCGGTTATGCCCGGCGTACGTTCGTTGATGTGGCTGGATGCGCAGGGTTACACACTGGCGAGCAGTCGCAAGGCGTTGCGGGGTGGCGACTTCTCCGGACGCGAGTACTTCACCGCCCCGCAGCACGATGACCGCCCGGCAGTCCTGTTCCTCTCGCGTCCCTTCAAGTCCGCGGTGGAAGACATCTGGATCGTTGCCCTGGCGCGCCGCCTCAATGGCCCGGACGGCGTATTTGCGGGCACTGTGGTGGCCAGTCTGGAGGGGCCGTTCTTTGCCACCGTCCTGGGATCGGTGAACTATGCGCCGGACATGTGGAGCGCGCTCGCGCACGGTGACGGCATCCAGATCATCATGGCTCCGGACCGGCCGGGCATGGGGGGGCTGCGCCTGGACACCCCCGACTCCTTCTTCACCCGCCACAAGCTCAGCGGGATGGAGGCCGACGTCCTCGAAGGGCGGGTCCACGCCACCGGCGAGCACAGGATGATGGCGTTACGCACGGTCTCCCCACCCGAACTGAACCTCGACTGGCCGTTGGTGGTGGCCAGCGGGCGCGATCTCGATGCGATCGATGCCCCATGGCGAGAGTCCGCCCGACTGGGGCTGAGCCTTTATGCAGCGCTGTGCCTTGTCACCATTGGCCCATTGGCCTGGTACCAGCGCCACCGGCGCAGGATCGAAGCTACCAGCGACGCGCTGGCCGCCGAGCTGCGCGCCGAGCGCGACCTGTTCTCCGCCGGCCCGGTGTTCTCGGTGGCCTGGGCCCCCAGCGAAGGATGGCCGGTGGAACGCATTTCCGCCAACGTCGAGGATGTGCTGGGCTACAAGGCAGCGCAGTTCACCATTGGCCGCCTGCCCTGGGGGAGCCTCATCCACCCAGACGACAGCCTGCGGGTGACTGCAGAAGTCGCCGCCCATATCGCCAACGGTGTCGATACCTACGAGCAAAGCTACCGAGTACGTGATGTGCACGGCCATTACCGCTGGCTCTACGACTTTACCCGCCTGATCCGCGATGCCAGCGGCGCGCTGGTGCAGATTCGCGGCTATCTGTTCGACCAGAGCCGGCTCAAGGATGTCGAGGCCGCACTCAATGAAGAGCGCGACCGCCTCGCCGGCATCATCGAAGGCACCCATGTGGGCACCTGGGAGTGGCATGTACAGAGCGGCGAGACGGTGTTCAACGAGCGCTGGGCCGAGATCGTCGGCCATACGCTCGAGGAACTGCAACCGACCAGCATCGAGACCTGGCAGCGCTTCACCCACCCCGACGATCTTGCCGCCAGCGGTGAAGCGCTGCAGCGCTGCTTCGACGGCAGCAGCGAGTATTACGAATGCGAGGCACGCATGCGCCACCGCGATGGTCACTGGGTGTGGGTGCTGGACCGCGGCAAGGTGCAGCAGTGGAGCGCCGATGGCAAGCCCTTGCTGATGCGTGGCACTCATCAGGACATCAGCGCGCGCAAGCAGGCGGAGGCCGAACTGGTCGACGCCCGCAGGCGTGCGGAGGAGGCGAGCGCGGCAAAGAGCCGTTTCGTTGCCAACATGAGCCACGAGATCCGCACTCCGATGAACGCCATCCTGGGCCTGCTGCAGTTGCTGGAGCGCACGGCTCTGGACCAGCGCCAGCGCGACTATGCGCAGAAGGCCGAGGTGGCGGCGCGCGGCCTGCTTGGCATCCTCAACGATGTACTCGACTTCTCCCGCGTCGAAGCCGGCCGGATGGAACTCGAGGACGCGGCGTTCAGGCTTGAGGACGTGCTGCGCTATCTCTCCGTGGTGTTCTCCGGGGCAGTCGAGCACCGCGACCTGGAGGTGGTATTCGACGTCGGCCCGGGCATGCCCGCGGCGCTCCATGGCGATGCCCTGCGGCTGCAGCAGGTGCTGCTCAACCTGGGCAGCAATGCGATCAAGTTCACCGAGCACGGCGCCGTCGTCGTCGCCCTGCACGACGCCGGCAGCGCGCCGCCGGGCAAGGCAAGGATTCGCTTCGAGGTTCGCGACAGCGGCATTGGCATTCCTGCGGACAAGCTCGAAACCATCTTCAGCGGCTTTACCCAGGCCGACTCCTCCACCAGCCGCAAGTATGGCGGCAGCGGCCTCGGGCTTGCCATCAGCCGCAGTCTGGTAACCCTGATGGGTGGCAATCTGGAGGTCGACAGCTCCCCCGGCCAGGGTAGCTGCTTCTCCTTTACGCTGGAGTTCAGGATCGCCGAAGAAGGCGCACCCCCGCCGCCAGCAAAGGCTGCCGCACGGCGCGTTCTCGTTGTCGACGACAACGACATTGCCCGCACCACGCTGCGGGCAATGGCCGAGCAGCTCGGCTGGCAGGTGGAGTGTGCGGCCGACGGCGCGGACGCCATCGACAGGGTGCAGGTCGCGGCGCAACGGGGCTTCGCCTTCGACTGCATCCTCCTCGACTGGCAGATGCCACAACTCGATGGACTGCAGACCGCCCACCTCATCAGGACGCTCGACCTGCCCGGCACCTCGCCGCTCATCGTCATGGTCACCGCCCACGGCCGCGAAGCCATCAACGATGCGCTGACGAGCGGCAACTGCCCGCTCGACGGCTACCTGCTCAAGCCGGTTACGCCGACGATGCTGGCCACCACGGTCGCCCACGCTGCCTGCGCCAGCGGTGACGGCGCCGGAGATGCCTTCGCGCAGGCTGGAAACAGGCGGCTGCACGGCACCAACATCCTGCTGGTCGAGGACAACGATATCAACCGTCAGGTTGCCGGAGAACTGCTCGCCGCCGAGGGTGCCGCAGTGATCATGGCGACGGACGGCTACCAGGCGCTCGAACTGTTGCGTACCGACAGTGCGCGCTTCGATGCAGTGCTGATGGACATCCAGATGCCCGGCATCGACGGCTTCGAAGCCACCCGGCAACTGCGCGCGCTGCCCGACTGCGCGACGCTGCCGGTAATTGCCATGACCGCCAATGTCCTGCCTGCTGACCGCCAGGCTGCGCTCGCCGCCGGCATGAACGACCATGTCGGCAAACCGTTCGAGATCGACCGTCTGGTCGATCTGCTGCTGCGCCACTGCACAGGCAGCAGGCATGACGCTCCGCAGCAGGGGACCGTGCCGGCCGGCGCGGAGGCGACTGCCGGCGCCGAGGCCGGCGCAGTCTTCGACCTTGATATGGCGCTGCGCGCCTGCGGCGGCAAGCGCGACCTTCTCGCGCGGATGGCCGCACAGTTCCTCAGCACCCAGGGCGAGGAGGTCGCACACCTCGTGCGCGCGCTGCGCACACCGGCGGCCGCTCAGGCTCTCCCCGCACTGCACACCCTCAAAGGGCTGGCAGCAACACTGGGGCTGGGGCAGCTTGCCAGCCGTGCGCGTGCCATCGAAGCGGGGCTGAAGAGCGCCCCCGCTGCGAGGCCCGCTGCCGACTGGCCCGCTGCACTGGAAGCGGCATGGAACGACGCCGCCGCCGCACTCGCGGGGGCGGTGGCAGTACCGGCGGGCACGCACGCGGGTGCCCCCGCCACGGTCACGCAGCCCTCACTCGCCGAGGGCGTCGCAGAACTCGTGCGCCTGCTTCAGGATGGCAACCTGCGTGCTGCCGAAGCATTCGCCACAGTGCAGAGCGGACTCCGCGAGGTATCGCCGGAACTCACCGCAAGGCTCGATGAAGCCTTGCAGGCACTGAACTTTGATAGCGCGCTGCAGTTCGCGCAACAGGCCGCCAGCCACCTCAAGGTACACAGCAACGGACAATCCCGATGAGAGCCGAATACACCTCGCCGACAGCCATGCCAAAGCTGCTGGTCGTCGACGACCAACCGCTTTTCATTCAGACCATGCACGAGATCTTTCGCGATCAGTACGAGATCTTCATGGCGCGCAATGGAGAACAGGCGCTCGCGCAAGCCGAACGCTTGCGCCCGGACCTCATCCTGCTCGACCTCAACATGCCCGACATCAGCGGCATGGAGGTATGCCAGCGCCTCAAGCAGAATCCCGCACTTGCAGACATCCCGGTACTCTTCGTCACCGCCGAAGAGGATTTCGAGTCGGAATCCCTGGCCCTGGAAGCCGGGGGCGCGGACTACATCACCAAGCCCGTCAATCCGGCAGTGGTCCGGGCCCGCGTCAGGACCCATCTCACCCTCAAGGCACAGGCTGACCAGCTGCGCGCGCTGGCTTACCTTGACGGCCTCACCGGCGTGGCCAACCGGCGTTACTTCGACCAGCACCTCGACGCCGAGTGGACGCGCAGCCAGCGTCACCACATGCCGTTGAGCCTGATCCTGCTCGACATCGACTTCTTCAAGACCTACAACGACCACCTCGGCCATATCGCCGGCGACCAGTGCCTGAAGGCCGTTGCGGGGGCATTGCAGGCACTGCCGAAGCGGGGGCACGACTTCGTTGCCCGCTACGGCGGCGAGGAGTTTGTCGTCCTGCTCGCCGACTGTGATCTCCCCTGTGCGCTACGCAAGGCTGCTGCATTGCAGGAGGCGGTCGCGCAGCTCGGGATTCAGCACCCGGCCTCCGCCGTCAGTGAAGTAGTGACAATCAGCCTCGGGGTCGCCTCAACGGTCGCCGGCGCAGCGCACACTGCCGGCGAACTCCTCGACGCCGCCGACAGGCAGCTGTACGCAGCCAAACAGGCCGGCCGCAACCGCATCTCACCTGCTGCCGATCACGCTGGCACCGCGGGCAGTACGCCGCCCTGAGGGCGAGCTCCACGACGCACCTGACCTCCCCGTTGCGGGGGGCTGTCGAGGGTCATCCGGCAGGGTGGTGAGCATGCAGCTGCCGTCGCCTGCGGCAGCACCGAGCGCCCGCGCCGAGGCCAGCCGTACGGCATACGCGATGTCGGATTTCTTTACATCCTCAGGCAGTCTCCTCTGCAATATACGCCCAGATCATTGGCGTATGGCGGCCATTGGAAACTGGCATGACACTTGCTTCCGATCGAATCGACAGGCTTTTTGCGCTTATCGATTCACTTTCGGAGTATTCCATGAAGAAGAAACTGCTTGCGGCGCTTGTCGCCCTTTCCGCATCTGCCCAAGCCGGCGCCGCCACCATCCTCATTACCCAGTTCGACTACACCGGGTACACCGAGATGGCCAGCACGCTCGCCGCGGCCGGCCACACCGTGAATGTCGTTGATACCCGCACCGCGGGCACGCTGGCGAGCACCCTGGGTTCCACCTTCTATGACCAGGTTTTCCTCTTCGACCTGACCGGCACCCGTTATCTCAACGATGACGACGTCGCTGCGCTGGCCGGCTTCTGGAACAATCGCGGCCTGGTCGTCGATACGCGCTCGTACGGCTATCACTTCCAGCCCACCAATGCCTCGGAACAGGCCCTGCTGCAGAACGTCGCCTCCAACCTGGAAGCGGCCGGCGGCGGCGTCTGGGTGGGTACCGACCACAACCCGGAATGGACGCGCAACGCCAACCCGTTCCTGCAGGAAATCGGCATCAACATCGTCACCGGCAGCTACAGCAACCCGGTCAACTTTGCCGATCCGACCTCGGTGCTGCTTGCCGGCGTGACCCCCACCGAACTCTGGGGCGGCGGCCAGACGGTAGGCATGGCGCCGATCGGCGTGCAGCCCAATGGCGTGGAGATGTTCATCCACTTCGGCCACGAGCGCGCGGACGGCAGCATCCTGCCGTACATCTCCGCAAGCTTCCCGCTTACCGGCGTGCCGCCGGTCAACCCGGTGCCGGAACCTGCCATCCTTGGGCTGCTCGGGCTCGGCCTTGCCGGTCTCGCCGCAACCCGCCGGCGCAAGTTCGCCGCCTGATCGCAGGCACAACGCAGCGCTTGAAGGGCAGGGGCTTCCCTGCCCTTTTTCATTCCAGCGTCACGCCGTCAGGGCGAAGCCGTAATCCACCGTCAGCGGCGCGTGGTCGCTGAAGCGCTGGGCCTTGTAGACCGCCGCGACGGTCGCGGTGGCGGCGATGGCGGGGGTGGCGAGGTGGTAGTCGATACGCCAGCCGACGTTCTTTGCCCACGCCTGGCCGCGGTTGGACCACCAAGTGTAGCTGTCGCCGGTGGCGTCGGGGTAGAGACGGCGGTAGACGTCGACCCAGCCCAGTTCATCCAGCACCTGGCTCAGCCACGCCCGCTCCTCGGGCAGGAAGCCGGAGTTCTTCTGGTTGCTCTTCCAGTTCCTGAGGTCGATCTCGCGGTGGGCGATGTTCCAGTCGCCACAGATCACCACCTCGCGCCCGCTGGCGCGCAGTTCGGCGAGATGGGGGAGGAAGCGCGCCATGAAACTGAACTTGGCCTGCTGACGTTCGTCTGAACTGGAACCGGACGGCAGGTACAGCGACACCACCGAGACGCCGGGGTAGTCGAGCTGCAGGTAGCGCCCTTCGGCGTCGATGTCGGCAATACCGAGCCCTTCGACGACGCGCTCGGGTGCACGCCGGGTGTAGATGCCGACGCCGCTGTAGCCCTTCTTCTCGGCATGATGGAAATAGCCCCTCAGGCCGGCGCATGCCTTCATGGGTTCGCCAAGGTCGGCGGCCTGGGCCTTGAGCTCCTGGACGCAGACGAAATCGGCCTCCTGGGTAGCCAACCAGTCGAGGAAGCCTTTGCTGGTGGCCGAGCGAATGCCGTTGAGATTGGCGGAGATGATGCGTAACATGCGGAGATTCTCGGAAATTGGTGCTTCGGAAGGCGAACGTGGATTTTAGCCGTGAATTCATCGCACTGGCCTGTCGCAAGGGCGTGCTGCGCTTCGGGTCGTTCATCACCAAGGCGGGGCGCAATTCGCCCTACTTCTTCAACGCCGGCCTGTTCGATGACGGCGCCTCCTTCCGTGAGCTGTGCGGCTTCTACGCCCGCGCCATCCAGGCCTCCGCGGTGCATTGCGACATGCTTTTCGGCCCTGCCTACAAAGGCATTCCGCTGGTCGCCGGTACCGCGGTGCGGCTTGCCGAACACGGCGTGAACCTGCCTTTCGCCTTCAACCGCAAGGAAGCCAAGGACCACGGCGAGGGCGGCACACTGATCGGCGCGCCGCTCGCCGGACGGGTATTGATCCTCGACGACGTCATCTCCGCGGGCACCTCGGTGCGCGAATCGGTGAACATCATCCGCGCCGCAGGGGCGATACCCGCCGGCGTGGTGATTGCGCTTGACCGCATGGAGCGCGGCACCGGCAGCCTCTCGGCGGTACAGGAGGTGCGCGAGCAGTTCGGCATTCCGGTGGTGGCGGTGGCCACCCTCGAAGACCTCATCGGCTACCTTGCCGACAGTCCGCAACTGGCGGCCAATCTGGAGGCGGTAAGCGCCTACCGCGACACTTATGGAACCCAGGCTTCTTAGCCACGCCCTGCTCTGCGCGGCGCTGCTGACGCCGCTGGCGGCCGCCGCCCAGGGCAGCGGCCGCACCATCTATTGCTGCGAGGACGACAACGGCCGTCCGGTATGCGGCGACGTGCTTCCCGGCATGTGCTACGGCAAGGCGTACCGCGAGATCAGCCCGCAGGGCACGGTGCGGCGCTTCGTCGCCGCGCCGCTGACCCCGGAAGAGGTCGCCCGCCGTCAGGCCGAGGAGCAGCGCCGCAAGGCCGAAGAGGCCCGCGCGCTGCAGCAGCGCCGCCTGGATGCCGCATTGCTGGAAACCTATCCGACGCTGAGCGAACTCGACGCCCGCCGCGAGCGCGCCCTCGCGGAAGTGGAAACCGGCCTTGGCGATGTCCGCCAGCGCCTCGCCGAGCTCACCCTGCGCCGCGACCGCCTCGCCCAGGAAACCGAGTTCTACCGTAACGGCGAGGTGCCGCGCGACCTCGCCGACGAACTGCGCACGGTGGAGGGCGAGCTCGCCGCCCAGCGCAGCATCATCGACGCCAAGAACCGCGAGGCCGCAGCCGTGCGCGCACGTTTCGACGACGACCGCCGGCGCTACATCGAGCTCACCCGCGACGACCCGCGGAGGCGCTGAAAGTGAGCGACGCGGCGTCCCACATCGTCAGGGCCGCCTGTCCGCACGACTGCCCCGACAGCTGCGCGATGGAGGTGGAGGTTGCCGACGGGCGCGCACTGAAGGTGCGCGGCGCGGCCGACATGCCCTTCACCCACGGCGCACTGTGCACCAAGGTGGCGCATTACCTGGAGCGGGTCTACAGCCCGCAGCGCCTGCTCCATCCGATGAAGCGCATCGGCCGCAAGGGCGAGGGACGCTTCGCGCGCATCTCCTGGGACGAGGCCCTGGACACCATCGCCGCGCGCTTTGCCGCCATCGCCGCCGAAGATCCGCGGGCCATCCTGCCCTATTCCTACGCCGGCACCATGGGCCTGGTGCACAGTGCGGGGATGGACCGGCGCTTCTTCCACCGTCTTGGCGCCTCGCTGCTCGATCGCACCATCTGCGCCAGTGCCGGCGCGATGGGCTGGAAAGCCACCGTCGGCGCATCACAGGGCGCCGACCCGGAGGCGGTCGCCAATGCCCGCCTGATCCTGATCTGGGGTGCCAATCCGGTGGTCTCCAACCTCCATGGCTGGCGCCATCTGCAGGAGGCCAAACGGCGCGGCGCGCGGCTGATCTGCATCGACCCCTGGCGCACCGCGACGGCAGAGAAGTGCCACCTCCACATCGCCCCGCTGCCTGGCAGCGACGGTGCGCTGGCGCTGGCGATGATGCAGGTGCTGATCGCCGAGGACCTCCTCGACCACGACTACATCGCCCGCCATACCCTCGGCTATGCCGCGCTCGCCGAGCGCGTGCACACCCACACGCCGGAATGGGCCGCCCCCCTCTGCGGCGTGGACGCCGCCACCATCCGTGCGCTGGCGCGCGAGTACGGAGCCGCCGGCGGGGATACGCTGATCCGCCTCAACTACGGCCTCAACCGCCATGCCGGCGGCGGCATGGCGGTGCGCAACATTGCCTGCCTGCCCGCCCTCACTGGCGCCTGGCGCAAGCCGGGCTGCGGCGCGCTGCTGTCCACCTCGGGCAACTTCCCGGTAGACCAGCACGCCCTCGAACGCCCCGACCTGTATCCCGACCCGGAGCGCTTCCCGCCCCGCACCATCAACATGACGACGATAGGCCGCGACCTGCTCGAAGCCAGCGCTCCGCCGATCCGCGCAATCTACGTCTACAACGCCAATCCGCTTGCGGTGGCGCCCGACGGCAGGCGGGTGCGCGAGGGTTTCGCGCGCGAGGACCTGTTCTGCGTCGTCCATGAACTCTTCCAGACCGACACCGCGGACTACGCCGACATCCTGCTGCCGGCCACCAGCCAGCTCGAACAGCACGACGTGCACACCGCCTACGGGCATTTCTACGCCCTCGCCAACACCCCGGCCATCGCCCCGCTCGGCGAGGCGCGCTCGAATGCGGAGGTGTTCCGCCAGCTCGCCGCCCGCCTCGGCTTTACCGACACCGCGCTGTGCGAGGACGACGAGACCGTCGCCGCGGCGGCCTTCGATCACGGCGACCGCCGCGCCCACGGGCTCGATCCGG
>WPCG01048570.1_pt1 | contig 26148 bp, 20 predicted proteins | sample 5403311 | NCBI WGS metagenome assembly WPCG01 (sample SAMN12869467, study PRJNA574797) | sludge metagenome | isolation source: wastewater treatment of Control | place: China:Beijing | collected 2019-05-17 | reverse complement strand
TGCCACCAACATAAAATTACATGGATAGGTAACTTTATATTTTGCCCGTGATATACTAATAACCCCATCTTCTAAAGGCTGCCTAAGTGTCTCCAATAAATCCCTTTTGAATTCTGGAAGTTCATCTAAATAGAGAACTCCGTTATGAGATAGTGATAACTCTCCAGGTTCAGCATTTACACCACCGCCCGCAAAAGAGTGCAGAGACGATGAGTGATGAGGAGACCTAAATGGTCTTTGGGTTATTAAACCTCTACTATGACTACTTAAAGATGATATAGAATATAAAATACTTGTCTCAATTGACTCCTCTCTGCTCAAGGGTGGTAATATTCTTGGTAAAGATTTAGCCAACATACTTTTACCCGAACCAGGTGAGCCTCTGAAAAGGATATTATGCCCACCACTTGCTGCAACTTCTAATGCTCTTTTTGCAAAAGATTGCCCTTTTATCTGAGCAAAATCTGGAATATCCATATAATTTACAGATTCTATGGAATCTCTATAACAGATATAGTTATCATCACTCTTATCCAAAGGAGAATATTTGCTATCTTTTTGAAGAATCTCCACAACATCCTTTAAATGTTCAACAGAATATATCTCAATATCATCCACCTCAATTGCTTCATAAGCACACTCTCTAGGGAAAATACACCCCTTAAAGCCTACTTCCTTTGCATACAGAGCTATTGGCAATGCCCCTCTAAATGGCCTTACATATCCATCCAAAGATAACTCTCCCATAATAATGTAATTTTCAATATTACATATATCTCTCTGATTTGATGCCGCCAAAATTGCAATTGCAATCGGCAAATCATACATTGCACCAACTTTTCTTACAGATGCAGGAGCCATATTCACAGTGACCCTTTTTCCAGGAATTCGTGCTCCAATAGATGATAGTGATGTTACTATTCTCTGCTGACTCTCCTTAACAGCACTATCTGGTAATCCAACAAGATACATCGAAATTCCATCCGAAATATCCACCTCAATAGTTACAATAACAACCTCCACACCAATACATAATGCTGAATAACATTTTCTAAACATTTTTGATTTAAATTTACGATAGAAAAACAGCTTCATTTTGTTAAATTAGATATTAATTTTTTAGATTTGAATAATAAGAGTTAAATGATTAGCCGTTTAACTACTTAATAAATATATTCACATAATAACATTTTAATTATACCTTTGCATTACAATGGGATATTGTTCGCAAACTAAACATTTTATAACTATTGAAGAGGCACTCTCTTCAATGCCAAAAGAGAGAGACATTGTTACAATAATTGATAATAATGTTAACTCCCTTTATGGTCACCATTTTAATTATCCAAAAATTATCATTGATTCCAACGAAAAGATAAAGACATCCGAAACTATTTCACAAATATGTTCGCAACTACTCGCTTATGATGTTCATCGATCATCTATTGTTCTAGTTGTTGGAGGTGGAATTGTAACTGATATGGGAGCCTATGCCTCTTCTGTCTATTTTAGAGGAGTAGACTTTATTCTTATGCCAACGACACTACTAGCTCAAGTAGACGCTGCCATCGGTGGTAAATGTGGTGTCAATCTAAATGGATATAAAAACATTATTGGTCTTTTTTCAAATCCACTATTTATTGCAATAGTTCCTGCCTTTATAAAGAGCTTACCAGAAGAGCAGATAAAATATGGGTTGAGCGAGATGCTTAAGACCTTCATTATTTGCAGTAAAGAGAATTTCACAAACTCTGTATCCACAATCAAGACAGGAGTTTATTCCAAAGATTTATATAATTATATCAACATTGCAGCTCAGTTTAAAACCCAGATAGTAGAAAAAGATCCATATGAACACGGAGATAGAGCGCTACTTAACTTAGGGCACACTTTTGCTCACGCCATTGAGAAACTTTATCAAATTGAACACGGGCATGCAGTTGCAATTGGGATATTAATCTCAGCTAAAATTTCTAATAAATTGGGTTATTTAGAGCAATCTGAATTAGCTATTATTAGTGAAGCTCTTAAATCTCTGAATCTAGAATTAGATATTAAAATTAATTATAGTAAATTGACAAACGCAATATATAACGACAAGAAAAGAAAAAATAAAATTGTCAATATTATTCTCATTAAACAGATAGGAGAGTGTTTTATCTATCCTACTGATCTTAAGCAATTGGAGGAGCTTATTTATGATATGTCTTAGTATTGGTACGGTTGGATATGATAAAATAGTATCATCCCTATCCAAAGTGAGCATTGCCGAAATCAGGCTAGACCTTACCTCGCTAAATAGAGAGGAGACTATAAATCTATTCAAAACTAAAAGAGACCTCATAGCCACATGTAGGTCACACTCATTAGATATTCAAGAGTGTCAAAAAAGAATAACGTGGGCCATTATGGCCAGTCGAATCAAAAAAAATGTGGGCAAAAGGTATTTAGATATAGATTATAACGCTCCAACAGAATATAGACAATCATTAGTTAGATTAGCTAGAAACTATGGTTTTACTATAATTTTATCGTATCATAACTATAACTCAACTGAGAGCTTCGAAAGGTTATGCGAAATCTATCAAGAGGCCCTAAGTAATGGAGCACAAATTGTTAAAATTGTAACTAATGCAAAAACAATTCAAGAAGCAGCAAGGCTAATAAAACTATATAGTGTATACCCAGCAGAAAATTTAGTCGCTTTCTCTATAGGGGATAATGCAAAATTCACAAGAGTTGTAGCTCACTCTTTAGGCTCTCCTGTTATTTATTGCACAGAAGATAATAATATTAATCCTACAGCTCCTGGACAACTAACACTATCCGAAGCAAAAAATATTTTGTCAAAGAGAGGCTATCCATATTTAATAAGCAATAGAACTCTTCAAAATAAGGTGGTTGCACCGGCATCAAAAAGTCATGCCCAAAGAGCTATTTTATCATCGGCATTAGCAAAAGGGAAAACCATACTATATGGTTATACACCTTGTGCCGATAGTGAATCTGCACTAAATCTCATAAAAAGCCTTGGCTGTAAGGTTAAGGTAGAAAAGTGCCGTATCCCAAAATTCAAAATAACCATAGAAAGTAAAGGTATCGATCAAATATCGACATATCTATCAAAAGAGGAGATCTTTTCTAAAAATCTAAAATCAACCACATTTAATGTTGGGGAATCTGGCCTTCTATGTAGATTAGCAATTCCTTTAAGTGGACTAATATGCTCAAAAAGCAAAAAAGAGAAAAAAATTATTATTAAAGGAGAGGGCACTCTAAAGAATAGAGAGATTATAGGAAGCAGTCACTCTTTAGATCAGTTTGGTATTAATATACATAGTAAATCTGGGAAACTGCCATTAACTCTCACAGGTAAACTACATGGTGGAGATTTTAAACTCTCTGGCAAGGGAGGGTCTCAGCTTATGTCTGGTCTTTTAATGACTCTACCACTTTGTCAAGATAGTAGCACTATTGTTGTTGATGAGCCAACAAGCACTCCATATATAGACCTTACAATTAAGAGTATTAAAGAGTTTGGTGTTAATGTATCTCATAACGACTTTTTTGAATATAAAATCCTGGGGAGGCAGAAATATAAATCACGCCCATATTTTGCTATAGATGGAGATTGGAGTGCAGCATCGATGCTACTAGTTGCAGGAGTTATAACTAATGGAATTGTCATTAGTAATCTTCCAGTAAACTCTAAGCAGGCAGATGAAAAAATAATAGAAATTTTAAAAGGTTGTGGTGCTGAAATTCAAATTACAGAACTTCCAAAATATCTGGTAATGTGCGGAGATACTCCATGTCTTTTAAAAGAGGACTCAAAGGAGGATATTGTACTAGGCTCTGTAATAGAGGTTGCTAAACCAAAAAAAGATCTTTTACCATTTGAGTTTGACGCGACAAATTATCCAGACCTATTTCCTACACTAGTTGTTCTTGCCCTTAATTGCAATGGAACTAGCAAAATAAAGGGTATTGAAAGACTTTCAAACAAAGAGAGTAATCGTGCACAAAGTTTACTTTGTGAATTTACAAAATTGGGGGCAAAGATAGAAATTGACGGAGATTGGATGATAGTTCATAAAGGCAACCTAAGAGGCGGACTATGCAGTGCTCACAACGATCATAGAATTGCTATGGCTATAATTACAGCCTCTCTTAACTGTAAAGATAAAATATACTTAGATAATCTTAATTGCGTTTCAAAATCATATCCCGATTTTATATCAAATTTTAAATAATATCTCCATGAACTCTTTTGGCAAAATATTCAGAATAAGTATTTTTGGAGAGTCTCATTCAGATTCAATTGGAGTTACATTAGATGGTGTCCCCCCTGGATTACAGATTAATCCAAATGAGTTTATTGAAGAACTTAAAAAAAGAGCACCTGGCAAACCAGGGACAACACAAAGGATTGAGGAGGACACCCCACTTTTCCTATCTGGAATATACAATGGATTTTCAACTGGAGATCCACTAACCATTATTATTAAAAATAGATCCCATAAACCACAAGATTATCAGCACCTGAAAGATTTCTATAGACCAGGTCATGCCGATTTTACTTCCGAAAAAAAATCTAAAGGCTTTGCTCCAAAATCTGGAGGAGGACATCACTCAGGACGAGTTACTGCAGCACTAGTTATTGCAGGTGTTATTGCAAAAAAAATGATATCTCAGATAGAAATTAGCTGCAAAATCATAGAAATTGGGGGCCATAATCCTTGGGAGGATGCTCTTGAAGAGGCAATTTATTCCAAAGACTCATTGGGGGGAATAATAGAGTGCACAATTTTAAACTCCCCAATTGGATTAGGAGAACCCTTTTTTGATAGCGTAGAGTCTTACATATCCCATATAATTTTTGCAATTCCTGGAGTAAGGGGGATTGAGTTTGGAGATGGATTTAAAAGCGCTAAATTAAAAGGATCTGAACATAATGATCCAATACTTAATAAAACAGGTAAAACATCAAAAAACGGAGCAGGAGGCATAAATGGCGGCATCTCTAATGGTAATCCAATAACTTTTAAAGTAGCAGTAAAACCAACTTCTAGTATTGGCAAAACGCAATACACCTATGACAAAAATAGAGACTCCATTAACCCTCTAGAAATTGAAGGAAGGCACGATGTGTGTTTTGCACTCAGAGTACCTCCCATAATAGAAGCTGCCACAGCAATTGCTATGGCAGATCTATATATGATAAATAAAACTAGATAACGTAGCTTATTTAATTATTGAGCCTGCTACTACATTTGCAACCAATGCTCTTAATCTTACAACACTGTGTTTATCATATGGATGAACTCTGTTAGTCAACAGAATCACCGCTGTTTTAGAAACTGGATCTACAACAAAAGATGTACCTGTGTAGCCTGTATGACCAAATGTTTTTTGTGGATGAAAAATATTTCCATGATTAGATGCGTATGTAGAATAATTATCCCAACCCAAAGATCGACCCAAAGAGTTTACATGATCTGGCACAGTTGTCATTGTCTCAACTGATAGTTTACCTAGAATACGATTTCCATTATACTCTCCACCATTCATCAGTGCGGCTGCAAGAATTGCCAAGTCTTCTGCATTAGAAAATACTCCAGCATTCCCAGAATTACCATCATTTAATATTCTGGCTAAAGGATCATGAACTCGTCCTAAAATAACATTCCCATTGGCCTCCTTCTCAGTTGGAGCAATGTTTTTATATAGTTCAACTGGAGGGTTATACATACTATTTTTCATGCCGAGTACAGCAAAAATATTATCTGTCACATAATCCATTAAAGTCAAACCAGTAACATTCTGAACAATGTGTTGCAATGCCACAAAATTTAAGCAACTATATTGAAATTTTGTTGTTGGCTTAAAATCTCTCTTACAATTACTAATATACTCAATCAATCCATTAGGTGAAGGAGATCCATGTGTTTTTACAATATCTTGAACTGGAGCATAAGGAGGCAATCCCGATGAATGAGTTAATAAATCGACAACTCTAATATCAATCTCCTTATTTGTCTCAACATCTAAGTATCCTTTAAATCCTTGAATATACATAGAGACATTATCATACAATCTAATATCACCTCTCTCTATTAACTGCATAACAGCAATTGCAGTTCCTACCGACTTTGACACCGATGCAAGATCAAAAATTACATCATCTGTCATCTTTTCAATCTTTGGATATACAGACTTATTTCCATAGCTTTTTATATATGCCATTTTACCATCTTTTACAACAGCAAGAACAGCGCCTGGAATCTCCCCTTTTTTAATGGAGCTTTCAATAATATCATCAACTTTGACAATCTTTTTGCTATCAATACCAACATCTTCTGCTTTTACACGCTCTAGGTTCTGAGCATAAATAGAAGAAAAATTTAAGATTACAACTAAAAATAGGGTAAATAATTTTTTCATAGTTCCAAGGTTAATTAAATTTTGATAATAACAAATGTATACAAAAAAGAGAAGAGGGAGCCTATCTTTTTACAGATAACCTCCCTCTTAATATTTAAAAACTTATGTATCTTACAAATAAGTTTTATTGACCTTTTGGTCCGCTTTTTGGACCTTTTCCTCTTCCACCTTTTCTATCTGGGCGACCACCTCTGCGTGGACGATCTCCACCACCTCTGTTTCCAGAAGCAGAAGCACCTGCAGCATTAGCAGCAACTCCAGAATTAGGAGAAAGATCTCTCTTTCCATAAACCTCACCATTACAGATCCATACCTTGATACCAATTACACCAACTTTGGTATTAGCCTCTGCGTGTGCATAATCAATATCAGCTCTGAATGTATGTAGTGGGGTTCTTCCCTCTTTATAAAGCTCTCTTCTTGCCATCTCTGCTCCACCCAATCTACCTCCGATAAGAACCTTTATTCCTTCTGCACCCATTCTCATAGTAGATGCCATCGCCATTTTGATAGCTCTTCTATATGATACTCTACCTTCTACCTGTCTTGCAATATTATTTGCAACAATTGTAGCGTCAATCTCTGGTCTTTTAACCTCAAAGATATTGATCTGCACCTCTTTATTAGAGATTTTTTTCAATTCTTCTTTAAGTTTGTCAACCTCCTGACCACCTTTACCAATAATAATACCAGGTCTAGCAGTATGAATAGTAACAGTTATAAGTTTTAACGTTCTTTCGATTACAATTCTGGAAATACTTGCTTTAGAAAGACGTGCATTTAGATACTCACGAATTTTTGCATCTTCGTATATTTTTGATGCGTAATCTTTTCCACCGTACCAGTTAGAGTCCCAGCCACGGATAATACCAATGCGGTTTGATATAGGATTAGTTTTTTGTCCCATTTTATTGCTCCTCTTTTACGGTTTTACTCTTTTTCTTTCCTAGTACAATTGTAATGTGGTTAGAACGCTTACGAATTCTCGCTGCACGACCTTGCGGTGCTGTGCGAATTCGCTTTAAGGAACGACCTTGGCCAACCATAATAGATTGAACACAGATATTTCCACTTTCTAACTCTTTACGATCTGTTTCGTTTTTAGCCTCCCAGTTAGCAATTGCAGAACGGAGTAGCTTCTCTAAACGAATAGATGCCTCCTTTTTGGTATACTTAAGTATATCCAAAGCACGATTCACCTCTACTCCTCTTACTAGATCGGCAACCAATCTCATTTTTCTTGGAGAAGTAGGAACATCATTCAGCTTTGCGACAGCTGTCTGTTTTTTTATTTCTTTAAGCCTTTCGGCTGATTCTCTTTTTCGAGCTCCCATTATAGTGAATTTCTTTTACTCATTAAATTTAATTAACGATTACCCGAGTGACCTTTAAAAGTACGGGTAGGTGCAAACTCACCAAGTCTGTGACCAACCATATTCTCGGTTACATATACCGGAATAAACTTATTTCCGTTATGAACGGCAATAGTATGGCCAACAAAATCAGGTGATATCATACTGGCTCTAGACCAAGTCTTAATGACCTCCTTCTTGCCAGTCTCATTCATTGCAAGTACTCTCTTCTCGAGACTTGCCTGTATGTATGGTCCTTTTTTTAGTGAACGACTCATAATTCTCTTTTCAGTTTATCCGTTATTTTTTCCTTCTTTCAATAATGAACTTCTTGGATGTCTTTTTAGGATCACGAGTTTTGTAACCCTTAGCCAACAAGCCTTTTCTAGAACGTGGATGTCCTCCAGAAGCACGACCTTCTCCACCACCCATCGGGTGATCAACAGGGTTCATTGCAACACCTCTAACTCGAGGTCTACGACCTAACCAACGTTTTCTACCAGCCTTACCATGCGACTCTAAGTTATGATCTGAATTAGATACAGAACCAATAGTTGCACGACACTCTGTCAAAACCATTCTAACCTCACCTGAAGGCAATCTTAGAATAGCGTGTTTACCCTCTCTTGCAGTCAATTGAGCATATGAACCAGCACTACGTGCCATTGCAGCTCCTTGACCAGGGCGAAGTTCAATGTTATGAATAACTGTTCCTAAAGGAATCTCTGAAAGAGGCAGAGTGTTACCAATCTCAGGAGCAACTCCCGGACCAGATGCTATCACTTGACCTACTTTTATTCCACTTGGAGCTATGATATATCTTTTCTCACCATCAGCGTAAAGAACCAGAGCAATGCGAGCGCTTCTGTTTGGATCGTATTCAATAGTCTTAACAGTTGCAGTATAATTGTCTTTATCTCTTAAAAAGTCAATTACACGATACATCCTCTTATGACCACCACCAATATATCGCATTGTCATTTTACCTTGTCTGTTTCTACCACCACTTTTGCGAAGCGGCTCTAAAAGCGATTTCTCTGGAGTAGAACAAGTAATTTCTGTAAATGCGCTAATAGCTTTATGTCTTGTACCGGGCGTTACCGGTTTGAATTTGCGTATTGCCATGGACTTAAATATTACTGTAGAAATCTATCTTATCTTCACCGGCCAAAGTCACAATCGCTTTTTTGTAGTGATTTGTGCGACCTGATAATAATCCCGCTTTAGTGAAGCGGCTTTTACGTTTTCCGTGATAATTAATAGTATTAACATCTAATACTTTAACACCGTACATCTCTTCTATCGCAGACTTAATTTGCAATTTATTTGCATTACGATCTACAACAAAACCGTAACGATTCAACTTCTCGCCCTGAATCGTCATCTTCTCTGTTACTATAGGCTTAATTAAAATTTCCATCGTTTCACGGTTTAATTATTTACATACATTGAGTGCAAAATATCCTGTACTCCATCTACAAAAATAAGAGCTGTAGAGTTAAGAACATCGTATGTATTAAGCTCATTAACATTAATAACTTTAATGTTTGGCAAATTACGCGAAGACAAAAATACATTACTCATATTCTCAGGAAGAACGAACAGCACTTTTCTGTCGTTAATCTTAAGATTTTTAATAATATTGATGAACTCCTTAGTTTTTGGAGTCTCCATAGAGAAGTACTCAACAACTTTTAAAGAATCCTCTTTAACCTTGTAAGTTAAAGCAGAAAAACGAGCTAATTGTTTTAGCTTTTTGTTAAGTTTAAATCTATAATCTCTTGGTCTTGGTCCGAAAACTCTACCACCACCAACATAGATATTAGCCTTGATACTACCGTGACGAGCACCACCAGATCCCTTCTGACGAATAACCTTTTTAGTACTGTAGGCAACCTCCCATTTCTCTTTTGTCTTATGGGTTCCTTGACGTTGATTTGCTAAATACTGCTTTACATCTAGGTAAATAGCGTGATCATTTGGCTCTACACCAAAGATAGCCGGATCCAAAGTCACTTTTTTTCCTGACTCTGTTCCATCAATTTTGTAAACTGATAATTCCATACGCTTATTCCTCCACAATTACATAAGAACCTTTAGCTCCTGGTACCGATCCTTTAATGATCAGAAGATTATTCTCAGGAATAACCTTTAAAACTTTAAGATTCTGAATTTTCACCCTATCGCCACCCATACGGCCGGCCATTCTCATTCCTTTAAATACTCTAGAAGGCCAAGAAGATGCACCAAGAGATCCTGGAGCACGTAATCTGTTGTGCTGACCGTGAGTTTGTCCTCCCACTCCAGCGAAACCATGGCGTTTTACTACACCCTGGAAACCTTTTCCTTTAGAAATTCCTACAACATCTACCCATTCAGTATCCTCTTTTCCAAAAAGATCTGCAACGGTAATAGTATCACCTAAACTTAGTTCTCTTCCAAAATCATTTGGAAACTCTACAACTTTTCTTTTAGGTGTGGTGTTTGCCTTTTTAAAGTGGCCTAATTGACCACCGCTGGTGTGTTTTTCTTTTTTTTCGTCATAGGCAAGCTGTACAGCGGCATAACCATCTTTCTCTTCTGTACGAATTTGCGTAACAACACACGGACCAGCCTCAATAACGGTGCATGGAATATTTTTTCCATCGGCACCAAAAACAGAAGTCATTCCGACTTTCTTTCCAATTAATCCAGGCATTGGTTTTTAATTTGGTGTTTTTAAATTAATTAATAATAACCGCACAAAATTTGCGGGCTGCAAATATACCATTTTTTTTTATAAATGCAATAGATTGCTCTATAATATCTATGATCTTTAAGCCTTAGCTATAGTAATGACCCTAAATTTGAGGTTATTAACTTAACCGCTATCGCAAGAAGGATAATGCCAAAAAATTTACGCATTACATAGATTCCTCCCTTTCCTATTTTTTTAGATATAAAATCTATCTTAGCAAGAACAAGATAGACTATGGCAATATTAATAAATAGGGATATTATTATATTTGCTATATGATATTCTGCTCTTAGAGACAATAGTGTGGTAAAAGATGCAGCTCCTGCAATTAGCGGAAATACTATTGGAACAATTGTCGCTGAGTCTGTAGGTCCATCATCTTTAAAGACCTGAATGCCAAAAATCATCTCAATTGCAAGGACTAACAGAACAAGACCACCTGCAACAGCAAACGACGAAATATCAACACCAAAAAGTGCTAATAAGGCCTGACCTACAAATAAAAACCCCACTAAAATAACAAAAGCTATTACTGCTGCAGCTAAAGGATTGTAACTTTTATTCTGCTCTCTCATTCCAACAATAATTGGGACAGAACCCAAAATGTCTATAACAGCAAACATTACAATAAATGCGCTAAAAATCTCCTTTATATTAACTATCATAATCTTATTTTTTGCAAAGATAAAAAATCTTAGTCTGATACTCTTTGTCTTACTTCATGAGATGGGCCAGATTTTTTAGCCCTCAACCCCTTTTTACCCCAATTCAGATCCATAGACAATGAGAGTGTATAGGTAGTTGCGCTAGTTGTAGATCTAATCTCTCTAGAATAATTGTCAAAATAGGTATTAAAAACTCTATCCCTATTTGAATTTAAAACATCAGATATTTCAAAGTTTAATCTTAATCTGTCTTTAACAAGAATTTTAGATATACTTAACATTACCATTAACGGCTGGTTTAAAGAGGAGTTTATTTGATTCGTTTCCCCTATTTCTCCCATAATTAACATATCTATAACCACTTTTTTAGGCAAATTTATCATGGATGACATATTGTATGATAAAGTCCTACTGTCTATCTTGTTAGAGCATTGAGAAAGCTCTGATAATCTCGCAGCTATAGAGCCATTAAATGACAACCAACTATATGGATTCAAACTAGCACCCACCCCAAAAGTTACGGAGCTAGATGAGGCTCCATTTAAATAAGTACTATAAAGATGCTCAGAATCTTTATATAGGTACCTATAGTAAACATCACTAGATTTACTATAGCTCCCAGAAATATAAAATTTATTCTTTAAAGTTAATCTATAACTTAAACTATTTGTAACAAAAGGCTTTAAATTAGGATTTCCAATATCAATAAATTGATTATCTCCTATAATAGGAACAGGATTTAACATCGACACTCTAGGCCTAGTAAATCTTCTAGAAAAAGAGAGATTTAATAAATTTCCCTTTCTTCTATTAATGAAATATCTAAGACTAAACGTGGGCACAAATTTAAAATAGCTCTTGTTATTAATATCATAATATGTCCCAATAACATTAGACGAAACAGCAATTCTACTAAAATTGTACATATACGATAAAAAGATAGATGATAATTTCTCACTATAATCAAAATAGCTATCAACACCTTGTGTAATATCATCTAGAGCATAATATATGACTCCAGCTGAGAAATTATCTTTTCTACCAAAAAAAGAGTTTTTATAATCGGCCTGTAAGCTTAGATAACTTCTCTTATTTCTTGTAAATGAGCTATCAGAAATATATAAATCTATATCCGAGACATAATCTCCAAGATCTGCTGTTATATTAAAAGAAGAGAGTTTACTTATAGTTCGTTCATATTTCAACAGTCCCGTATTAAAATTACCCCCTAAACTCTTTGTTAACCTCTCCTGACGCTCATCTCTTTTTCTCGTTAATCCATAATACTCTATAGCTAAAAAGTCCTTTGATGTAACATCGTATGCAACACCAAGTGTACCATGATATGAATAAGGAATATTGAGTTTCTTATTCTGTTTTTCTATAGCAATTATCTCTCCCTCATCGGAAACATCAGTAATCTTTAGTCTATTTTCAGAATTTAGATACAAATATCTTATATCGCCATATACTGAGAGCCCACCATTTCTGTATGTAAAACCAGAAGATTGGTTAAAAACCGTTTTGGAATCATTTCCATTATATCTAGAGCCCAAATGAAATGTTCCTCCTTCCTCTTTAATTGTGACAATCTTTATTATAGGCTTTCCAATTACAGACTCACCATATTTAGCAGGAGCATTAACAATAACCTCAATCTTATCAATCTGTTTTCCTTTATGTAGATTTAAGTATGCCAATAAATCCTCTCCACTCATTCTTAGTCTTCTATGATCTATATAGACATCCATAACATCCTCATCATAAACTCTAAAATTGTTTCTCACATTGGATATTCCAGGAGAAAAACGTAATATTTCTGTTAAATTCCGATTAGCCAATTGCTGATTATTTTTAACAAATAGTGTGTATCCTATTGCATTATATTCTAGCCTAGACTCTGTTATTACTGCTTCCCTCAACGTTTGGGCCTTCACTTTTAGTACTACATCTTTAATAACAATATCTCTATCTGCTACTACTATAGTAAATTTATTAGTTTCAAAACCCATAAGAGAGAACAATATCTCATACTTACCTTTTAATAAATCAATATTAAATAGACCCATAGAGTCTGTCTCTATGTGGTGCTTAACAGAGTTTTCTAATTTTGTTATAATTATAGAGACATGCTCAATTGGAGAACCAATACCATCTACAACTCTTAATTGTTTGCTTGTTTGATAACAAACATACAAAAAAGAATAAAGAAAAGTGAAAAGGAGATCGAATTTAAAAAGAAAATTTAAAAAAGAAAGTGCTCGGGACGGGAATCGAACCCGTACGGGCATTGCTGCCCACAGGATTTTAAGTCCTGCGTGTCTACCTATTCCACCACCCGAGCCCTTATTTCAAAATACCTCTCCTGCGGAGAGGTACGCTAGAGCGGAAAACGAGACTCGAACTCGCGACCCTAACCTTGGCAAGGTTATGCTCTACCAACTGAGCTATTTCCGCGTTTTTGGACTGCAAATGTAGCTATTTTTTTTTATTCTCCAAAAATAAATTGTCCAAATTTACAAATCCGCCTTAAATTGACGCAAGAATCGTATATCATTCTCAAAATATAATCTTAAGTCACGGATTTGCCATTTTAACATTGCGATTCTCTCCACTCCCATTCCAAATGCAAAACCTGAGTACGTAGAACTATCTATCCCATTTGCTTCTAATACATTAGGATCCACCATACCACAACCCATAATCTCCAACCATCCTGTACCTTTGCATATATTACACCCTTTTCCTTTACAAATATTACAACTCACATCCACCTCTGCACTTGGCTCTGTAAAAGGAAAATACGATGGTCTTAACCTAATCTGAGCATCATCTCCAAACATCTCCTTTGCAAACAGAAGAACAGATTGCTTAAGATCGGCAAATGAAACATTTTTATCTATATAAAGCCCCTCTACTTGATGAAAAATACAGTGTGCCCTTGCCGAAATAGCTTCATTTCTAAACACTCTACCAGGACAAATAATCCTAATTGGCAGTTTCATACTCTCCATTGCTCTTACTTGAACAGAACTAGTATGTGTTCTTAATAGAACAGGATTTTCACCCTCTGTTATAAAGAAAGTATCTTGCATATCTCTTGCTGGATGTTCTGGTGGGAAATTCAGGGCACCAAACACATGCCAGTCATCTTCAATCTCAGGACCATTAGCAATAGTATATCCAAACTTTTTAAATATGTCAATAATCTGCTCTTTTGTAACTGTAATTGGGTGTTTTGCTCCAACTTCAAACATATTACCTGGAAGAGATAGATCTAAATCGCTTTTTAAGCTATCACCCTCAATACTAGAAGCGTCATTTTTTAGCTCCTCAATCTTCTCAATAGCTCTATTTTTTAGTTGATTTAAAATTTGACCAAACTCTCTCTTTTGCTCAGGCAAAACTGTTTTAAACTCATCAAAAAGCTGAGTTATCTCTCCTTTTTTTCCTAGAAGCTTCACTCTTAACTCTTCAACTTCTGCCGATTTTTTGGCCTTAAGAGACTCTATATGAGCTAATAAACCTTCAATTCTGCTCTTCATGTACAATAATATCTAATAATAAAACTCTACAAAGTTAATAATTCTTTTAATGCTCTGTCCAATTGAGGATCTTTTGACATAATTCTATGATAAAAATTATTTTTTATATAAATATCTGGTTCAACCCCAGATTTCTCAAGATTTTTACCCTCTAACGTATAACAACCCCAAGCAGGAAGCCTTAAAGTAGATCCGTCTACAAGAGATGCTCCAGATGTAAAAATAATCCATCTATAAGTCTCTGTACCTATTATCTTAGCAATTCCCAACTCCTTAATCCCATTTGATGTAACCTCTGCATCACTTAAACTCCTCTCATTTACTAACACTACAATAGGATAATCAGACGGATTATAATTTGGGTGTGAAACCTCTGCATGATCTCTATACCTCCATCTAAAATGAGAACGTCTCCTTAGAAACTCTATTACCTCTTGATGAACATTACCCCCATTATTAAATCTAAGATCTAATATCAACCCTTGTTTATGGACAGCATAACTATTCATCTCAACTAAAAATTTCTCTAATGAAGTTGATGACATATCTCTCATATGAACATATGCCACTCTTCCATTAGCAATTTGCTCTACATACTCTCTATTATAATCTTCCCATTCATTATACAACTGATTCCTTAATTGATTAGAGTTTTGGGTTTTTAATGTAACGCTATAGTATTTACCATCTCTAATAAAAATAAGTTCTATCTCCTTAGGGTATACTGCTCTATAGAAATAACGATTTCTATTTACTCCAGAGTTAACTTCAATTCCATCTACTGCCACCAATCTATCGCCCTTTAAGATTGGAGATCCAATATAATCCGAAGGCGACATATTCAATACTCTATCAACAATATAAGGATTTTCATTATCAAAAATTATCCCAGTATTAAATGAATTGAATATTGTTGAACTTCTCTCCTCTACCCCCATTGATGAGAATCCCATATGTGATGCATTAAGCTCATTTAACATATCATTAATAAGAGTTCTTAATTGAGCTCTGGTCTTAACTTTGCCAAGATAACCATAATAGTACTGCCTTATTTCTGACCAATCAACCCCATGGAAATCTACATCATAAAAATTTTCATCTATTAAAGTCCAAGCCTCATTAAACATTTGATAAAACTCATTAACTATATTTTTAGGAAAATCATTGCCGATAGAAATTCTAGAAGCAGACGCCGATGAAATATCTAACCTATATACACCCTTTCTATTACTTCCATAAAGAGCCGTAGAGTTACCCGAATAGCTAACTATAGACTCCACCCCCTTAAATCTAACTATTGGTTTATTTTGCCACTTATCCAACTCTTTATGATAAACACCCCACTCTCCTTCATGATTTGAGTTAAATATTAAATACCACTTTCCCGAACTACTAAAAATAATGGGATTCGTTTGAGCCCCTATACTCATTATTGGATTATATCTTCTAAATATCTCTTTAATATCTGGGTACCATAAACTCTTATCATCTTCTTTTTTATCTTCCTTCTCAAAAAGACCATCTAACTTATCCTTATTAAGATCGGGTCTCTTTTTAACAAGTGGTAAAGAGTAAACATTACCCATAGCCCCCCTTGGATAAGCCGACAATGTTCTATTTGCAATTATAAATAACTCCTTTGAGTCAGGAGAAAAGATAGGATCTGTATCATATGTTGCATTATTTGTGACAGCTAAAACCTCTTTGTTTTTAAGGTCATAAATATAAACATCTCTCTCAAAAAGATTAATTGCGCTATAAGCCAAAAACCGTCCATCTAAAGAAAACGAAATCTTAAAATCATGAAATGCCCAAAACTCGTGATTTTTAGAGAGAGTATCAACTCTACTCTTCTCAATATCATACATCATTAATAAGTTATCTCCTTCTACAAAGGCTAGTTTATTCCCATCATTAGAGAGAGCTAAAGATCTAATAGACTTTTTTGGTTTATATAATAGGAGCTCTTGGGCATCTCTATCTACTCTTTGCGAAAAAAGAGAAAGAACGCCTCTTTCTGTTCTACTATATATAATTTGCCTATTATCTTTTAGCCAGAAAAGATTATCTACTCTCTCTGTGTGAGGTGTAGAAATTGTCTTATAAACATCACCCTTAATGTCAGTAATAAAAATAAGGCCCCTATTAATATATGCTATCTTTTTATTGTCTGGTGATACAGAAAAAGCACTCACATTTGGAGTAGAGAAAGACCGTTCATTAACAATTCTATTATCTAACAGAGTTATTTCTGGATAGGCAACCTCTCTAGATTTAATATCTAAGACTGCAATTTGATACCCTTTTATAAAGACAATCTTCTCTCCATTAAAACTTATGGATGGATACTGTATAGATTTATCAAATTGAGTTAAATACTCACCTGTTTGAAACGAAACAACATTAGCCTGTCCATTTAATGAGTCACTTACATAATATAATAGCCCATCTGAACCAACCATTGGCCATATATCTTTACCTCTATATGTAGTAAGCTCTCTATAAACACTATCCTTAGGAGACCACATCTTAATATCTGGATTATGATCCCCTCTATATCCTTTTCTTGTTTGAAATCTATAACTCTCAGAAGATTCATTGAAATAGAACTCCCCTGTTTTTGGATTCTCTTTTAAATTTACAACAGTATTAAAATAGTTTTCAAACAATCGTTTGGGAGTTGAGCCATCTATATTGACCATGTAAGTGGTCATATTATTATAGCGATTAGATTCAAAATAGATACTTTTGGAATCGGCACTCCAACCGACTGGCTTATTAACACCATCCATAAAAGTCAATTGCCTCACTACTCCTCCATCTACTCCAACTAGATAAAGATTTGTCCAGCCTGTCACATTTGACGAGAATACCAAATACTTACCATCTGGAGATACTATTGGATAATTCTCATCTCCGTCCATAGATATTACCCTATCTGCTACTCCACCATCTGACTTAACCTTAAAAATATCACCATCGTAAGAAAAATATATTATCTTCCCATCTGGAGATAACGATGGCATAGCTGGGAAAAAGAGTGATGATGCAAAAATGTTAATACACACAAATAGCATCAAAAAAATGGCAAACGACCTTTTCATTGTATTATTATTATATTTTCTGTCTAGAACCCTTTAACAAAAGATAAACTACCACTCAACTAATGATCGTTTCAAAGGCATAGTCATACATCTAGCGCCGCCACCACCTCTTGGTAGTTCTGATCCTTCAATAGTTATCACACAATTTGAATACTTATCAATATCAATTTTACCAGCAATTACGTCATTCGCTGTAATTATTTCAAATCCATTATTATTTAATTCATTTAAAGTATGAATATTCCTAGCATATGAGAGAACCTTCCCAGGAGCTATTGCAAAAAAGTTGGCTCCACTATGCCACTGTTCACGCTCTTGATTCCATTCATCGGCACTTCCACCACATATTATAGGTTCTACCTCCATGCCAAGTCTCTTTAATACAGATGGTATATTATTTACCGATTTTATCTTAGAAACTTTTCCATTATCAATTATTATGTGGACAGTTTGATATTGATTCTCCCCTAGAATTAAAGGTTCAAATACCATAGCTTTGCCTCTATCTAATAGAGTAAATACCATATCTAGGTGTATAAATGATTCTGGAGACAGAGGTAACTGCTGTACAATAACATGCTTTCTCTCCTTAGAACCCTGTTTACACAATCTATTTATTAACATATCAATCCCTTGACTACTTGTTCTTCCTCCATTACCAACAAGTAATATATCTTCTCTTGCAACAAGAATATCACCTCCCTCCATAAAAACATCATTATTTCCAGGCATAAAATCATGAGCATTTAGCACTTCGCACTTAAAGGAGTTTTTTCTTCTAAAAATAGCATCATTAATAAGTGATTCTCTCATCCTAACCTTACTTGCCATTTTGCAAACAAGAACTGTATTACCAATTGTAACAGATGCGTCCCTAGTAAAGTAGTAATTATACAAAGGCAATAAGGCATAATAGTCATCTTTTAAATAAGCAGTCAAAGTATCTATCCTAGCGGGCAATCCCTCTATAAGAACTCTAGCCAACTCTTTAGATTTCATATCCATCAGATACTCAAAATAGTCAGTAACACCCTCTCCTACGCATATTTTACCAATCAAAGTCTCTCTCTCTATATGATCATCTAATACTTTTTCTAAAAGATCTTTAATTTGATATGTTTTACAAACTTTATTTAGAACGCCAGAGAGTTGCTCATACTCTTTTTGAGCTATAGATAGATTTAAAATATCACTATATAATGCTCTTTGAGCATTTGCAGGAGTCATATTTTCCACTTCTGCTCCAGGCGAATGAAGTAATACTGCCTCTAATTTTCCTATTTCTGAATTAACATCTAATGACAACATATTATTATTTATTATTTTTTAATTTTTAGACTCAATCTGTATACGGACTCAAGAAAAACGTCACTTAACCTATTGAAACTTATCTAATTCTTCAATAACTAAATCTGTAAGAACGGTCTTATAATTTACCTCATTTTTGGGACAGATAAGAATTACATCTTTTGTACTTACAACCATATAGTCCTTAAGTCCATCAACAACAACTAATTGACCAGGATTATCCGACAAAATTATTGAGTTAGATACATCTCTTAATAAATTTGTCTTAGAAGAGACAAAGTTCCCATTATCATCTTTTCCTACAACCGAGAAGAGAGACTCCCATGTTCCAATATCTGACCATCTAAAAGAGACAGGGTAAACAATAGCAATGTCTGTTTTCTCCATAATTCCATAATCAACAGATACACTTACACACTCCTCATATACCTTTGCAATATAATCCCTCTCCTGATCAGTAAAATATATTTTGCCATTATCATTAAATAGAGCGTACAGTTCTGGCTGATGAATTAAAAACTGATTAATTATTGTTTTTGAATTCCAAACAAATAGACCCGAGTTCCATAAAAACTCTCCACTATCGACAAAAATTTGCGCTAACTCTTTATTTGGCTTCTCTGTAAAAGTCTTAACGTTATAGGCAATATGGCCATTTACGCTCAAAACAGGGTCTTGATTTAACTGAATATATCCATACTGTGTCTCCGGCCTAGTTGGCGAAATCCCCATAGTAATCAATACATTGTTTATAGCAGAATACTCTAAAGCATTTGTTATTGTCTCAATAAAAAGGTCTTCATCCAAAATTAAATGGTCGGAAGGAGCTACCACAATAGAGGCATTCTTATTTTTAGAATGAATCTTAAATGAACCATAAGCAATACATGCTGCTGTGTTTCTTCTATATGGTTCAAAGAGAAGATTATCTGGATTTACATCCTTTAAATGAGCTAAAACTAAATCTCTATTAGATTCATGTGCTATTATATAAATATTATCCTTGGGTACTATTTTTAAAAATCTTAGATAAGTCTCATAAATAAAACTTTTTCCAGTACCTAAAATATCCAAAAATTGCTTTGGAATAGAGTTACGACTCACAGGCCAAAACTTATTTCCTGGCCCTCCAGCCATTATTATACAGTAGTGATTAGGATTCATATATTAATTATTACCATAATGGGAAAAACGCATTCTCTATAAACTCAATTGAGTTATTATTATCATAAAATACAATAGATACAATATCGAACTTAACCTCATATTTAATCTTACTCTTTTGAAGGTATTTACAAGTTGCTTTAACTATCTTCTGTTGTTTTTTCATATCCACAGTCATGAATGGCCTGCGCACAAATGGATAGTTTAAAGATCTAACTTCTACAATATGAATAATAGGTTCTGGGAACAGAGGCTCAATCATTATCAAATCTAGTTCTAAATGAGAGTATCTCCAGTTCTTCTCCAAAAGCCGATACCCTTTGGCTTGCAAGAAACTAAGTGCTAGTCTCTCTGCTCTATCTCCACAATCAATCTCTCTCCTACCCATATCTATTTAATAACCAAACAATATCAAATATAGTACTTTTATTCTATTTTTCTAAAAATAGATAAAAAAAAGACTGTCTACAGTTGTAGACAGCCTTTAAAATTATTTAATTAAAATTAGAACGATAATCTAATTCCTAATAACATTCCCCAAGTACTAGCTGTAGTAGCTTGTTTTACCATTCTATCTTTATCATTAAAGTTAGCAATATCTGTAGCATTTAAAGTAAAGGTAGGCTCTCCTAAATGATTTACACCTCTGTAAGTAAGTGGAGTAATAAGGTCGTACTGATTCGCTAAACCAGATCTTTTGTAGATACCCCAATCTTTATTAAGTAAGTTACCTGCATTTACAATATCCAAACTTACTTGTAAAGAGTATCTTCTATCTGAACCAAAGTTTGTATAGATATCTTGAAGAATCTTAACATCCCATCTATTTAACCAAGGATTAACTTTACCAAATCTCTCAGAATATTTCCCTTTTCTAGATTTTAGGTAAGAATCTCCATTAACATACTCCCAGAATCTATCTGCCTGCTCTGCTGCAGTCATCTTACCAGGAACATCAACAAAAACTAAGTCATGCTTGTCTTTTGGAACATAGATTAAGTTACTTCTAAGTCCATCTCCAGTCATATCATTTGAGTATGCATAAGATGATCTTCCTTGAGCAGCTCCATTATAATATAGAGAGAAGGTGGTAGCTAAGTGTCTAATATAATCTACTCTATATGAAACATAACCCACAACTCTATGAGGAACAGCAAAGTTTGAATAGCTCAACTGAGGGTTATTTAGATCAAAAACATCTAGATTACTACTCCATGCAGAATATGCTGCCGATCCTGGATTTGAAGAGACATCCTTCGAAAGATTATAAGTATATGCAATCATTCCAGAAAAACCATTAGTGTAGTTTTTTGTCAATTGAGCGGTAAGTAGAGTTTGATATCCTTTGCTCGAATTATCTAACACCATTGCTGAACCAATATTACTATTAACTTTATTTGTAGACCAGTATGGTCTATTATCAGATCCATTAAACACTCTATCTGGGTCAGACTGGTTTACATTTTTCTGAACTATTGCATTAATATCTTTAGAATACAACGCCTCCATTGTAAAGATCATATTACCAGGCAACTCAATATCTGCAGCTATATTAGATCTCCAGATTCTTGGCATTTTAAAGTTTTTATCCACTTGAGCAAATGTAGCATTTCTAGGAATAGTAGAGCTAACCTCTTGAGGGAATAGTCCTGGATATTTTGCTATTTGAGCTCTAAAATCTGGATTAAATCTAAAGTCTGCAGGTAGGTTATTAGCAGCAATTCCAATCTCTGGGCTCTGAACTGTTCCAGAAGAGGTTGGCTGATTAGTAAACCATACAAAAGGTAGAACTCCGGAGAACATACCTGTACCTCCTCTAACTTGCAAAGACCTATCTCCACGAACATCCCAGTTGAATCCTACTCTAGGATTAACTTGCATTCTAGCCTTTGGCCATGTACCAACATCAAACTTATATCCATCTTTAAAAGTAACTGTAGAGAAAGCAGGGTTATCCATCAATTTATTATGATAGAAAGGTAGCTCTGCTCTTAAACCATAGGTTAGTTTAAAGTTAGGATTAACTTGCCACTCATCTTGAACATATAAACTACCTAGTCCAAAATCCATCTCAACACCTTTAGGGTCTTGTCCACCATAACCATAAGTAACTCCAAAGCCAATAGGTTTTGCATCATTTATAAAGTCATCTAACGAAGCATATCTATAGTAACTTGTTCCTTCTCTAATATATGAGTTATTAACAAATATATTATCGTATGAGATACCTGCAGTAATTGTGTGCTTATTAAGGTTTATCGATAGATTATTTACAATTGACAATGTATTGTTTTCAACTTTATTTCTATATGTAAACAACTCATAACCAAATGACATATATGGGTCTCCATCTTTATAAATATCTACAAATGGGAAAACATCACTATCACTTGTTCTTTTTGGATCTGTAGTTGCTGTATAAGATACCAAAAGCTTATTGGCAAATCTAGAGCCAAATGTTGAGTTTAACTCTGCTGCAAATGCATCTATTGTATTCTCTTCTCCATAGAAAGAGTTAGAGAAAGAGATTGAGTGCTCCGAAACACGACTAATACTAGACCTTGATATATTTGGAGGTCCAGATGTAGCATTTGTTAGTCTTCTACTTTTGTTTCTAAGAGTATTATATCTGAAAGAGAATTTATGATTTTGAGCAATATTCCAGTCAATTCTTGCTAAAACCTTATAGTTTTCATAAGGAAATGTGCCAAAATTCTGATAATCACCTGGGTCATATGAATATTTTGTCATTAGGTGATTTTTTGCTCTCTCAAGATCTGCTACTGTTGTTCTAGATATTCTATTATCTCTATCTGCAACACCATTTACACTCGGCTCCCATGAGTTGGTAGGTCTATCCTCTGTCTCATATTCATAACTTGCGAAAATAAATAGTTTATCCTTAATGATTGGACCCCCTACAGTAAATCCATATGTTTGAGAACTTCTATCTCTAGCATTGCCTACTTTTAAATCACCAACTTTCTCACCAGTAAATGATTTTGGTCTCTGATATGTATAGGCACTAACCTTTAATCTGTTATCTCCAGATTTTGTTACAGCATTAATAGATGCACCAGTAAATTGTGACAATCTAACATCGTATGGTGCTAAATTTACAGTAACTTGCTCAATAGCATCCAATGAAATTGGCTCGGCAGAACCACCTGGCATTGAACCGCTGGATAGCCCAAAGTTATTATTAAATGCCGCACCATCAATTGTAACGGTATTAAACCTACCATCTCTACCAGCAAATGAATTTCCATTAGATTGTGGAGTCATTCTTGTGAATGAACTTATACTCCTACTAATAGATGGTAATGTGCTGATCTCTCGAGATCCAACGTTCATAGAGGCACCTGTTCTATCTCTATTCAATATTGGATTAACAATACCTGCAGAGATAACAACTTCCGATAAAGCCATAGCCTCTTCCAAAAGTTGAGCATCATAAACGAAGTTTTCTCCTAATCTAAGGTTAAAGTTCTCTGCTCTGTTTACACCATATCCCATAATAGATATTTCAACAGAGTATGGCCCACCAACACGCATGTTTTGGATTCTATATCCACCTGCGTTATCGGTAATAGAGAAGTACTTTGTTCCCGATGGCGTGTGAGTTGCTACTACTGTAGCACCAACAATCGGGCTCCCATCTTGCTCGGTTACACGACCGCTCATAGAAGAGGTTGTCACCTGAGCATAAACAGCCGAGGCTAAAAATAGCCCAACAACCATCAGGGTTAAATTTTTAATGATTTGTTTCATAGGTATTTAAATAAATTTATAGGTATTCTTCGGCAAAAATAAGAAAAAGCCTTATAATTGACATAATTAATTTCAATTATTTACGAAAATGTTAAGATTGTCTCTATCTTATTAAAAACCATTCTAAATTTAGATAATAGTGTTAAATATTACAAATATTTGCACTATAATTTTTTTTATCTAATTTTGCACCCGATTTTGTGGAGAGATTTGACTGCTTGCAACCACAATAAAAAATGCTAAAATGTTCCTTTGTCTGTCTATATATTTTAAGACATCTCAATTCAACATTGCAGGTTTTTGCAGTCTTTATCTGTCCGCCCCCATTTAAGTAATTTTAACGTATTATAAGTTATGTCATATCTATTTACTTCGGAATCTGTATCGGAAGGACATCCCGATAAAGTTGCAGATCAAATTTCAGATGCTATTCTGGATGAATTTTTAAGAAAAGATCCTCAATCTAAAGTTGCTTGCGAAACATTTGTTAGCACAGGGCTGGTTGTTGTTGGAGGAGAGGTTAAATCAAACGCATATGTAGATATCCAAACTGTTGCTAGGAGAGTTATCAATAGAATAGGTTATACAAAAGCAGAGTATATGTTTGATGGAAACTCCTGTGGAGTTCTATCGGCGATTCACGAACAGTCTCCAGATATTAATCAAGGAGTAGAGGTAGAGAACAAAAGCGAACAAGGTGCTGGAGATCAAGGAATGATGTTTGGTTATGCATGTAAAGATACTGAGGAGTTTATGCCACTTCCTCTTACACTATCTCATATTGCTCTAATTGAATTGACAAAAATTAGAAAAGAGAGCTCTCTAATGCCATATTTGAGACCAGATTCCAAATCTCAGTTTACAATTGAATATAATGACGATAATAGCCCAAAAAGAGTTCACACTATTGTAATATCAACTCAGCACGACCCTTTTGATTCGGATGAATATATGCAGGTTAGGATCAAGAGTGATGTGAAAAATATTCTTATCCCCAGAATAATTGCTAGACTTCCTAAAGAGACACAAGCTCTTTTTAAGGACGATTATATTCTTCATGTTAATCCAACTGGAAAGTTTGTAATTGGAGGCCCACATGGAGATACTGGTCTTACAGGCAGAAAAATTATTGTTGATACATATGGAGGAAAAGGAGCACATGGTGGAGGAGCTTTCTCAGGTAAAGACTCCAGCAAAGTTGATAGATCTGCTGCATATGCGGCAAGATATATCGCTAAAAATTTAGTTGCAGCAGGAGTTGCCGATGAGGTATTAGTTCAACTTGCATATGCTATCGGTGTTGCTAGGCCTGTCAGCGTTTTCCTTAATACCTATTCAACAGCATTTAAAAATAGCCCAGACAAATTTGTTACTGACGGCATAATCGCTGAAAAAATTCAAGAGATATTTGATCTAAGACCAGCTGCAATTATTGAGAAATTTGGCTTAACTAAACCAATTTTTGAAAGGAGCGCAGCTTATGGGCACATGGGAAGAGATCCATTTGTTGAGGAGGTAGAACTTATTGTAGAGGGTAAAGTTGTAAAAGAGAGTGTCCAGTTCTTTGGATGGGAGAAATTAGACTCAGTAGATCTTATTAAAAAGAGTTTTGGTATATAGAAATAATCCAGCTATTGTGGTCTAGACCACAATAGCTTTTTTCCAAAACCTAATCTGTTATCGGTAAACTTCAACTCGTTTATCTTAACTATCCATAAATCGGCCCCCTTTAATACGGCAAAGGGAAACTGTTTTAGATATGCTACTCTATACTTATTAAAGTAACTCTCTTCTGAACAGAGTGTCATCTCTCCTTTAAACTGTACTCCTCTAATCTGTCCAATATTTGTTGTCTCCAAGGCAACAATACCACAGACCGTTGATTCTTTTGAATTTTTAAGTATCTGAATATGTTTAGTCTTCTCTTCTGAAGTAATTACCAAACAAAACTCACTCTCTATGAGAGTATAAAATGCACTCCAGCACCACATTTCCTGGTTATTACAAACAGAAAAAGCTGCTAAATGGTGTTCATTTAAAAATTCTATAACTCTTTTG